>ENA-OQAN01000719-OQAN01000719.1-human-gut-metagenome-genome-assembly--contig:-NODE-719-length-16470-cov-2.976932_pt1 | contig 16470 bp, 24 predicted proteins | sample MGYA00242735_ERZ504527 | MGnify/ENA primary metagenome ERZ504527 (study PRJEB26092, sample SAMD00036230) | human gut metagenome | host: Homo sapiens | study: EMG produced TPA metagenomics assembly of... | reverse complement strand
CGCGGCCGGAGTCCGGCTCCTGGGTGCCGCGGAACAGGTGCAGCAACGTGGATTTGCCGTCGCCGTTCTTGCCGACGATGCCGATGCGGTCGCCTTCAAAAACACCCTGCGTTACATCATTGAAAATATTCTTGGTCGCAAAAGCAAGCGAAACGTGTTCAAGTCCCAAATCATAAGTCGGCATAAGTCACCAATGTAGCGGGAACATCTCCCAAATCTGCAGGCAATGCCGCAACTTGCGAATCGCCACCAGCGCTACGCAGCAATCGGAACCGCACGCAACTCGGCAATCAGCCTTGCTGTGCCTGAAGCAAACTCTGCTCATACGAATTACAACGAGCGGCAAAACTCGAAAACACCTGATCCGCGAGCGGCTGCAATTGCGGATTATATTCGGCGAACGCCTCGCGCAACTGCGATTTCGATCCGCCGGCAGCCTTGAGATCCTTGACCATGCTTGACTCGTCAAGCCACTCCTCCAACAGAGTAGGGGTAACCTCCAAGTGGAACTGCATGCCCAGAGCGGAACCAAAACGGAACGCCTGCACCTTGGTCTTCGCGGATCGTGCCAATGGCTGCGCGCCCTCCGGCAACGACACCACGTCGTTATGCCAGTGCAGCACATCCACGGTTTTGTTCCACATCGAGAAATAATCATGCTTGTCGATGCATTTAATCGGCGCGAAGCCGATTTCCGGAGCATCTCCCGACTTCAGCTTCGCCCCCAGCGCGGTGGCGATGATCTGATGTCCCAGGCACACGCCCAACACCGGCTTGCCAACGCTGACCGCAGCCCGCGCAAGCTTGGCCTCGGCTTTAATCCCGGATACTTGTCGTAGTCGAGCGCACCCATCGGGCCGCCCATAATCACCACGCCGGAAACCTCGCCAAAATCAGGCAAATCCGGTTTCTTCTGCTTGGCAACATTGATGATTTGATACTGCAGTCCCAAATCATCCAAACTGTCTAAAATGCGTCCCGGTCTCTCCCACGGAACGTGTTGCAAAATCAGCACCTGCGATTGCGTCATACATTCTATTGTTGCATCACCTCCGTAAACGATGTTCACAAATCCAACAAAAACCGTTTTGCCGTTCATTTTCATCTCGCATGCATGTCCGATTCTGGCAATACTCTCGTGGTTATGACGAACACGCAAGAACCGCAGAATATCAACATTTCTAGCGTCGCAACCGCAGTTGACGCAGTGGCGAGCGCCGCTGCCGATCTGAAGCTGTATGACACCGCATCGCACGCCGTGTCGAATTTCACGCCGATCAAGCCTGGTCAGGTCGGCATGTACGTGTGTGGCGCCACCGTGCAGAGCTCGCCGCATATCGGCCATATTCGTGCGGCTGTCGCGTTTGACGTGGTGCGTCGCTGGTTCGAGCGTTTGGGCTACAAGGTCACGTTCGTGCGCAATGTCACCGATATCGACGACAAGATTCTCGATAAGGCTGCGGCCGCCGGTCAGCAGTGGTGGGAGCGCGCGTACATTTACGAGCGTGAATTCACTGAGGCTTACAACACGTTGGGTGTTGAGCCGCCTACGTATGAGCCGCGTGCGACCGGCCACATGATCGACATGATCGATCTGATCAAGCAGATCATCGACAACGGTCACGGCTACGTGGTGACTGACGAGAACGGCAATCCGACCGGCAACGTGTATTTCGACGTGGCAAGTTGGCCTCATTATGGCGAGTTGACGCATCAGAAGCAGACCGCTGTGGCCGATGCCGCTTCCGAAGTGGCCGATGCCATGGGTCCGTCGGTCGACAATACGGGCAACGACAAATACAATCCGGTTGATCCTGCGGACATGTCGGAAGACAAGCATGATCCGCGTGATTTCGCATTGTGGAAGGCTCCGAAGGATTCCGATCCGCTTGACGCGCGTTGGAATACTCCGTTCGGCACAGGTCGCCCGGTTGGCATATTGAATGCTCGGCGATGAGCCACCGCTATTTGAAGGATATGTTCGACATTCATGGCGGCGGGCTGGACTTGCGTTTCCCGCACCATGAGAACGAAATGGCGCAGACTCGTGCCGCCGGTTACGATTCGGCGGCTCGTTGGATGCATTCCGCATGGGTTACCGCCAAGGGTGAGAAGATGTCGAAGTCGCTGGGCAACGGCTTGTCCGTGCCGGCGGTTTTGGCGGAAAATTCCGCTTGGGTGGTGCGTTACGCGCTTGGTTCCGTGCAGTATCGTTCCATGTTGGAATGGTCGGATCAGACGTTGACCGAGCTCAGTCCGCGTACGATCGTGTGTCGAATTTCATCGAACGTGCCGGTGCCGCCGTTGGCGGCAGCCGTCCCGTGAGGAGATCGTTTCGGTTTCCGCCGATGAGCTGCCGACTGATTTCGTTGCCGCAATGAATGACGATATTAATGTTTCCGGCGCCTCCGCTGCGATTTTCACGGCGATTCGTTCTGGCAACACGTTGCTTTCGAAGCTTGCCGATCGTGTTGATTCGGATGTTGCGAAGGATGAAGTTCGCGCTGTTTTGGTGAATGTGCGTGCGATGCTCGATACGCTTGGTTTGGATCCGCTGGCGGAGCCGTGGGTAAGCGAAGGTGCGGCCGGCGCCGCCGGAGCCGGTGCCGATTCCGCTGAGCATACTGCGCTTGACCGTTTGGTTTCCGAACAGTTGGAGGAGCGTGCCGAAGCCCGCAAGGCCAAGGATTTCGCCCGCGCCGACGCCATTCGTGATGCCTTGGGCGCAGCCGGAATCGCCATCGAAGACACTCCCCAGGTCCCACCTGGACCCTCAAATAATCCGCAGCGCTCTTAATAAGCAATAATCCCGTCTTCTCCTATTGGAAGAGACGGGATTGTCATTTCTCATGCAAATAGCATCAAGCATCTCACCGAATATCAACCGAACATCATCAACACCATTAATTGGAATGCGAAATTTCCCGCGGGACGGCTAGACTGAGGGACATTATGGCAGCATTTAGTTCTTTGACAGATAGGCTCTCGAATGCGTTCAAGCATCTGAAGAGCAAAGGCAAGCTTTCCGAGGCTGATATCGATGGTACGATCCGCGAAATCCGCCGCGCGCTGCTCGACGCCGACGTGGCGCTCGACGTGGTGCGTTCCTTCACCGGCCGAATCCGCGAGCGTGCGCTCGGCACCGAGGTTTCCCAGGCGCTGAATCCGGCCCAGCAGGTCGTGAAGATCGTCAACGAAGAGTTGAGGCCGTGCTTGGCGCTGGCGTTGACCGACCGCTGAATTTTGCGAAGAATCCGCCGACCGTCATCATGCTCGCCGGTCTTCAGGGTGCTGGTAAAACCACCCTCGCAGGCAAACTCGGCTACTGGCTGAAGGATTCCGGCCACACTCCGCTGTTGGTCGCGGCCGATTTGCAGCGTCCGAACGCAGTGACGCAGCTGCAGGTGGTTGGCGAACGTGCAGGCGTGCCCGTGTACGCTCCGGAAAAGGGCGTGCAGTCCGACGGTGGCGAAGCCGTTGCTTCCCCGGGTCTGACCACCGGCGATCCGGTGAAGGTGGCGCGTGACGCTGTTGCGCTGGCCAAGCAGAAGCTGTACGACACGGTCATCATCGATACCGCAGGCCGTCTCGGCGTTGACGAAGAGCTGATGAAGCAGCTCGCGATATTCGCGACGCCGTGCAGCCGAACGAAATCCTGTTCGTAATCGACGCGATGATCGGTCAGGATGCCGTGCAGACGGCGAAGGCGTTCGATGAGGGCGTGGACTTCACCGGCGTGGTGCTTTCGAAGCTTGATGGCGACGCCCGTGGCGGTGCCGCGCTTTCGGTCGCCTCCGTTACCGGCAAGCCGATTCTGTTCGCTTCCACTGGCGAAGGTCTGAAGGATTTCGAGGTTTTCCACCCGGATCGTATGGCTTCCCGCATTCTCGATATGGGCGATATTCTTACCCTGATCGAGCAGGCGCAGAAGCAGTTCGATGAGGAAGAGGCTCGTAAGGCCGCCATCAAGATTTCCGATGGTTCCTTTGGTTTGGATGATTTCCTCGATCAGCTGCAGCAGGTGCGCAAGCTTGGTCCGATGAAGAATCTGCTTGGCATGATTCCGGGTATGGCCGCGCATCGTAAAGAACTTGAGCAGTTCGACGAGAGGGAAATCGATCGTACTGAAGCCATTATTCGTTCGATGACTCCTGCGGAACGTCGTGATCCTTCGATTATTGACGGTTCTCGTCGAGCTCGTATCGCTTACGGTTCCGGCGTGACCGTTTCGCAGGTGAACGCGCTGTTGCAGCGTTTCGAGCAGGCCGCGAAGATGATGAAGCGTATGAGCAACAAGGCCGGCGCTGGCATGCCTGGCTTTGGCGGCCCTGCCATGGGCGGGGGCAAAGGCAAGGGTAAAGGCAAGAAGGGCAAGAAGAAGGGCGGTAAGTCCGGCAATCCGATGAAGCGCGAGGCTGAAGAGAAGGCATTGCGCGACAAGCTTGCCGGCAAGAACTCCGACGGTAAGTCTTCCGGCGGTTCCGCTTTTGCCAAGAAGCCGCAGAATCCTGCACTTCCCGCCGGATTGCAAGACTTGATGGGCGATGCCGGTGAGCTGCCACCGAATTTTGGCGGCGGACTGTCCGGCTTGCTGCACTAAAGCAAGCGACGCGAAAACGGTAACGTATAAAAAAGGGGATGTGATTCAAGACGAATCGCATCCCCTTTTTGCGTACTCCAATCAGCTGTTTTCAGCTGAATCGACTACCTTATAATCGCCATCAACTACTTCAACGTCAACGTGGCAGCAAGCGCAAGATGATCGCTACCTTCAACGCAGAACGAACTCACGTCGGAAGCGTCCAATCCCTTGGTGAAAAGCACATGGTCGAGAATGATGCGCGGCCACGGCAGCCATGATGGGAACGTGGCATGACGGCCCTTCGCCTCGCACAAGGCCGCATCCTTGAAGCCCGCATTCAGCAGCTTGCGGAAGCTGGATGATCGGTACCGGAATTCAAATCACCCAACACAACGGTGATGTCGCCCTGCTTCTGAGTGGTCGCCAACTCCCCCAAACCGATGATGCCGGCGGACCATTCCCTGCATCCGCGCATCGGAGACTTCGGATGTGCCGAAACAAACGTGATGCCGCGCATCGAATCGATCGGGAAGCACACGCCCGGCACGTCGGCCGCGGGAATCACCGCAGTGACCGGAGACATGTCGCTTGGTTCAATACGAATCCACACACCGTTGAATCCGCCATTGTCCGTCCCCTTGCTCTCCCCCAACTGACGGTACGGAAGCGAATCAGACAATCCCGAAGCGTCCAATTGCGCAACCAGATCGTCCGTCAATTCCTGCAATGCAAGTACTGCAATATCATGTTTTTTGACCGCACTGACGATTGCCGCAGCGTTGGCGCGACCAAATCGGCAGTTCAGCGTCATCACACGGAAACGGCCATGTTTCGCGGATTCCGTAACAGCTTCATTGCCTGTTTCACGAGATGTTTCACGCTTTTCCGCAAGTTTTTCGGCAACCCTCTGCGCAGTATTGGGAGAATTAAGATTTTCCATCCAATATGCGATTTTGCGTAGCAGCGACGCAAGACAGACCACCGCAGCGACTCCCCCGAGAGCCGGCTCATGCAACGCGAAACCGGCGACGGCGATCGCAAGCGTCGGAATCCACAGCAACGGAATCAACGCAATCAAGTACGGCAGCGGCAAATGGCCATCCCAACCAGCCGGCATCTCGCCAAGCGCAATCCATACAACGCAAATAATCAACGCAATCCAAAGCGCGATAATCATTCAGGCAACTCCCCCTATGCAAACCGTTCACTCCGAACGGACATACGCAAACTCGGAACCTCCAAGTGTAGCCAGCCTGCCTGATTCCGACGATTCCGCCATGTAGACCCACGCAAACATCTCACGAATGCCAGCAAATGTCCGACTCTGCCGATTCGGTCATTCAAGGCATCACATTCGCCGCATAATTGACCGTTTCCGCAGAATCAGACAAACGACTTCCCGGTTTTGCACGGATTCGGAAAGTCGCATAGAGCGGGAAACATCCTAAGACCCATCCGTCCGTACCCCACGGTTATACTTGGTAAGTTATTCGCGCGCGCGAGGCCCTCTAACTATCGCGTGACGTGAGGAACATGTGGGTTTCGGATTCCGTGCCCCACCACAGAAAACGAAACGCACACCCCTAGTTATACAAGGAGAGCCATTTTGGCAACCAAGATTCGTCTGAAGCGCATGGGTAAGAAGTTCTACGCGTTCTACCGCGTGGTGATCATGGATTCCCGTACCAAGCGTGATGGCCGCGCCATCGAAGAGATCGGTACCTACAATCCGAACACCCAGCCTTCGACCATCGTTATCGATTCCGAGCGCGCTCAGTACTGGCTCGGCGTTGGCGCTCAGCGACCGAGCAGGTGCTGAACCTGCTGAAGATCACCGGTGACTGGCAGAAGTTCAAGGGCCTTGACGGTGCTGAAGGCACCCTGAAGACCGTTGAAGCTGGCCCGGATGCCGCCGCTCGCGTTGAGGCCGTTGAGGCTCAGGCTCAGAAGCTGAAGGCTGCAAAGTCCGAAGCTGACGCCAAGGCCAAGGCTGAAGCCGAATCCGCCGCTACCGAGGAAGCTCCGGCTGAAGAGCCGGCTGCGGAAGCTGAGTGATCATGCTCGCCCAGGCTGTGGAACATCTGATTAAGAACATCGTCGATTTTCCCGACGACGTATCGGTGAAGTCCCATGAGAACGCGCGTGGCGAACTCATTCGCGTGCGCGTCAACCCGGAAGACATCGGTCGCGTCATCGGACGCAGCGGACGCACGGCAAATGCGATTCGCGCCGTGGTGCAGGCACTGTCCGACACAAGGTGCGCGTCGACATCATGGACGTGCGCAGGTGAGATCCTAGCGTGGTGCGTGATATGCATTCTGACGACCCTCAACAGCCCGAGCTGCTGAGGGTCTGTCGTATCGGGCGTGCGCAGGGCTCAAAGGCGAAGTCACCGTGCAGATCTTTACGGACGAACCGGAATACCGGTTCGCTCCCGGTGCTGTGTTGTACACGAAAGACGGCGAAGAAGAGTATGTGGTGGAGAACTCCCGTACCTTCAAAAACCGTTGGATCATCAAGTTCGAAGGCATTGACAACCGCGACCAGTCCGAAGCAGCCAACGGCATTGTGCTGTATGGCGAGGCGGACGATCCGGAAGACATGCTTGAAGCCGACGAGTGGTATCCGAAAGACCTCATCGGTCTTGAGGCGCGACTGGCTGAAGACAATATGCTTGGTCTCGAACCGGGCGTGGTGGTCGGCAAAGTCGTTGACGTGATAGAAGTGGCCCAATGGCTGCTGAAGATTCGTCTCGCCAATCCGGTGAAGGATGCCGACGGCGTTGTGGTTGAGAACAGCGCGCTCGTGCCATTCGTGGACGAGCTCGTACCAGACATCGACCTCGAAGAGGGCTATCTGACCCTCGATCCGCCTGGAGGTCTTATTCCGGGACTGTGATCGTTTGCGATCCTGCGTAAGCATTCATGATTACGCGCTTTCGATCACATATCCATTCAAGTGGGCATTGGAATCCAGTGCCCACTTTTTATGTTTCCTGCCACTTGGCAGGCATCCCGGTATTCTGAACATTATGAAGATCGATATCGTGTCTGTTTTCCCGGAATATTTTGAAGTGCTGAACCTCAGTCTGCTCGGCAAAGCGCAGTCGAAAGGGCTTGTGGAGGTTACCGCGCACAATCTGCGCGACTGGACGCACGACGTACATCATTCCGTCGACGACACTCCTGTCGGCGGTGGCGCAGGCATGGTGATGAAGCCGGAAGTGTGGAGCGAATGCCTCGACGAGCTGCTGCAGCTTGAGCCTGCGGTAATCGAAAATACGGAAAATATTGAGGATTCTGCGGATTCCTTCGATACTGGCGATTCTTGCGATACTACAGATTCCGACACTGCACAATCTTCCGCAGGTCCTGAGAATTCCGAAAAAACTGATATTGCACCATCTTCCGCAGGTCCTGTGCTGATTTTTCCGAATCCTTCCGCCCCGCTGTTCACACAACAGGATGCGACGGAACTGAGCCATGCCGATCATCTGCTGTTCGGCTGCGGCCGTTACGAAGGGTATGACGCGCGCATTCCGCAGTATTACCGCGCGCAAGGCATTGACGTGCGCGAATATTCGATCGGCGATTACGTGTTGAACGGCGGCGAGGTCGCAGTGTCGGTCATGTTGGAGGCGATCACGCGGCTGCTGCCCGGTTTTATGGGCAATGCCGCTTCGATTGTTGAGGAATCGTATACGGGCGATAACGCGCTGTTGGAGCACCGCCAGTACACGAAGCCCGCGGAATGGCGTGGCATCAAGGTTCCGGACGTGCTGCTTTCCGGCAATCATGCGAAAGTGGATCGTTTCCGCCGCGATGAGGCATTGGCCAAAACCGACGAGCTGCGTCCGGATCTAATTGAAGCGTTGGATTGCACCAAGCTCGACAAAGCCGATCGCAAGACCTTGATGGCGCTCGGTTGGGAGGTTTCCGCCGCCCATCCGCGCAAACGCTAGCTTTTAAACGCTTGTTTTTACGCGGAATAATCGCAAGTTTTTTCTTGCGATTATGCTGACCGTTATCTGAGATTGGCTCGCTGGGTTCAATGTAGTAGACGGCGGTTTCGCCATAATCGCGCCGATCGGTGATTTCCCAGTTTCTGGAGCCGTGGGCTCTTCGGAACGGGTGGATCGTTCCAGCATGATCACCGTGTTGCTGGAAGTCAGTTCACGGCTGGCAAGATCGGCGAGCAGCTGGTTGCATGCCTCGGTTTCGAACGCGTATGGCGGATCGATGAAGATCACGTCGAACGGGGCCACCGCGGAGGCGCAGGCCGCGTACTTTTCCGCGCGCGCCTTGATCACGCGCGCGCTCATGCCCAGCTCCCATGAACGGTTGTGTTTCAGTGCGGTCAGCGTCTGCGCGATCAATGCGGCCGCCGGAGCGGATGATTCCACCGCCACCAGCTCTCGTGCGCCACGGCTCAATGCTTCGATGCCCAAAGCGCCGGTTCCTGCAAACAAATCGAGCACGCGGGCATCGTCCAACACTCCCCATGAATCGAGATGCGAGAAAATCGCCTCTTTGGTGCGATCGGTGGTCGGTCGAGTGCCCGCTTTCGGCGTGGTCAATGCAACGCCTTTGAATCGTCCTGAAATTACGCGCATACGCACCACTCTAGCGTGCCAGGCGATTAATTAATCGCACCAAACTAATTACTGGTCAGGAACGTTTCATTGCCGCGCGTGAAATCAAGCACCGCCCCGGCCAACTGCACATGTTCGAGTAAATCAGGATCCTGAGCGACAAGCCTCGTAGCCTCAACCCGCGCATGCTCAATAATCTTCACATCCTTAACCACACGAAGCAGCTTCAAACCTGAACTTTCCGCCAGATTTGCGCGTCGCCGAGCACGTCGCCGGCGCCGCGGAATTCCAAATCGGCCTGCGCTATTTCGGCACCATCCAACGTGCCTGAATCACGTCAAGACGGCGGGCGGCATCACTGTCCGCGGGCGCACGCGAAATCAGGAAAGCCCCCGAATCGGTGCCGCCTCGGCCGACGCGCCCACGCAACTGGTGCAATTGCGAAAGCCCATACCGGTCCGCATCGAAAATCACGATGCAGCTGGCTTTCGCCACGTCCACGCCGACCTCGATCACCGTGGTCGCCACCAGAATCGGCGTTATGCCGGATTCAAAATCGGCCATGACCTGCGATTTTGTGGTGTCATCGTCACGCCCGGTCAACGTGGCGAATCGAATGCCTTTGAACTGCGGCAGCGATTGCAGACGCTCCACGATTTCCGCCACGGAATGCAACGGGGGGCGTTGTGCGCGCTGTTCGTCGTCTTCGCCAAGATCGTAGGCGTCGTCAAAAGCCGCGGCCGACGAACCTGCGGTTTTCGAGCCTGAAGCCGCTGACGCCGCCAGCGCGCCGTCCGCATCTTCGGCATCGGCGTCAATGCGCGGGCAGACCACGTAGGCACGTTCCCCCGCGTCGATGCGCTTGCGAATCAGGCAAACATTTCGCCCATCAACGACGCATTGTCTTCCGGCACCACGAATGTGCGAATCGGCTTGCGGCCGCCGGGAAGTTCGGTCAGCAGGAAATGTCGAGATCGCCGAACCAGGTCATGGCTGCGGTGCGCGGAATCGGCGTGGCCGTCATGACCAACAGATGAGGCGCCGTAGAACCCTTGGAATTCAACGATTCGCGCTGTTCCACACCGAAGCGGTGCTGTTCGTCGATCACCGCCAAGGTGAGGTTCGGCGCCTGGAAACTCTTGGAAAATGCGGCGTGCGTCGCCACGACGATACAGGCATGCCCGATGCGGCTGCTGCGAGCACGCGACGACGTTCGGCAAGTCGCATACTTCCCGTGAGAAGAAATACAGGAATCTCCCCATCTTTTGTGCCAAATATATCGTTTCCTTTGCCGGAAAATCCGGTTTCCACATCATCAGATGCGGCCAAATCAAGAAGGTCTGCAAGTTGTACACCTTTATCCACAGCATTATTGTGAATTGTTTTTGCGTCGAATTCCCCATCTTTCGAACTTTGCGCGGACCGTTTATTGCTTCGCCGCGCATTGGCATCATCTAGATTTTTTTGATTATCACTCGAATTTGCGTCGCTTTTTCCCAGTTTGGATACCATTGTGGAAATGCTCGCATAATGCTGTTCGGCAAGAACCTGCGTTGGCGCTACAAGCACGGCCTGGCCGCCTGATCCGACGGCCTGCATCATGGCAGCAACCGCGACCACGGTCTTACCGGAACCGACCTCGCCTTGCAGCAATCGTTGCATGGGGTAATCGTGCGCCATATCGGCGGAAATATCGGCGATGACCTGCTGTTGGCCGTTCGTAAGGGCGAATGGCAGCGACGCGATGAAATCGTCTTTCAACCGCGTTTCAGGGCATGCGGTAGCCTTGGATTTGCGCGATGCATCGCGTGATTTGACGAGCGCGGTCTGGCAGATCAGCGCTTCCTCATATCGCAACGTTTGCAAGGCGTTATCGAAATTCTTGCGATCAACCGGATCATGAATCGCCATGAATGCCTCAGCACGATGCATAAGCCCATATTCCTCACGAAAATCTTCCGGAATAATATCGGGAATAGCATTACCGAGTACTTTAATCTGTATTTCTCGATCAATTTGGGGAATATCAAAATCCCCTTCTTGCGTAGGATTATCTAAGAAATTCCCTGCATTTTGCGTTGCCAAATATTCGGCTCCGCGCAACGCATCCATATATTTCAATACCGATTCATGAATATGTTCGCTGGAAATTCGCGAAGTTGCATGATATACCGGTCGTGGACGGCAAACTCGTTTCAGCGCTTCGTCGATCGTTTGCGCATCGTATTTCAGATTGCCGAGAGGCGGATTCGCAGGATCGCCGAAACCGTCGTTCCATTCCCCGTTTTCCGACTGCGATTGCACGGGATTGATGGTGAGCAGGTCGGGATGCGTGAATTGCAGACGATTGTCGTACACGCTTGGCTCGCCTGCGACGACGAGCAGCGCTCCCGCGTGCAGTTTGTGCTGCACCCAGTCAACATACGATTTGCGATACGAAAAGAAGACCAGCGACGCCAACGATTTTGGGGTGTTGCGACGCGCTGCGAAATCGTCGTCCGTGACTGTTGCGATCAGGCGGAAGCCTCGACGTGCATGGGGAAAACGCGCGTTTCGAGCACATGCGCGGCGAACGCCATTTTCTCCCCGATTTTCGCTTCATGCAGTGAGCGCGCGGGAACCGGATCGGTTACGCGGAACGGATAATAGGTCAGGGCGTCGCCAACTGACACCACACCAAGCGATTTCAGCGCGCCGACTCTGCGGCGGTTGCTCTCGATTGATGAAATCGGTGTTTCCAGTGTGGTGCTCATAACGCACCATTCTCCCAGTTATGCCGACAGATGCGGCTTCTACCACTGGGTACGACTCAAACCGCCCAAATTCCCCACTCGCTGGAGGAATACGGACGCAAACCAGCCCCTCAGCGGGCAAAAACCTCCACCCACTGGAGAAATCACCCCGTTCACAAGCCCCTTAGCGGGCAAAAAGCTCCAGTCGCTGGAGAAATCAGGACGCAAACCAGCCAACCAATGGAAGTATTCCTCCACCTACTGGAGGAATACGGACGCAAACGCCACTGTACGCGGGAAGATTTCTCCATCGAGTGGAGAAATCCGAACGCTTAAAGCCTGGCGGGATCAAGATAAAGCAAAACCCCGGTGACCATTGGTCTACCGGGGTTTCAAGCTGTTATTTCGCGATTCACGCTTCAACGCGCTGAACCTTGCCAGCCTTGATGCACTTGACGCAAACGCGAACGCGAACGTTCTCGCCGTCGATGGTGGTGCGAACCGGCTGCAGGTTCGGGCGGAAGGTGCGCTTATTGCGAATATGTGAGTGCGAAACGGTGAAACCGGTCTGCGGTCCCTTGCCGCACACTGCGCAACGAGCTGCCATAATGGACTCCCTATAATTACTATTGACTTGCAAGTCTGCGCGTTCGATGCCCCGCAACTGAATGCAAGGCAGAACACACAACTTCTCAACTATACAACCAGCCCCAGCCAATCGCAAATTTGTGGATACGCAATCGCCTTAAATTCCCCGGAATGCCGCTGTCTGGTCAACATGCGTCAGGTCGGCAGACAGCGCATCCAAACCACCATTGCCCGCGCATAGACGCCGCCAGCCAGTCATAGCCCGAGCCGCCAGCCAGTCAAACCGCCCAGCACACCCCACCCGGCGTCGTCGCGCTAGTTCTTCGAACGCCCTTCGGCTCCAAAACGCAGGCTCATCGCAACCGCGCCGATCACATCACCGCCATCGCGCATTCCAAGCATCCAAGCCGCATCCTGAGCCAGTAGCGGGAAACCAGCATCCGTCAGGCAAATCGCGGCGCGGGCAATCGTATCTAACACCTTGTCTTCCGGCGCAACCGGCACGCCGCCGGATCGCAGCGCATCGCACGCATCCCCATATTTCATATCCGGCGAAGGCAATCCCATCTGCCTACTCACTTCTTCGGCCTCATCGCGCGCGGCCGTACGGAATGGCGTGCCGCCGTTGACCATCATCGCATAGCAGGCGAGCGCTTCCGGTAGACGTCCCAACTGCCACAATGCGTAGCCAAGTCGATAGTAGAGTACTTCGCGGGTTAAGGGTCAAAATGTGTGTCTGGCTCGGCGTGTCGCGGGGGTTAGATTTGGCCTTTTTGAATGCCGATTGAGTGGGTGTAGTCGGTGTCGATAGCGTTGTCGTAGAGGGCTGGGCGTCCTGTTTCGTGGTCGGCTTGGTTCTCGGTTTGGGTCAGGGTGGATACTTTGGCGAGTTGGCCCTGGCCCCAGTCGGACTGCCTGGCGATTCGTACTGGATCGTCAGGCAGTTCCGTTTTTAAGTAGAGCCACCAATCCAGCATGCGGCGTTGTCGTTCGCCTGATCTGCCGCGGTGGGTTCTGGCGAGCAGTTTGAGCTGGGCGTTGATGCCGCCTTCTAAGCTGTTGGTGGTGGATTTGATCCGCTCGGGCGCAAGGACTCCTGCTGGCGGGTTGAGGTAGACAAACAGCATCTCGGACCGCCAAAGATGGTTGAGGCTGTTGTAGGCCTTGCGCACGTTGTGGTGGGTCCACACGCGGGTCCATGCACCTGTTTTGGGGTCTTTGATCATGGTTTTCTCGTTCATCCATTCCCGGTAGATCGTTGAAAACTCGTGCAGTTGCACACCCCACGCGGCGGCTTCATCCAGTGTGGTGATCCGGGTCAGTTTCAGCGCAAGTCGGTAGATGGTGCGCCCGGCATCGGTGCGTGGTTGGTGGTGGTGTAGCGGCGGACCACGCGTTGGGCGTGGACGAGGCAGCGTTGAATTTTCGTAGTCGGCCAGCACTTTTTGATTGCGCTGTATGCGCCTTGGCCGCCGTCGATGACGGCGATGAGTGGGGCTTCGATGCGTTCAAGCAGCAGTTGGTAGTCGCGGGTTGGTTTCGTGTTTGCACCAGTGCCAGGCGATCACGTGGTCGATGGTCGCCGCGACGATCAGGCAGCCACCGGCGGTGTAGGTGCCATCGAGAAATACCTGGTCGTAGATCCGCTTGTGGTGGCCGGCGGTGGGGTCAGGCACATCAACGAGCCAGCACCACTTGAAGCGCCGCTTCATGGTGGCGCGGCTAACACCGTTTCGTTTGGCTAGGTCGTCGAGTGATATTGCGGTGGTGCAATGCTCGATGAACTGGGTGAACACTGCCGCGTTGGTGATGTCGTTTCGACGTTTGACGCTGGAGGCGCCGCATTGTTTGCAGCGCCATCTGGTGGTGCCTTTGCTGGTGGTGCCGTTGCGTTTCATTTCACCGCCGCAGTGGCAGCGTGGTTGGTTCTTCGACATTGCGACACCACACCACGCCGCGCATAGCACATCACGGCTGCCACACCGAGGATTTCCCGTCGGGGGCTAGATATATGCTTCCGGAGCATATACTTTCCGGAAACCTACAGGTCAATCCGTGAAAATCCGCGATTCCGGACACACTTTTTGACCCTTAACCCAGATTGCACGCGTGGGGATTGAGGGTGTGAATCCCACTGTCGTGGGTTTGATGAGGTAGTCGATGTTGCGGAAGCTTTGGCATCGGCGTGCGTTGTGCTCCGTACGTTGTTTCAAAAACGGGTTTCATCAAACGGAACAAAACCTGGGACACTTCATATCCCACCCCAGGCCTAATGACTTGGGTGCAGCGGCAACGCTCATCCGATTTAGGCAGAGTCGTTGCAGGATCCAGTGGGTCACCTGGTCCGTGGTCTTTGAATTGTCGGGCGCGCAGGCAAGGCCAGCACGGAAGATCTTCTGCAAGCAACGCTTGTTGGTGCACCGGTAGCGTGGAAGGCGCACATGAAGTTGTTGGGTGGCCGACGATGGGCAGATCGACCAGGCTGCGGATGACGTGGTCGCGGAATACTCCAGGCTGCCCGCAGGTAGGGCATTCATTGATCGGCTCGACGGGTTCGGCTTCAATAACAGTGACGTCACCGTTTTCTGTGGCACCGGTGATAGTAGTTCCTAGTTTTGCGGTGCGGCAGATGGTATCGACGATGACATTTCCGTTAGGCTGCACAGTAGGTCCTTAGTTTTGTACGGATGGATTAGATACCTTTTTCCTACAAAGCCAAGGACCCCAATATCTTGTGCCACGCCCGAACCCCCGGCGAACTAATCAATGCACTCTAAAACCGGAAGAGCCCTTTTAGTACTACTGGTGGATTTCGGTTTTGGTGGGGATTAACGCCGCCGGCTTCGGTTTTTCCGTTGAGGAGGTCGTTGACTACTTCCCGATGGTGAAATGGGTCGATGGTGAGGTAGAGAGGAACCAGTCACCTGGAAGAGATCGATCCAGTCGTTGGTGTGCAATCTGGGAGGTAGGGTCGCGGGTCGATTCCTCGCGAGCGCAACCATGATTGTGTTTCTGAACGTGATGAAAACAACCCTGCCCTTCGGAGAATTTCCCCTATCCCGCGTCCCCGGGCAGTGAAAACGGTGTGCACCATCGCCTGAAAGGCTTTGCGCTGCTCTATCGGAATCTTCGGGTCACCCACCCGGCGGATCACTAAGATCCCCCCGTCAACGTTTGGCTGTGGCCGGAAAGCAGTCCTTGGTACCCGAGAACCCAGGTGAAATGTGAACCATGGGGACCACTGAGCCGTCATCATCGTGCTTGCGCCTACCCCGGCCCGGCGGCGAGCGACTTCCCACTGCATGAGGAGTACAGCGTCAGTCCATGCCGGCGCATGCAGCAACTTTCGAAGAATGGCAGTGGTGAGGTGAAAGGGAATGTTTCCCACAATGACGCAGGGAGTGGCGGGTAACCGGAAGTTAAGGAAATCATCATGGACCACTTCGACCGTCGCCGAGGAGGTTTCTTGTGTGAGTTTGGCAGCTAGTTTTGCGTCCACTTCAACTGCCGTTATCGCCCTCCCCAAGTGGGCCATCGGGTGAGTGAGGGCACCGCTTCCTGGTCCTATCTCAATGATGGGGCCGGAGGTTTGTTTTACAAGATCGATGATGGAGTTGATGAACTTGTGGTCGGTGAGAAAATTTTGGCCATGTTCGTGACGGCCGTGTCCGTATGCAGACATCAGGTGTGCTCCTTGGAGTTGAAAGGAGCCGGGCATGGCAAATGGCCGCCCGGCTAAAGGACCGGAGTGGTTTTTAACCTACGGGTAGGAAACCGCCTTAGCGGTTGGTGCGCAACCGCAGGAAAGCGGTACCTGAAATCAACATGGGGCTATTATATCCGAGCGGGTGGACCTGACCCCCGTTAGGTAGACACCTCTGATTCCAGCCAGTGTGGTTGGGAAGGAAGGTAATCTACCACCATGCCCCGCAAGGTTTACACGGAACAGTTCAAGCGCGACGCCGTCGCGATGTTCG
>ENA-OQAN01000718-OQAN01000718.1-human-gut-metagenome-genome-assembly--contig:-NODE-718-length-16483-cov-2.236427_pt1 | contig 16483 bp, 23 predicted proteins | sample MGYA00242735_ERZ504527 | MGnify/ENA primary metagenome ERZ504527 (study PRJEB26092, sample SAMD00036230) | human gut metagenome | host: Homo sapiens | study: EMG produced TPA metagenomics assembly of... | reverse complement strand
ATCGATCGCGGCAAGGCGACCGTGATGTTGTTGTAAGCAAAACGCAAGGAGGAAACCGAAGCGAAATCCGCTGCGGAACCGAACGTTGTGGATGCGCAAGTCGTGCCGGATAAGAAGAACGGTCTGTCCATCCACGATGAGCGTGATGAAATCGCCAAACCGAGGGTGTGGATGCATGCGATGCGGATTCGTCCGCTGTGGCCGGCGCGTCGCAGGATCTGATTTCGTTCTCGTTGGGATCGCCACGCAACGGTAACGATATCGCGCCAGCCGCTCCGGAAAGCATGGAAATCAAGTCCACTCGTCAGGTCGCCAAGGCCGTGCCTCCGACTGCGAGTACGGTTTCCGACAATGTCGAGCCGTTGATTGTGCCGACCGACGCGATCAGCAGCATGGATTCCGACGAGGCCGCAGCCCGTGTGGAGGCTGGTGTGCATCTGCAGGACGTGGATACCGTGGGATTCCATGACTCCGAGGTCAGCGCCGACGTTGAGGCTCCCAGCGTCACCTCCGATTCCCTGGGCGTGGGTTTGGCGTCCATCATGGCCCGTCGCGGGGCGTGACGGAGGGAAAGCGAACGCACGAAACGCACGAAACATACGAACAAGCGTAAAGAACATCAGCCTGAAACCGCATGGTTTCAGGCTTTTTCGTATATTTTGCTCTCAGCGTTAGCACTCGAGTTGGCAGAGTGCTAATAATCGCGCTAGGATATGTTTCAGCGCGAAAGGACGACGCCGTAAGTGATCGTCAGCCTCTTGCTAGCGGGTCCCGGCGCGGTAAGTAACGATTTCTCTTAGAAAGAGGAGGTCCACAGTGTCGATCTCACTCACACCGTTGGAAGACAAGATCATCGTCAAGCAGGCGGAAGCTGAAACCCAGACCGCATCCGGTCTGTTCATTCCGGACAATGCCAAGGAGAAGCCGCAGCAGGGTGAAGTCCTGGCTGTCGGTCCGGGCCGTCGCAACGACGCCGGCGAGCGCATTCCGGTCGACGTCAAGGTCGGCGACAAGGTGCTGTACTCCAAGTATGGCGGCACCGAGGTGCACTATCAGGGTGAGGATTACCTGATCGTCTCCGCCCGCGATATTCTGGCCATTCTCGGCTGAGCGTAGCGCGTAGCTGTTTGAAGACCCCGTCAGCGAACGATTGGTGAACAATCGTTGCGTTGGCGGGGTCTTGTTGATTTCAAGCACTTGGGTTCCTGCAATAGGCCGTGCGCAGCCGATGTATGCCGTGTTCATTGGCGTTGACGTGCTGGTGTTGGCGTCGCTGTTCAGATGGTTTGCAGGGAAGGTTCGGAAGAAATACTCGTGTTTTTTCTTTTTGGAATTTTTTTCGGGAGGATTTGCTCTGATTGACACCGACATGTGGCTGATAGTGAGAAATCGTTGGAATTTCAACGATTTTGAGACTTTTTGGCTTCCGCGACACGCCGTATTTGCGTTAATCGCATGATCTGTGGCATACTAAACGGGTTGCCGGTTGGGGTTCAACCAAACAGGCAGCACGGCGGATTTCCCAAGCGGTCAAAGGGAACTGACTGTAAATCAGTCGCCTCGTGCTTCAGTGGTTCGAATCCACTATCCGCCACGCCTCGATAGCTCAGTGGTAGAGCACTTCCTTGGTAAGGAAGAGGTCGTGAGTCCGATTCTCACTCGAGGCTCTCATGGCGGGATAGCTCAGCTGGCTAGAGCGTACGACTCATAATCGTAAGGTCAAGAGTTCGAGTCTCTTTCTCGCTACAAAGGTCGACGGAACGTCGGCATAGCAACGAACCACAAGAGGTGAACTTAAATGGCAAGCAAGAGCGCCGACATTCGTCCGGGCATCACGCTGGCATGCACCGAGTGCAAGGAGCGTAACTACATCACGACGAAGAACCGCCGTAACACGCCGGATCGTCTTGAGCTGAAGAAGTTCTGCTCCCGCTGCGGCAAGCAGACCGTGCATCGCGAGACCCGCTGAACGAGTTCAAAGCTTTATGAAACCCGACCAATATGGTCGGGTTTTTTGTTTTCTTTCAACCTTTTCTTGACACCTTTCCAACTGCCTTCCCCGCACGCTAAGCTAAGCATCATGACCAATTTCGCAGATCTCACAACCATCGCCGTAGGTGGACCAATCGCATCCTTTATCGAACCGACCTCGCGTGTCGGCGTTATCGAAGCCGTCGAGGATGCCGACGCCAAAGGATTGCCGCTGTGCGTGATCGGCGGCGGATCCAATATGCTCGTGGCCGACACGCCGTTCGATGGTGTCGTGGTGCGTGACGCGCGACACGCCGTAAGCGTGCTTGATGAGGCGGCTCCCGTCGAAAACGGCGAAAAAATCGTGCATGTCAACGCCGAAGCGGGTTGCAATTGGGATGATTCGTCGACTACTGCGTCAACCTCGGCTTGGAGGGCGTGGAAGGACTTTCCGGCATTCCAGGCACTGTCGGCGCGTCGGTCGTGCAGAATATCGGCGCATACGGCCAGGAAGTCGCATCCAGCGTCGAAAGCGTGGAGGTCTGGGATCGCAAAAACAAGCAGACCAAGGAGCTCACCAATCAGGAACTTCATTTCGGCTATCGCATGAGCGCGCTCAAAGCAGCATGTACAGCGCTCCGGCAACGCCTGCGGCCGACTTCTTCCCGACACCGCGCTACGTGGTGTTGTCCGTTACTTTCGCGCTGCATCACAGCGAAACCGGCGTAGTTGGCTACGGCCAGCTCGCCAAAGCATTGGGCGTGGAAGTGGGCGACCGTATGGCGACCGCGGATATTCGCAACGCCGTGTTGAAAGTACGCGCCTCCAAAGGCATGCTTGAAGATTCCCATCGATATCTGACCGAAGCCATGCGAGGCACCAAAAAGAGCGAACTGGTCGCCATCGCGCATGACGCACAGCGCACGCAGACAGGCAACGACGAACCCGACTACAATCGCCACAGCTGCGGCAGCTTCTTCATGAATCCGATTCTCACCAAAGAACAAGCGGCAAAGCTTCCCGAAGACGCTCCACGATTCGACGCGACCTTGCCGGATGGCACGCCGGGCGTCAAAACATCCGCGGCATGGCTTATCGATCATGCGGGATTCCATAAGGCTACAAAACCAGCGGAAATGCCGCAGCGGGGCTTTCGACCATGCATACGCTGGCATTGACCAACCGCGGCGGAGCCACAGCTGCAGATATCGCGGAACTTGCCAAAACCGTGCAGGATGGCGTTGAACGGCATTCGGCATTCGTCTCGTTCCCGAGCCGGTCGTCATCGGCATGAGCCTTAAGTAAACGTAAGAACGAAGGGAGAAGGGAAACGCAATGAACGTATTACGTAAGAAATCCGTCGAGCAGACGCTGGCGGAAACAGAGGAGTCGGGGCGCTCCCTGAAACGAGACCTGACCTGGTGGGATTTGGCCATTATGGGCGTGGCCGTGGCCGTCGGCGCGGGTATCTTTTCCATCGGCGCGCAGGCGGCAGCCTTCCATGCGGGTCCGGCCGTGATCATCAGTTTCCTCATCGCCGGCGTGGTATGCGGTGCGGCCGTAATGTGCTACGCCGAATTCGCGTCCATGATTCCGGTTGCGGGATCCGCCTACACCTTCACCTACACCACCGTCGGTGAGATCGTCGCGTGGGTGATCGGCTGGGATTTGATCCTTGAAATGCTGATGGCAGGCTCCGTCGTCTCCAAATATTGGGGCGTCTATCTCAACGATTTCTTCCGACTTGTCGGATGGAATATCAATACCAACGTCACCATCGGATCATTCAATTTCGATTTCGCGCCAATCATCGTCGTAGCTTTCTTCACGGCACTGCTGGTGTGCGGCACGAAAATCGGCGCACGGGTCGACGGCGCGCTTACCATGCTGAAAATCGCCATCGTGCTATTCGTGGTAATCGTCGGATTCTTCTACGTCAAGGCCGAAAACTTCACCCCATTCATTCCGCCGAGCGAACCGGCGACCGCCACCGGATCCGGCTTGGCCGCAACCATGGAACAGCCATTATGGCAGTGGGCCACCGGCATGACCCCCAGCATTTACGGCATTGCGGCATCATCTCCGGAGCCGCGCTCGTGTTCTTCGCGTTCCTCGGCTTCGATGTGGTCGCCACCACCTCCGAAGAAACCGTCAATCCGAAGAAGAACGTTCCGCTGGGTATAGGCGTGGGCATGGGACTGATCATCGTGCTTTACACCCTCGTCGCCATCGTCACCACCGGCATGGTCTCCTACAAAGACCTCGCCAAGCAGAAAGATCCGTCGCTTGCCACGGCATTCGAAATGGTCGGCGCTGACTGGGCCGCCAAAATCATCAGTTTTGGCATTGTGATCGGCCTGGCCACCGTGGTCATGGTGCTGCTGCTCGGCCTGACCCGCGTGGTGTTCGCCATGAGCCGAGACGGCTTGCTGCCGCGCTCGCTCAGTCACACGGGCAAGCACGGCACTCCAGTGCGTCTGCAGATTGCCGTCGGCGTGGTCATGGCACTCATCGCAGCCAGCTGCAACGTCAGTATCCTTGCCGACATGGTGAACATCGGCACGCTGTCGGCATTCACCCTTGTTTCAATCTCTATTCCGATCATGCGCAAGAAGCGCCCCGACCTGAAGCGAGTCTTCAAAATCCCCGGCAATCCATGGGTGCTATCCTCATCGCGCTCGCCAACATCTGGCTCATGCTCAACCTGAGCGTGCTCACCTGGATTCGATTCGTGGTCTGGCTTGCGGTCGGCTTCTGCATCTACTTCGGCTACGGCTACCGCCACGCCCGACTTGGTACGGGAGAGCTGGAAGTTGGCAATCAAGAGTAGTCTTGAACGGTAAGTGTTAAGGAGGTAACCATGCCATACGTTGTCGCTCAGCCGTGCGTCGATGTCAAAGACAAGGCCTGCGTGACGAATGCCCGGTCGATTGCATCTACGAGGGCTCCCGTTCCCTGTACATCAATCCGAACGAATGCGTGGATTGCGGCGCATGCGAACCGGTGTGCCCGACTGAAGCCATCTTCTATGAAGATGATCTGCCAGACGAGTGGGCCTGGTACAAGGATGCCGCAGTCAGCTTCTTCGCTGAAGTCGGCGATATGGGCGGCGCTTCCGCAGCCGGCCCGATCGGTAAGGATCCGGAGCAGGTAGCTGCTCTGCCGCCGCAAAATCAGTGATCGGCATTTGAAAGCGGCCTTTTCCCGTTGGAAGAGGCCGCATATTTTTTGTTTATAGAGGATTATAAGGAGTTTTCACGATGGGCTTTCATGAGTTTTCTTCGCCATACGATTGGTCGCGTATCGCAGCATACAAGCGCACGGCAAAAGCCGCGTTCGGAGGCATGATCGACCTGTCCGTGGGATCTCCCGTCGATCCCGTGCCGACTCGGTGCGCAAGGCGCTCGCAGTGGCGGCGAATGATCCGAATGCGTATGGATATCCGGCTACTGCAGGTACTGCCGATTTACGTGCTGCGATTGCTGAATGGTTTTCGGCGGCTCGCAATGTTGATTTGCAGGCGATCCATGCTGATGTGGTGCTACAGTCGGCTCCAAAGAGGGCGTTGCGTTGATGGCGTCGCTACTGCATTTCGGCGAGGATGATGTTGTGGTGCAGCCGAAGGTTTCGTACCCGACGTATGAGATCGGCACGCAGTTGGCTGGAGCGCAGGTGCTTAAGGTCGACGATGTGGCTGATGTTGCGTCGTGGCGCAATGTGCCCGGCGTCAAAGCGGTGTGGGTGAATTCCCCTTGCAATCCGACGGGCGAGGTGTATTCGGCCGAGCGGATGGCTGGCATTGTCGCAGCTGCGCGTGAGATCGGCGCGGTGGTGCTTTCCGACGAATGCTATGCGCTGATGCAGTGGAGGGGTGCTACGAATAGTGCTGATGATGATCCGCTGCAATCGACGCCGTGCGCTTTGCGAAGTGATGTGTGTGCGGGCTCCGCCGAGGGCGTGCTGGTGCTGTATTCGTTGAGCAAGCAGAGCAATATGGCTGGGTATCGTACCGCGTTCATTGCCGGAGATGAGTCTTTGATTGCATCGATGAGTGCATATCGCAAGCAGATTGGTCAGATTATTCCCGGTCCGGTGCAGGCTGCGATGGCTGCCGGATTGCGTGATCTGGAATCCGTCAAGGTTCAGCATGCGCGCTATCGGGAACGTCTCGGCGTGTTGGTGAGCGCGTTGCGTGCTTACGGATACTGCACCGACATGCCGGATGGTGCATTGTATGTATGGGTGAGAGCCAAGTCGGGCGATTGTTGGACCGATATGGAGCAGCTTGCCAAGATTGGCACTCGATCGCCAGCCCCGGCGAGTTCTATGGTGCGCCGGAATGTCTGCGTTTCTCCGCCACCGCCAGCGACGAGGCGATCACTTCCGCAGCTGAGCGCTTGGCGCGCTAAGCCGATAAAGGGCTTCCGGCAATCGCTGGAAGCCTTTATCGGCGGAGTCAGAGGGAGTCCAACGCCCATGCGTCTTATGGTTATGCGCAGCTGTTGATGTCGCTGATGGCAAAGTGAACGGCGTAGGCTAGGCCGCAGGGCGTCGTCCCTGGTTTATATGGGTACGTGTACAGGTGAGGATGGTGGCGGTTCGTCTGTTGAGAATATGTTCCATAACGGAATCCTCTCAGTGGGGTGAAAGCTGTGTCGTTGATCCTAGGACACATGGCTTATGTGATTCGGAATGGGCGCAACGATGCGTCGCTTCTGAATTATGATATCGAGCTTCTTGCCATCTATGATGTTTTGCTGACACTTGTCACAGTAGTTTGAGGTCTTGTTTTTGAAGATATGTTTGCGCTGTTGTTCGGCGTGTTCGGTTGGCGGGGACAGCGTAAATAGTTTTCACAGTTAATCGTGTTTGGGCGGAAGTCTGTAATTTCCTGCTTTTGAAATACTTAAATCTATTCGAAAATATCGTAAATATTTGCATATAGAACTTTCGTAACAAAAATTTTAAGTATTTAGTTAAGTGACTTGACTTTCTTGAAAATCAAGTTATATAATCAAGCAGTGCTTTAACTGAAATGCTAAAGCATCTATGAAACATAACGATGTGTGTTCATGCATGTCACCAAAGGAGAAAGACATGATGAGGTCAAGAACTTGGAAACGAGTGCTTGCTGCTGTTTGCGCTGGTGTAGCGGCCGTTTCAATGGCTGCTTGCGGCGGAGGTACTAATAGCACCGCGAAGGACGGAGTCATTATCAACAGTGTTATGAATTCAACTTCGCAGGCGTCGTTGAATTATAATCCGTTCTCTTCTACAGCTTTGACCGGTGTGGTCGGTGCTCTGTACGAGCCATTGTTCTATATGAACAACCTTAAGGACGACCCTACTAGCTGGAACCGCTAATGGGTAAATCCTACACTATCAGTGACGATGCGAAAACTATTGATGTAACGATTCGCGACGGTGAAAAGTGGTCTGATGGCAAACCTTACACTGCCGAAGACGTTGAATACACATTCAACCTCCTTAATTCCAACAAGGCTTTGAATACCAGTGGCTTTGCTGGCTCTGTCAAGGCCCTTAGCGATACGGAAGTTCGTATCACTTTGGACAAGCCTGAATCGGTGAATGCTCTGTCGTATCTGTCCGGCACGATGATTGTCCCGAAGCATGTGTGGGAAAAGATCGATGATCCGGTGACCTATACCAATAAAGACGCTGTTGGCTCTGGGCCTTTCACAGTTAAGGGCGGGAACTTTTCCCCAACCGCTTACACGTTTAAGAAGAATCCGTACTACTGGGATGAAGGTAAGCCTGAAATTGATGGCGTCCGTTATGTTCTGATCACCGGTGGCACCCAAGCTTCTCAAAATGCCTTGACCGCTGGCGATGTGGACTGGATGTCTGCGATCTTCCCGAATATGGATGATGTGCTGTCGGAATATCCTGATATTAAGACGGTTAACGTTCCTTCTAGTCAGATGGCATTCATGACCTGTTCGAACAAAGAACTCGGCTGCAGTGGTCCTATCACTGATCCGGCAGTGCGCAAGGCTATCTATTACGCTCTTGATCGTAATCAGATTAATAAACTCGCTCTGAATGGCCAGTACAGTGAGCTGGCTGGTTCTCTGTATCCGTATGGACAGTTCACCAAGTACGCTTCGGATGACGTCCCGGATTCACCTATTCCGGGTAAAGGACGTACGGATGAAGCCGTCAAGATACTGGAGGACGCCGGCTATACGAAGGGTGATGACGGCATCTATCAGAAGGACGGAGTTAAGCTGAGCATCAAAGTCGCTGTTATGAGTGATGTCTCTGACTGGATCAACGCGATTAACGTCGCCTCGCAGCAGCTGAAGAAAATCGGTATTGAACTGCATGCGGACCAAATGTCTTCTAATGAATGGACTCAGGCGATGCAGCAGGGCCAGTTTGAAATGTCCATTTATGGTCTGTGGGTCGCAGGTGCCGAACCATGGATGTTCTACAACCAGTTCTATGCCACTGCCAATACGGCTGAAGTGGGTAAAAGCGCTTGGCCTAATTACGCTCGCTACAGCAATAAGACCGTGGATGATGCTCTTAATGTCATCAATACCACCACTGATGTGGCGACCAAGAAGTCTGAATATGAGAAGATTCAGGCTCAGGTGTTTGAGGACATGCCGTATATCCCGATTCTGCGTCAATCCGGTCTGAGCGAAATGTGGAGCGATAAGGTTACCGGTTGGCCGACAGACGATAACGTCTATGCTAATCCGCAGACTTGGGCAAATCCTGATTTGGGCATTGTTCTGAAGAACCTGAAGGTTAAGAAGTAACCTGACGGATTTTATGAATCAAACGGTGCACAAGGCGTTTTAGCTGTGCGCTTTGTGCACCATTTTTCCGTGTAGAAATGAGGTAACGATGAGGTTCTACCTGAAAAAGATAGGATTTTACCTTGTTGCATTGTTTGCGGCTTTGACATTGAACTTTGCCATCCCGCGACTGATGCCAGGTGATCCGGTTTCAGCTGTTCTTACCAGGCTTGCATCGCGAGGTGGTACTGTTGCACCCGAAACAAGGGAAGCGATTACTGCAATGCTGGGACAAGATGGAGGCAACATCTTCCAGCAGTATATTGGTTATCTGAAGAATATCTTCACCGGCAACTGGGGCGTATCTGTAACGTATTTCCCCAACCAAGTTACAACGTCCATTGCTTCTGCACTGCCTTGGACCATTTGTCTTGTCGGCACAACCACGATTATATCGTTCTTTGTTCAACAGGCTCTTGGTATCTGGGCTGGTTGGCGTCGTGGTGGCACTTTTGATAACATCATTTCCCCTGTGTCCACCATTTTCCAAGCTGTTCCTTACTTCTGGCTTGCACTCATCTTCATTTGGGTGTTTGCCCGTACGCTGCATTGGTTCCCTCAGTCAGGCGGATACAATTATCGTGAGGTTGTGCCCGGCTTCACTTGGGAATTCTTCTCGAGCGCAGTGAAGTATGCAATCTTGCCGGCCTTGACGATTCTTGTCAGCTCTCTGGGCATGGGGGTTGTCGGTATGCGTAATATGATGGTCTCCACGTTGTCTGAGGACTACATTGTTACTGCTGAGGCCAAGGCTTAAGTCCTAAACGCATTATGATGTGCTACGCAGCTCGTAATGCAGTGTTGCCATCCATTTCTGGCTTTGGCACGTCTATCGGTGCAGTGGTGGGCGGATCGCTGCTTACTGAACAGGTGTTCTCCTATCCAGGTGTTGGTCAGATGCTTTTGCAAGCGGTGACCAGTAACGATTACGCGCTGATGCAAGGTATCTTCCTGATTATTACCGTTACTGTTCTAGTCGTGAACTTTATCATTGATTTGCTTTACGGCATTATCGATCCACGTACGCGGCAACAGGATTGAGGTTAAATATGTCTGCAACAAATTCTTCTGCTGCTGTGGCTCGTAGCCAAGCTAAACATCGTCGCTCCGCTTTGGATTCTCTCAAGCGAGTTCTTCCTGAGCGTTCTGCAAAATTGACGGCTGGATTAACCATTGTGATCGCAATGGTTTTGTTCGCCATTATTGTTCCTATCTTCACGAAGGATCCTAATAAGATTAATGACATTGGCTTGTCTGCGCCATCTGCCAGCATTGGTTGGGCACTACGCAGTCTGGCCAGGATGTTTTCACTCAGCTTGGCTATTCTGTCCGTGGCTCTCTGATTATTGGCTTTGCTGTTGGCTTGATCGCAACTGCGATGTCGTTCATTTTCGGTGTTTTGGGCACATATATTGGCGGAATTTGGGATGATTTGTTCTCTCTGATTACCAATATCATGCTGGTGATTCCGGGGTTGCCTCTGACCATCGTGATTTCTGCGTTGATGCCTTCCAAGGGCACGATGATGTTGGTCATTGTTATTTCAATCACCGCATGGGCTGGCGGTGCCCGTGTACTGCGGGCGCAAACATTGTCGATGCGTGGGCGTGATTATGTTCTTGCCGCAAAAATTGCAGGTGAACGTCCGTGGCGCGTGATTACCGTTGAAATTCTGCCTAATCTGTTGCCTGTGATGGGATCGCAGTTTGTGTTCTCCGTTATTATGGCAATTCTGAGTGAGTCTTCGTTGTCCTTCATTGGCCTGGGATCGACCCAATCCTTCTCGCTGGGAACCATGCTGTATTACGCGCAGAACGGTTCTGCTCTGAACACGGGCGCATGGTGGTGGTTCCTGCCGCCGGGACTGATGATCGCTACCATCGGCGCCGGATTGTCCTTCATTAATTTCTCCATCGATGAAGTCATCAATCCGCGACTGCGTAGCCTACCAAGAAAAGCAAGGGAAAGAAAGGGTGAACACGATGGCGACTCAGAATTCTGATATCCTGCTTTCGGTCGATAACCTCGACGTTATCTACGATACGGATAATCCGGTGCACGCCGTTCAGAACGCTACATTCGAATTGCGTCGCGGTGAGATGCTTGGTTTGGCTGGTGAATCCGGTTGCGGCAAGAGTACATTGGCGTATAGCATCAATCAAATGCTGAAAGCTCCGGGTAAGATTAACTCTGGCTCTGTGATTTTCCATGATAAGTCAGGGAAAGATATCGATATCCGTGCTTTGTCGGGGCGTTCATTGCGTGAATACCGTTGGGAGAAAACCTCCATGGTGTTTCAGGGCGCCATGAATTCATTAAGTCCTGTAACTAAGATTGGTAAGCAACTTGCCGATATTTATAAAACTCATCGTCCTCATATGGCGAAGAGCGAACGACAAGACCGTTGCGCACATTTGCTTGAGATGGTGCATGTTGATCCAAATCGTCTAGCTGCTTACCCGTTTGAACTTTCCGGCGGCATGCGTCAGCGTGTGATGATTGCCATGGCTTTGGCTCTTGAGCCGCAGCTGATTATTATGGATGAACCGACCACAGCGTTGGACGTTGTTGTACAGCGTGAAATCATCGAGGAAATTTCGGAATTGCGCCGTGACAAGGGCTTCTCTGTTATTTTTATCACGCATGATTTGCCGATGCTCTTGGAGATCACGGACAAAATTGCTGTGATGAAAATGGTGTCATCGTAGAACAAGGCGTTTCTGAAGACGTGTATTTCAATCCGAAGCATCCGTATACACAACGGTTGCTGAGCTCGTTCCCATCTTTGACAGGAGATCGTGGCTCATTCGTTCGTGTTCCACGCCATGCGTGAAAGGAATAATCATGTCAGTATTGAAGCTTGAGCATGTGAAAAAAGATTTTACCCTGCGTAATGGTTTGAAAACCACGACGATTCATGCGGTGAAGGATGCATCATTCGAGTTAGCTTCGGATAAGACCATTGCTCTTGTTGGTGAGTCTGGTTCCGGGAAATCGACAATCGCCCGAATGATTACATGTTTGGAGACGCCGACTTCTGGAAGCATCACGTTGGACGGCAAGCCTGTCCCTACGCATGGTAAGGATTTGTACGAATACCGTCATAATGTGCAAATGGTATTTCAGGATCCGTTCGCTTCCTTGAATCCATATCATACGATTTTCCACCATATTCTTCGTCCTCTTATGATTAATCACATGGCAAATAGCCAAGAGGAATATGAGCAGAAGGTCATCGAACTGCTGGAACGTGTTGAATTAACGCCTGCCGTCAATTTCATGTATCGACGCCCTCATGAGCTGTCTGGTGGACAGCGTCAGCGCGTCGCAATTGCACGTGCATTGCTCCTAAGCCAAAGGTTCTAATTGCGGATGAGCCTGTTTCGATGTTGGATGTTTCTTTGCGGTTAGGCGTGCTTAACCTGCTGTCTAGAATTCAGCAGGAAGAACACATCGGCATGCTGTACATTACCCATGATCTGGCGACTGCTCGCCATTTTTCGGATGAGATTATGGTGATGTGTCATGGAGACATTATTGAACATGGTCCTTCTGATGATGTGATTTTGAATCCGCAGCAAGACTACACGAAAGTGTTGCTTAATGCCGCGCCTGATCCGGAGAAGCATTTCGCGAAGATTCGTGACGGGCGTAGCCGTCAGTAATGCCGCATGGAATACGTCTGATCATCATCTGATTGCTTGCAACTCCCTCGGCCTATGGCCGAGGGTTCCATATAAAGGAGCACTTTATGCAAATCGCAAACCCCGTTCTCCCGGGATTCAATGCCGATCCCTCGATGATTCGGGTCGGGGATACCTACTACATCGCCAATTCCACGTTCGAATGGTTCCCAGGTGTCCGTCTGCACGAGTCTAAGGACATGGTCCATTGGAACCTGTTGCCGAGTCCACTGAGCCGCACGAGCCAGCTTGACATGCGCGGCAATCCGTCATCCGGTGGCATCTGGGCTCCGGATCTTTCCTATGCGGACGGCAAATTCTGGCTGATCTACACGGACGTGAAGGTCGTGAACGGTGCGTTCAAGGATTGCACGAACTATTTGGTCACTGCCGAAAGTATCCATGGTCCGTGGAGCGAGCCGATTCGCGTGAACGGTGTCGGCTTCGACGCAAGTCTGTTCCATGACGACGATGGCCGCAAGTATCTGGTGCAGCAGACTTGGGATTTTCGTGAGTACCATCATGGATTCGACGGCATCACGCTTACCGAATTCGATGTGGAGACGATGAAGCTTAAGCCGGAAACCGAACGCACGATCTGGCGTGGCACGGATGTCAAGCTTACCGAGGGGCCACATCTGTACAAGATCAATGGCTATTACTACCTGTTCGCCGCTGAAGGCGGTACCGTGTATACGCATCAGGAAGTCGTGGCCCGATCCAAGTCTTTGGACGCGTTGTCCTTCGAAGGCATGCCTCGAATCCGTTCATCACGAATTTCGACACGCCGCGTTCCTATCTGCAAAAGCAGGGGCATGGCGCGCTGGTCGATACCCCGTCCGGCGAATGGTATTACGCCTCGCTGTGCGGTCGTCCGTGGCATCACGACAATGAATCCTTCACTGATCCGCGCGGCTGGTGCACGCTGGGTCGTGAAACCTCCATCCAGAAGGTCGAATGGACCGAGGATGGCTGGCCGTATATTGTCGGAGGCCATGGCGGACAGCGTTATGTGGATGCTCCGAAGGATGCCATCGAGACCGAGGCACCTGCGGATCACAGCCAGCATGACGATTTCATGTCCGATACGTTGGATTTGAATTGGAATACGCTGCGTGTGCCGTTCGATGGCGAGATGGGCAAGGTCGGTGGCGGCGTGTTGGAACTGCGTGGCCAGGGCTCGCTGTGCAACCTTTTCGATCTGTCGTTGGTGGCACGTCGTTGGCAGGCGTTCAACTTCGATGCGACCGTAAAGGTTGAGTTCGATCCGAAGAACTACCGCCAGATGGCCGGCCTGACGAACTACTACGATGATTTATGCTGGTCGTGGGTGTTCGTGACTTGGGACGAGCGGCGGCAATGCCGCGTGATTGAGGTCGCTCAGAACGATTTCAACAACTACACGTCGTTCCTGCGGGATACCGCTCCAGCAGTGCCGGATGACGTGAAGTCCGTGTGGCTGCGCACGAAGGTGCGCAAGCAGTGGTATTCGTATGAATATTCGTTTGATGGAACTTCATGGGTCGATCTGGGCGTGAAACTGGACGCGAAGATCCTGTCGGACGACTATATCCTGCGTCGATACGGCGGATTCTTCACCGGAGCATTCGTCGGTTTGGCTGCAATCGATCTTTCTGGATACGACAGGGTTGCGAAATTCAGCGAATTCGATTATCGGGAATTGCCCGATAACGAGTAGGTGTTTTGGTGGCGACGGGAGCTGTGTTTTCGTCGCACTGACGTATGCAAGCCGTCATGAATCGTATATGGAGACTTTATGTGGACTTGTCAAAGATGGAAGAAGGAAGAGCAACGATGCTTGCGATGCCGAAGATTTTCGATGACGGATGTGTGCTGCAATCCGGGCAGTACGTACCGGTATGGGGTTGGTGCGAATCATGGCGGAGCGTTACTGTCACGGTTTAGGAACATGTGTGAATAAGGAGATTCAGCAATGAAGTTTGAATACCATGTCAAACCAACCGGCAGCGATGCTGCGTGCGGCGACGCGGAGCATCCGTTCGCCACGATTTCCAAGGCCGCGCAGATGGCCTCTCCGGGTGATACGGTAATCGTGCATGAAGGCGTATACCGCGAACAAGTCGATCCGAAACGCGGCGGTCTGAGTGAACATGAGCGCATCACCTACTGCGGAGCCGAAGGCGAAGCACGGCCGGTTATCAAAGGCTCGGAATGCGTGCAGGGCTGGACGGAATTGGCCGATCATCCGCATGTGTGGACGGTGGTGCTTGATAATACGATGTTCGGGGATTTCAATCCATTCGCGACCCCGATTTTCGGTGACTGGCTGGAAATGCCCAAGTTCGGCGAGGAGCCGGACAAACATCTTGGCGATGTGTATCTCAACGGTGTTTCCTTCTTCGAATCGACGACGTTGGAAGGCGTATACGATCCGCAGCCGCGTGATACGGATGAGGATTTCGCGTTGAAGATCCCTGCCCTGTGCCGGATGCGGACCGTACACGTTATGTATGGCATGCCGAAGTGGACGAGAATGCCGGCACCACAACGATCTGGGCGAATTTCCAAGGTGCCGATCCGAATGAGGAACTGGTGGAGGTCAGTGTTCGTCGCACATGCTTCTTCCCTTCCCGCAACCATGTCAACTACATCACCGTGCGTGGCTTTGAAATGGCGCAGGCCACTGGAGATTGGGCGCCGCCTACCTCGCAGCAGTGGGCATGATCGGCCCGAACTGGTCGTATGGCTGGATCATCGAAGACAACGTGCTGCATGACGCCAAATTCTCCGCGGTGTCATTGGGCAAGGAAATCTCATCCGGCGACAACGAGTGGGCGAAAACCGAGCGTAAGACCGGTTACCAGTACCAGTTGGAGGCCGTGTTCAAGGCCCGTCGCATCGGCTGGGAAAAGGGCTGATCGGCGGTCATATCGTACGCAACAACGACATCTACGAGTGTGGACAGAATGCCATCGTCGGACATATGGGCAGCGCATTCTGCCGTATCGAGCATAACCATGTCCATCACATTGCGTTGAAGCGTGAATTCTTCGGATGGGAGGTCGCTGGCATCAAATTCCATGCCGCATTGGATACGGTCATTGCCAACAACAACATCCACGACTGCTCGCTGGGCATGTGGATGGATTGGCAGACGCAGGGCACGCGCATCACGCGCAATGTGTTCCACGATAACATCCGTGACCTCATGATTGAAGTGAGTCATGGGCCGTATCTGGTGGACAATAACGTTTTCGCCTCGCCGGTGATGTTCCAGAACTGGTCGCAAGGTGGTGCCTTCGTCAACAATCTGATTTGCGGCGGCATTGAACCGCATACCGTCCCCGACCGTTCCACGCCGTATCACTATCCGCACACCACCGAGGTGGCCGGGTGCGCTGTGGTATCCGGCGGCGATGAGCGTTGCTGAACAACATGTTCGCGCCGCAACCGGTGAAACCGACCGTCGGTGAATATGGTTTGTCCGCCTACAGCGATTGCCCGATGTCGATGCATGAATACCTGGAACGCCAGCGGGCCATGTGCAGATCCTTCGCAGGGTGGTGGCGAGCGCAATCCTCTGCAGTCTCTATACGCGGGCGGCAACATCTATCTGTCCGGCGCACAGGGGCTGAACAAGCAGGAAGGTACAGCCGACGATTCGGAGCGCATGCAGGAGGACGCCCCGTTCTTCGGCGGCACCGCCTCCACGAGCGTTGCGTGTGATGAGCCCATGCCGGTGACATTGGTCGAAGAACCCGATGGACTGTACCTGCGGTGCACTGTGCCACAGGCCGTCGCCGATACCAGGATGCAGGTCGTCACCAGCGATATGCTCGGCGTGCCTCGCATCGTGGAGGAACGCTATGAACAGCCCGATGGCAGTGACTATGTGCTGGACACCGACTTGCTGGAACAAGCCTTGACGGCAACGGAACGCAAGGCCGGGGCGTTGAATGGTCTTGTCTCCGGAGAGAATCGCATCCGAATCTGGGAATGGAACAACTGATATGACAAATG
>ENA-OQAN01000714-OQAN01000714.1-human-gut-metagenome-genome-assembly--contig:-NODE-714-length-16553-cov-1.428345_pt1 | contig 16553 bp, 20 predicted proteins | sample MGYA00242735_ERZ504527 | MGnify/ENA primary metagenome ERZ504527 (study PRJEB26092, sample SAMD00036230) | human gut metagenome | host: Homo sapiens | study: EMG produced TPA metagenomics assembly of... | reverse complement strand
AAATAATACCTATGGTATTGTGGTTCGAAGCGAAAATTGCAGAAAAAATATAAATCTAAAAACTTATTCAGACTTAAGAACTTGTGCAAATGAACTCACTTTCGGAGCGGAATATGATTTCTTTGAAAGAGAAGACGGATATGATGCACTATGTAAGACATATGGATTCAAATTTGGCAAAACTATGGATATGGATATTGGTCTTAAATACCAGGCATTAAAACAAAACAAGATTGATGCCATGGTTATTTTCACAACAGATGGTCAGCTTGCAAAATCTGATGTTGTAGTTTTGGAAGATGACAAACAGTTCTATCCTTCTTATCTTTGTGGAAACGTAATTCGAGGAGAAGTTTTGCGTAATCACCCTGAACTTAATGATGTGTTTACTAAGCTAACCGGAATCATTACAGACAGTGATATGGCGCAGATGAATTATGAAGTAGAAACAGAAGGAAAAGAACCTCGAGATGTGGCCAGAGCTTATTTGGAAGCAAAAGGTTTGTTGAATTAGGAGGCTTAACATGGAAGAGATAATTGAATTCAAAAATATAAAAAAGGCATATGGGGAGAAAGTTGTCATGGAGAACTTCAATCTCACAATAAAAAAAGGTGAGTTTATCACAATTATAGGCTCATCCGGTGGTGGCAAAACAACAATAATGAAGATGGTAAATGGTTTGATCACTCCTACATTCGGTGATGTTTTTGTGGAAGGGAAGAATATCAAAGAACTAAATCAGAATGAGCTTAGAAGAAATATAGGTTATGCGATTCAAGGCAGTGTTCTTTTTCCGCATATGACAGTAGAAGAGAATATTTCTTATGTTCCCAATTTACTCAATAAACGTGATAAAGAAAGAACAAGGAGAGCAGTTGCTAAGTGGATGAAAATTGTCGATCTCGATGAAGATATGCTGCATCGTTATCCTGCAGAACTTTCAGGAGGTCAGCAACAAAGAGTTGGCATTGCGAGAGCATTGGCTGCATCGCCTGAAATATTACTTATGGATGAACCGTTTGGCGCAGTGGATGAGCTTACAAGAGCGTCTTTGCAGGATGAAATATCTCGTATTCATAAAGAAACGGGAATTACAGTGCTATTTGTAACACATGATATTACAGAGGCATTAAAACTCGGAACCAGGGTTTTAGTAATAGATAAAGGTGAAGTCCAGCAATTTGATACGCCTGATGAACTTCTAAAAAATCCTAAAAATGATTTTGTAAAAAAAACTTGTAGAAAAAGAAAGACGAAGATGCTCTCTTCCCGATGATAAATTGGGTGATTGTGAATTTAGTGGTGTATGCAGGAATGCATACAGGTCGATGGAATGAAATCTAAAGTTGGTTAAGCCAGCTGAAATAATAAAAGATATCCATCTCTCAAATCTGAAATAGTGAGAGAAAATATGTGTAAAAAAAATGAGAGCGATTGTTGTTAATGCTCCGCGTGGCCCTGAGGTATTGCAATTAAAGAACGTTGATAGACAGATGGAGTCAAATCATATCATAGGGAAAAATATTGTCATTTTGCAATAGACTATAGATAGGAGGTACAACCATATGACACAAAATGAAAGAAGAGAATATTTGATCAAATACTTATTAAAAGAAAGCAACCAATATGCCAATATGGAAGTTCCTGCTACTGAGGATGAGAAGAAACAGCTTTTAAGAGCACTTTTTAAATGTCCGTTATGCCAAAGGAAGCATCAGAAAAGTTTATCCGTATTCAGGATGAGTATCTGATTGAAGAAAATAAAGAAAAGGGAATTACAGATTATAAAGATTTGATGCCAATAAAGAATGGTATTTACCTTTGGCAAGGAGATATCAGTTCTTTGAAGGTTGGAGCTATCGTCAATGCAGCTAATTCACAAATGCTTGGATGCTTTAGACCGAATCACAATTGTATTGATAACTGCATTCATACTTTTGCCGGCATTCAGCTTCGAAAGGCCTGTGATGACATCATGAAAAGACAAGGTCACGAGGAAGAAACTGGAAAGGCAAAGATTACACCGGCATATATCTTCCTGCAGATTATGTCATTCATACAGTAGGACCAATCGTACAAGACAGACTTACAAAAAGAACATGAAGAGCTTCTTGCATCATGCTACAAGTCAAGTCTTAAGTTCGGCAGAAGAAAATGGTGTGAAGTCTATCGCCTTTTGTTGCATCTCTACAGGCGTGTTTATGTTTCCAAACAGAAGAGCTGCGGAGATAGCAATCGACACGGTAAGAAAACATAAGAAAAATACAGGAAGTGAAATAGAGGTGATATTTAATGTTTTCAAAGAACAAGATCTACAAATCTATCGAGAATTACTCGGATAATATAAAGAAACTAAAAGAAGAAATCAAAAATGCAGATGCTATTGTCATTGGTGCTGGAGCAGGACTTTCAACGGCAGCAGGTTATACATATAACGGAGACCGTTTGATAAATACTTCTCTGATTTTAAAGAGAAGTACGGAATACAAGATATGTATAGCGGAGGATTCTATCCATACCCCAATATGGAAACTTTCTGGGGATTTTGGGCGAGAAATATATATGTGAATCGTTATGATCAGCCGGAAAGCGAAGTCTATAAAAATCTTCTGAAACTGGTTTACGATAAAGATTATTTCGTCATTACAACGAACGTAGATCATCAGTTCCAGCTTGCGGGTTTTGATAAAAAAAAGACTGTTCTATATGCAAGGTGATTATGGACTTTGGCAATGCGGTAGGCCATGCCATCAAGTAACCTATGACAATGAAGCGCAGGTAAGAGAAATGCTTGTAGCGACAGGTTTCCTTATCGAAAAAGAAGGGAAATATGAAATCGACTTTGATAATAGGGAAAATTGGAAGATGGTAATTCCATCAGAATTAATTCCGTATTGCCATGATTGTGATGAGCCTATGAATATGAATCTTCGTTGTGATGATACCTTTGTGCAGGATGATGGATGGTATGCAGCAAAGACTAGATACGATGAATTCATCAAAATATGCGAGAACAGTAAAATTCTTTATCTTGAACTTGGAGTAGGAGCAAATACCCCGATTTGGATTAAATACCCTTTTTGGAAGATGACAAATGCCAATCCAAAAGCTACCTAGCTTGCCTTAACTTTGGCGAGGCGTATGCACCTGCAGAAATAAAAAATCGTTCTATTTGTATGGATGAAGATATTGCTGAAACAATAAAATCAATATGGGAGGAAAGATAACAGGGATGAATCCCCTGTTGTTTTCATGTTATACTTTTTAGCAATAGATTCGACCTATTGTTAAAAGGTTCGTGGATATGTTCCCTTGTACGAACAGGATTATCTGACGTACTTAGTGAGCACTCGTTTCAGGCCGAACTCATCCGTGGTTTCCCCCAAGCGGCAGCGCCTGTTGCCATGGCTATTTATTCGGGCATTTTCAACGTGGGGATTGCAAGCGGCACCTGGCTTGGTGGACACCTTGTTTCAAGGGACCTGCTGTCCTACATCGCTTTGCCGGTGCCGTCCTTGCTGTAGGTGCGACCCTTGTTGCCTGTGCTTTTACGTGCCGAAAATAAAGGCAGGAAGCGGGCACCTTAACTTCATCATAGAACCGGAGCAGGGGAGACGCCCTGCTTCGGGATTTTTGTTATGTAACGGCAACTAAACGGTGCAATTTGTGCGCTGAGCCAAAATATTGACCTCCTTCATATGGTATAATAGGATAGCAGCCTTAAAACAAAGGAATGCAGAAAGGATGAAATCCCATGAAAGAACTGACCCCCGACCTTCTTCAGGAGTTTAGCCGGTCTATGCCCAAAAAGACGGGGCACAGACCCTTCATACAATGCTTTATAAAACCGATATGGCGGACCTTTCCTACGTGCCGCTTAAAGGGGCGGCCCTTAAAGGCGCTTTTTCCGTGGAAGTAAAGACCCGCGGCATTACGGCCCAGGAACAGTCCGGTCGATGCTGGCTGTTTGCGGCCTAAACATCCTCCGCGAAAAGGTGGCGGAAAAATGCAAGCTCGATGAATTTGAGCTTTCTCAGAACTACCTTTCTTTTTATGATAAGCTGGAAAAATCCAATAACGTTCTGCAGATGGTCATCGACCATGCCCATGAACCCATTAAGGGGGAGCTCATGCAGTATGTGCTCCAGGCGTTGCCGATGGAGGATACTGGTGCGAAGCCGTTGATCTCGTGGAAAAATACGGTGTTGTCCCCAAACAGGTCCAGCCGGAAACATACCAGTCAAGTCATACGGCTCGCTTTGTGAGCACCATCAATCGCCTTGTGCGCAAAGACGCCTGGGAACTGCGGGAACTCGTTCTTGCCGGAAAGGATCCTTATGCCCGTAAGAAGGAAATGATGCAGGAAATCTACGATGCCCAGTGCATTGCTTTTGGTGAACCGGTCCAGACCTTTGATTTTTCCTATCGAGACAAGGTCTATCATGAGGAACGGAATCTGACGCCTCTTGATTTTTATCATCAATATGTCGAAGGTTCGCTCCGGGATTACGTAGCCATTGTCAATGAACCGACGGAGATCATGCCTCTTAATAAACCCATCCAGTTCCATGGAGTGGAAAACATGGTGGGCCGCGATATGCTGGCACTTAATTTGCCGCAAAAAGAGATGGAAGCGCTCTGCGTCAAACAGCTTGAAGCTGGAGATGCCATTTGGTTTGCCTGCGATGCTGGGGCTTATGGAGCGCGGAAGGAAGGCGTTTGGGATCCTGAGAGCGTTTGCTGCGAGGCCCTTTGGGCGGATTTTCAACAGCTATGCCCAAAGGCAGGCGCCTCGAGTATAACAGCAGTTCGGCAACGCATGCCATGATCCTTGTAGGCGTTCATTTTGATGAGACAGGTGTGCCCGACCGCTGGAAAATTGAAAATTCCTGGGGCAAGGATGTAGGCGACGGCGGTTATTTCGTCTGTTCCGAGAAATATTTCGAGGACTTTGTATACGAAGCCGTTATCCATAAAAAGCACTTGACGGAAGCACAGCGCAAGATGCTTGAAGAAGAACCGGTCATCATCAATGCTTGGGATGAGGATCACTGAAAAATTCTAAAATGTTCTTGACATTCCCCTAAAAATTGTGTAAGATATCACAGTCAGCTGTTTTAACGGAGTGGTACTCAAGTGGCTGAAGAGGACGGTTTGCTAAATCGTTAGGAGGGTTAAACCTCGCCAGGGTTCAAATCCCTGCCACTCCGCCATATTGGATGATAAGCCTTCAGGAGCAATCCTGAAGCTTTTTTAGTTTTTACTCAGCCCAAAAATTGGGCTGGGTTGATGTAGACGTGAGCTCATTGCTTTAAGTAAAGATGAATCTAAAGCAATAGGCTCATGACCTATCGTAAGATGGACCATCTCACGATTTACGATAGATGACGCCTGGGCGCTTCCCCTCCTAACCTTTTGTCGTCACCTCCAGCGCCCAGCTCATCAGGCAAGAAGCTTTTTTCAGCCTATGGACCTATACGCGGCCATCTGCGTTGTCGCCAACGTCCTCAATCGCCTCGACGTATCGGCTCTGGCCGCAAGGAAACTCACGCGTCGCCGCTTTGTTTTTGGAGGCACCGCTTCGGAGAACCTTTGCGCAACAGCTCCCGCGTCGCTGCGCTATCAGATTGCTGACGTCTCAGGTCCGGCCGTCGTCGCTGAGGCCGGGAGCTCCTCGTAATCTGGACCCATCTGATCCGAAATTTGTAAAAAGCAAATGGAAAAAGACCATAAGTGGAAAACTAACAACTGCTTCCTAAATGAATCCTAGCTGGGGGAAGATTGCTGCTGTACAGCAGTTGCGTTGTCTTTGTAAATAGCAAAACCATAGGAAAAAGAGACTGCGAAGAAATGAACCGCTCATTTTTTTACCGTCTCTTTTTTTCTTGTCTGGCACGGGCCTATCCTTCGTGATACAATAGGCGCAGAAGGAAGCCGTTTTTTGCATCGGAGGTGTTATATATTATGAAAAATAAAATCAAACGAGGGTTCCTGCTCCTTGTGGGACTCATGGCATGCGCTCATGCTGTGCTTGCAGCGGACCATTTGGCCATTGTGACCCAAAAGGGCAGGGCAGGCGTCATTGACCTGCAGGGACGAGTGGTTCTGCCCTTGGAATATAAAAAAATCGAAGTGGAACAGGGAGAAACAGAGGCTGTCATCCTTGTTGAAAAGGATGGAAAATACGGAATGTATGACCGACAGGGCAAGGTCATCATCGCTCCAACCCTTAAGAAGGTGGGATCCTTCAGCGATGGAATGCTTGCGGCCCGGGACCGTGAAGGATGGACATTTTATGACCGTCAGGGCAAGGCCCTTGCTTCCCATTATGATGAGGTGGGTCCTTTTTCCGAAGGCCTTGCGGCTGTGAAAACGGATGGAAATGGGCTATATCGATAAACAGGGAGCTTATATCCTTAAGCCCAGTATAGGAAGGCCCAGCCTTTTAAAGAAGGGTATGCAGCCGTCAAGCTTCAGGACCGCTGGATGTATGTTAAAAAAGATGGAACCGCCCTTCTTGTTGGAAAGGCAAAGACTGTCAGTGACATGAGCCAGGGCGTGGCATTATCGATGGCAGCTGGCTTATGGACACAACGGTGCCCGCTACGCCAAATTGAAGGCCTATGACTATGTTGGCTCTTTTGATGAAGGTGGATTGGCCCGTGTTGGGGTGAGGCGCCGTCACCGCTCTGTCTTTGACTATGTTTCCATTGGCTGGGGCTGGGGCGGACACTGGGGTGTCGGCTTCCCGGGCTGGGGCTGGGGTCCCTTTGATTTTGGCTGGGGCTGGAGCGATGCAGGATACCATCATCATGGATGGGGCGGCGGCATTTCTATCATTCCAGGGGAAGTCATCCATCCGTCGAACCTTTATATGGGTGCCATCAATAAGCAGGGGCAGGAAGTCATTCCCGCAAATTACCGGGCCCTATCACCTTTCCGTGAAGGCCGCGCTTTGATTGTTGACCGTGAAGGCCGCTTTGGGATGATTGACCGCAGCGGAAAAGTGGTCATCCCAGCTTCCTATGATGAATTGGGACCCTTTGAAAAAGACCGTGCTCCCTTTGCCTATGATAAGCACTGGGGATTTATCGACGAAACCAACAAGATCGTCATTGAAAACCGCTTTACGAAGGTGACCCCTTTTGTCTCTGATGCTGCAGCCGTTCTTGAAGGCGGGAAGCTGCCCTTATTGACCGCAGCGGTGCAAATCTTGTCGCGCCCCAGGAGGCGTACAGTGACGTAGGGACTATGCCCAGGATCGTTTTCCAGTTATGGATAAGAAGAGCGGGAAATGGGGATATATGGACGGAAAAGGAAATCTTGTCATTCCTTCAATGTATGATGAAGCTGGAATTTTTGACTAAGCATTACAAAAAAATAGAAATTATATTGACATAAATGTGATATTGTGCCATAATAGTGCACAGCCATTCAAATGAGCTCGGCAGCATGCGGATACCGGGGAAACAAGGGACCTCGGATTCGCTGGCGCCCTGCATCGTACGATATTTTTCCCGGAACGGATTGGTTCCGGGTTCTTCGAAAAAAGTCAAAAAGATTAAAATAATTAGCACTCAACTATTGACAGTGCTAAAAAAGCGTGCTATGATAATCCCAGAACGAAGGAAAGGAAGCCCCCCCAGAAGGAGCAGGGTTCCTTTCCACCGTTCCAAGAAATGAAAAGACCTGTGTGAAGGCCGTAATATTTGATTGGAGGAATGACTTATGTTACTGCCGAGCATTTTTAATGACAATGTGTTTGATGATTTTATGGATGGCTTTGATTCCTTTATGGACCGCAGCGCCCTTTATGGAAAACATGGTAAGAACCTCATGAAGACCGATGTCCGTGATGTGGGTGACCATTATGAACTCGATATGGATCTGCCGGGCTTCAAGAAGGATGAAATCCATGCAGAACTCGAAAATGGCTATCTGACCATTTCTGCCGAAAAGAGCCTTGATAAGGACGAAAAGGACAAGGCAGGCCATTATATCCGCCGCGAACGGAGCTTCGGCCGTTCGAGCCGTACTTTCTTCGTCGGTGACGGTGTGAAGGAAAGCGACATCAAGGCAAAATATGCTGACGGGATCCTGAAGCTGTCGATTCCCAAGAAGGAGTTGCCGCAGTCTGAAAACAAAAAAATGATTGCCATTGAAGGCTGATCAAGAACGCTGGGAATTTTTTCCCAGCGTTCTTTTATGCAAAAATCGTGGGACCGGAGTTCCGGTTCCACGATTTTTTATTTACAGCATAATCTCACCTTGGAAGGCTTCTTCTTTTTGTGCCTCTTTTCTTGGGGTGGGTGCCTTGCTGGTCTTGATATTTTCAACAAAAAGCAGGAGACGGTTCGTGACATTGACATCGCTGACGCCGCTATCAAAATCCAGACTCAGGAGGTTCATTTCCGGATAAAGGGTCTTGACCTTTTTTTTCAATGCCCTTGGCGATGATGTGGTTGCAATGCAGCCAAAGGGTTGGAGACTGATGACATTGGGAATGCCTCTTTTGGCAAATCCAATAACTTCAGCCGGCAGCAGCCAGCCTTCTCCAAACTGGGCAGCCATGTTGATAATGCCCTTGCCGTCATTGGCCATCTCGTAGATGTCTTCAAAAGGAGTGAAATAGGGGAAAGCACGGCCAATCTTGTTGACTTTATCGATGATCTTGACAATTTGGAGATAGATAAAATCCACCAGGAGATGGGGAATCCGGTCATGCTTGAGGTCAAACTTATCATTGGTCAACCGATTGACGAAGGCCTGCATGAAAAGGGCGTCATAAGGGGCGGCATCACCTCAATATGATGGTCCATGAGCCAGCCTGTGATATTCTTGTGGGCAAAGGCGTTGAACTTGAGGTAGATTTCTCCAACAATCCCGACTTGAGGCAGTTTTACATTGGGTTTGACGGCATCCGTAAATTCCTGGGCCGCTTCCTTGAGCAGTTTCAAAAGCCCCTTGGAATGGTTCTTTTCGATTTGCACCTTGGCGAGGTCGAGGTACTTGCTGCGCAGTTTTTCTGCCAATCCCTTCTTTTTTTCACGGACGACTGCAGCATTATAGAATTTTGACAGGCAGTCCGAGAAGAGGATGGTTGTAACCGTGATCTTAGCAATCTTCAGCCAGTTGATATGGAATCCAGGCTGATCGTTTTGGATACTGCTGCTCGTTGCAAGGGAAATGACAGGAACATCCTTGAACCCTGCAGAAACGAGGGCATGCTTGATCAGACCGAAATAGTTTGAAGCTCGGCACTGACCGCCCGTCTGGGTAATGGCAACGGCCGTCTTTTGAAGATCATATTTCCCCTGATTTCAAAGCTTCCACGAAATCCCCCACAACAAGGGTTGCCGGATAGCCAGACCTCGTTGTTGGCAAAGCGCAGGCCCATGTCGGCGGATAGCCCGTGCTCTGGGGCAGGGTCTCTACGTGATAGCCCAAAACCTTCATGACAGACGGAATGAGCGGTGACAAGGTGGGGGTAAAGTATGGCGTCAGGATGGTGTAGTCTTCATGCTCTTTTCAAAGCGCGGCGTGTCGATAAAAAGGCTCGGCCCGGCGTTTGCTGTCTTCATTGTAACGAATGCTTTCCACAACGGACCGGACGCGGAGTTTCAGGGAGCCGATGTTCGATACATCATCAATCTTGAGGAGCGTCAGGGCTTTTCCATGGCGCTGCAAAAGACCGCGAATCTCATCTTGGAGGAAGGCGTCAGGTCCACAGCCAAAGCTCGTCATTTCCATGAAGTGGATGGTGTTGTCCTGACGGGCTACCCAGTCAGCGGATTTTAGGATGCGGTTGATATAGGCCCACTGCTTGATGAGGTACGTGTCGTTGATATCGATGGATTCGTTGCCTCGTACCAGGTCTTCATTGATGACGTTGATGCCCATGGCGGCAATGGTGTCGCTGAGTTTATGTTGGACCAGGGGATCGGCATGGTAAGGCCGGCCTGCAAGGAGAATGGTGAGTTTTCCTTGTCGGCGGCTTTTTTCGAGAATCTCCTCGTTCTTTTCCTGGATTTTTCGGCGGTACTCATCTTGGGCCTTGAGGGCGCTGGCAATGGCCTTATCGGCCGTGAAACGGTCAAAGCCAATATAGGAGAGGTATTTTCGGAGCTGCTTTTTGAGCAGTTTTTCGTCTTGGAAGTTGATGGGCGGAGCGTCGATGGGAATCTGTGTTTCCGTGACACTTTTGATGACGTCGGAGTACCCCGAGACAACTGGGCAGTTATAGCTGTTGATTTGCCGCTTATCATCCTGCTGTTCATAGATGACGTAGGGCATGAAGATCCGATTGACCCGCTTTTGGATGAGGTTCAGGATATGGCCATGGACAAGTTTGGCGGGAAAACAGATGTTGTCGCTCATCACGTCATGAAGCCCTGTCTCATAAAGGTGCAGGGTGGGACGGGTCAGGAAAGCTGGAACCTTTAGGCCGCAGGACGTAAATAGGGCATGCAGAAAGGATAGTCCTCATACATATTAAGGGTCCGCGGCAGCCCAATGGTGCGTTCCGCCTCCTCGTTGATGGGCCGGTTAAAGAGCAGATCGTACTTATAGGTGTAGATATTCTCACCAGGGGTCACATCATCGCCATTATTGGTAAAGTATTTTTCGCATTTGTTGCCCGAATAATAGATGGATCCATTATCGAATTGATACTTCTTGATGAGGCAGTTGTTTTCGCAGCCGTGACAGGTCAGCTGGGCATCCTTGAAGGAAGCAACATGGATCATATCATCTACGGTTGCCTGACCATGGCCCTTGGTTTTAGCATAAAGGGCACAGCCATAGGCTCCCATGATTTCAGGGATGTTGCTGCGATGGACCTTGGTCCCTGTGAGGATTTCAAAGGCCCGGACTACGGCATCGTTTTTCATGGTGCCCCCTTGGAGCACAATCTCATTGCCCAGTTCCTGTGGGCTCTTGAGTTTAAGGACCTTATACAGGCAGTTCTTCACAACTGAATAGGCAAGACCGGCCGCAATGTCTGCGCTGGTGACCCCTTCGCGGAGGCTTTGCTTGACTTTGGAGTTCATAAAGACCGTGCAGCGCGTTCCCAAATCGCAGGGATGCTGGGCCTTGCAGGCGAGGTCCGCAAATTCACTGACGCTGTAGTTGAGGCCCTTGGCAAAAGTCTGGAGAAAGGTCCCGCAGCCGGAGGAACAGGATTCATTCAGCTCCATGCGGTTCAGTACGCCGTGATCGACAAAGATGCTTTCATGTCCTGACCGCCAATATCGAGGATGAAGGAAACCTTGTCGTTGATTTTCTTGGCTGCCAAATAGTGGGCAATGGTTTCGATGATGCCCGTGTTGAGGCTGAAGCTGCCTTGATAAGTCTTCGCCATAGCCTGTAGAGCAGCTTCCCATGATGCGGGGATTGGCCCCAACGGCCAGGCATTTCGTATAAAAATCGGCAAAAGCCTCACGCACCGCTCCTACGGGGTTGCCGTTATTGGGGCCGTAGTGGGTATAAAGGATGCGGTCGTTTTCGTCGGTCACGACAAGTTTCGTCGTGGTCGAACCGGAATCGATGCCGACAAAGACTTTGTCCGTATCTTTGGTCAGGGGCGACAGAATAATCTGGTCCGCTTCCTTTTCCTTTTTCCAGTCGGCATATTCTTTTTCATCATGGAAGATGGGTGGCACCGTATCGGTGACCCGGACAGCGTCCTTAGGAGCAGAAGCAATCCGGTCGCGGAGTTTCTGTAAGCTCGTTGACGGGGCGTCCTCTGCACTGAGGGCAGTCCCGTAAGCCGGGATAAGGTTTGCCTTATCGGGAACAATGAACTCTACATAGGGGACGTGAAGCGCATCCATCAAAGCTTTGCGGAGGCTCGGCATGAAGGTGAGCGGTCCGCCGCACAGAAGGATCTTCGGCTTGATTGTGCAGCCATGGGAAAGGGTCGTAATGACCTGTACAGCGACGGCATGATAGATTGACGCCGCAATGTCCTCACGGCTTACACCTTTACTGAGGAGGTTTTGGATATCCGTCTTGGCAAAAACGCCGCAGCGGGAAGCAATATAGTGGACGTGTTCCGCTTTTTCGGCAAGCTCGTTCAGTTTGTCAATGGGCACGTCAAGGAGTACGGCCATTTGGTCAAGAAAAGCCCCTGTCCCGCCGGCACAGTTCCCGTTCATGCGCAGGTCACACGTGCCATCGGGTTTGATGTAGACAATCTTGGCGTCTTCCCCACCAATATCGATGAGGGTGGCCACTTCAGGGTATTTTTCCTTGACAAATTTGGTCGCGGCGATGACTTCCTGCTCGAAAGCAAGCTTGAATTTTTCCGCAATCCCCATGCCAACGGAGCCCGTCACTTTGATTTTGACGGCCGCCTCTCCGATGGCTGCGGTAAGTTCGGACAGCTCTTCCTTGAGGACTCCCATGATATTGGCTTGGTGCCTCTTGTAACGGGAGAAAACAACTTGTTTGCTGCCATCCAGAACGACCATTTTAGCAGTAGTGGAACCAATGTCCAACCCTACTTGATAAGTACTCATGATACACCTCTAAAACAATAGGTCTTAACAGCTAATTATACCATATTTCCTAGCGTGGAATGATGGATTTCTCCTATTTTTTTATATTTTCTTCCTAAAATAAATGGAAATAAAAAATATACAGTTGAAGGTATATCAATGGTACATCAAAAAAGGGTCTTTGTCGATAGGAATCAAAGGGAAAAAGAGCTTGGTCCGTGTTCAAAAACGCGGGGAAGTCCCTGTGCGATTGCACTTTTTCTCTTAAATATGATAGAATGATGTGCTATACGCTATGCAATGGATACAAGCCTTTGGCTTATCATGACAAAGAAGGATGGTCGCGGCATGAGTGAAGAAGTGACAAAGTCCCAGGGCAATAACAAGTTCCTCAAAGGGACGTTGATCCTTACCATTTCCAGTATTGTTGTCAAGGTCATAGGAGCCTCAATTGGGTTATCCTTTCCCGAATCATGGGTGGGGAGGGCATTGGACTCTATCAGATGGGATTTCCTATCTATTTGATGGCCATTACGGTCTCTTCGGCAGGAATCCCAGTGGCCATTTCCATCATTACGGCAGAAAAGGTGGCTATGGAAGACTATGGAGGCGCGCAGCGCGTCTTTCATGTTTCCCTGAAGATGCTGTTTTGCACGGGTCTCCTTTTTTCCCTGCTCCTTGTGGTGCTGGCCCACTGGCTTGTGGAAACGGTCCTTCCTGATGCACGGGCCTATTATTCCATCATCGCCCTGGCTCCGGCCGTTTTTTTCGTTACGTTTCTCGCCAGTTTCCGCGGTTATTTCCAGGCTGGCAGATCATGACGCCGACCGCCTGCTCGGAAATCACGGAACAGGTTGTACGGGTTGGAACCATGATTGTCTTTTCTGCCCTGCTCTTGCCTTACGGTCTTACTTACGCCGCTGCCGGCGCCAGCATGGGGGCGGGAGCAGGCGCTTTCTGCGGGCTCCTTGTTTTGATGGGCTTTTATCTAAAGCTCAAGAAGAAGTTTTTCCCCAAAGGGGTGGACAGGACGCCCAAGACGCAGGAGTCAGCGGGCTATATTATGAAGCGTCTCATTGCCCTAGCCCTGCCGGTTTCCATGTCAAGCCTCATGCTTCCCATAGTGTCTAACCTTGACATGATGATTGTGCCAACCCGGCTGAAGATCGGCGGTTGGGACGCCCCGGGCGAGGCAACGACCCTTTTTGGCTACCTTTCTGGCATGGCCGTGCCGCTTATCAACATGTCAACAATCCTTACGGCTGCTCTTTCCATCAGCCTTGTGCCGGCTATCAGTGAGTCCCGGACCCTTTCTGATGAAGCGGGCATTCGCAGCAAGGTGGCAACGGCTTTTACGGTGGCTCGGTCATCACCATTCCCTGCAGCGTCGGCCTTCACGTTTTGGGCGGACGGGTGGCTGCCCTCATCTATAACGCACCGGCAGCAGGACCGGCCATTGAAATCATGAGCTGGGCCATCTTCCTTTTGGGCCTCCATCAGGTGTCGACGGGCATCCTTCAGGGCCTTGGCAAGACCCGCATCCCTGTCATCAATATGATCATCGCAGCCATCGTCAAGGTCTTCCTCAACTGGAACCTGACGGCGATGCCAACCCTCGGAATCAAGGGATCGAGTTGGGCAACCGTTGCCGATATTGGGATTGCAGCCCTTCTTAACCTCTTTTTCATTAAGAAGTATACAGCCTTTACCTTTGAAGGGCGGCAGCTTCTTAAGACTGCCCTTTGTGCAGCGGTCATGGGAGGCGCTGTAATGCTCGTCCTTTCCCTTGTCAGCCGCGGCGGGCTGGCGCTTTTCCTCAGCATCTTGGTTGCAGTGCCCGTCTATATCCTGATGCTCCTCTTGCTAAAGACTTTGACAGAAGAAGAACTGCTGGAAATCCCTTTCCTCGGCCGACGCATGGCGTGGCTGGGTCATAAATTGGGGCTTTTGAAATAGGCCGCAGGAAAGTTCCACAGAAAACAAAACATGGCTATTCCTTATTCGTTTACGGCAAAAGGCCGGGGATCCATTGTCTCTATGGATCTCCGGCCTTTTTTTGTATTTTCATGATATTCCGCTAAGGAATACCATGACTTGCTCATTTCGAAGTTCATATCAAAATCGAAGCCTCCTATAATGAATTCATAGAATAAACGGAATATTTAAATAGCTAAAACAGAAGGAGGTTCTTGGAATGGATGAGCTGGAAAAGGTAAGGGGACAGGCTCTTGGAAAGAAGGCGGACCCTGCCTATTTGGAAAAATTCCCCATTAAAGGATGCGAGGAACTGATGATTCCAACGCGCGGCGGCAATGCCCTGGTTCACCTCTATCGTCCGCAGGCCCTGACTTCACCGCTGCCAGCGGTGATTAATTTTCACGGTGGCGGATTTGTAAAGGGATATCGGGGCCGAGATATTGAATTTTTCGCAGATGATAGCCTCGCGAGGAACCTATCTTGTTTTTGATGTGGACTACAAGGTTGCCCCGGAATATCCCTACCCATGCGCCCTTGAAGAAGGGGAAGATGTGGTCACTTATCTTTTGGCACATATGGCAGACTATGACGGGGACAGGAACCGTACGGCACTCATGGGGGAAAGCTCCGGAGGAAACCTTGCCATCGGAATTTCCTTGAAACTGAAAAAATAATGCGCCTCAGCCGAGCTGCGTCATCTGCTGTTATCCACCTTGTGATCTCGTAACAGATCCCGCTGTCAAAGCGGGCGGGAAAAAGGATGACCCCATGAGTGAACGGGGCCGTCTTTATAACAGCTGGTACCTGCCCGATGGAAGAAACCACGAAATCTACGCATCCCCCTGCTGGCGTCCCCGGACGACTTGGTGAAGCTGCCACCTTTTACGGTGATCACGGCGGAAGAAGATATATTGTGCCGGGAAGCATTGGAATTTGCCGAACATCTTATCGAAGCCGGGGTCACGGTTACGGTAAAAAAGGTGCTTGGGGCCAAACATGCTTTCCTAGTGAGCCGGACAACCGGTTATGAAAGAGCGGAACAGGTTGTGTTCCAGACTTTTCAGAGCTTTCTTGGATAAGGATCAAAGGAGGAAAGTAATATGGATCAATTAGCGTCTGTCTTCTTATTTTTGCGGTGACCGTAATTGGCTACTGCAGCGGGTTGTATAGTATTGCAACGATTTCCCAGATTTCTTTGATTGCCCTGACGCTTACAGGATGTCTGAGTGCAAAGCAGGCACTGGATACTATTCCAATTCCAATGTCATCATGATTGCGGGAATGTGCGTCGTAGCCGCCGGATTCAACCGGACCGCGTTTTGCGCGCGGCTGGCTGATGGGATTTCCCGTTTGGCACAGGGCAGTGTCAAGAAGATGATGCTGGGATACGTGCTCATCGGGGTTCTTCTCAGCCAGTTCATCCAAAGTCCTGTCGTTGTCTTTGGGATTGTGGCCCCATGCTCATTGCTTCTGCGGAAAGCATGGGAATCAGTCCCAGTAAGGTCATTTTTCCCGTGGGCGTGGCCACTATCTGCACTTGCTGTACCCTGCCCCTTGGTGCAGGTGCGACCGTAGCAGGCGAACTTGAACGGCTACATTGAAAGTTATGGCTATACGCAGCATATGGTCGGCTTCCTCGATCCTATGATGGGCCGACTGCCGATGCTGATCATTGCCATTGTTTATTTCAGTTTCTTTGCCTTGCGGTTTTCTCCGGACGAGCCCATCCTTCCAACCAGCCTTGAAACAAAAAAACAAAAGATCATGCACCGCTGAGTACTTTTTCGGAAATGGCTGCCATCGTCATTTTCTTTGGAGATGCCATCGCCTTGATGTTTGCTAAAAAGCTGGGCCTTCAAAATTGGGAAGTTTGCGTGGCGGGGGCTCTTTTGATGGTCATCTGCAAAGTCCTCAAACCTAAAGAGCGTCGGGCTCTATTCCTATTAGCATGCTCCTTTTGATTGTGGGTTCCCAGGCTATGGCCGGGGCGCTTAGTGTAACGGGTGCCGGTGAATTCATAGGCGGCCATATTGCGGCCCTTGTGAAGCTCGTTGACGGGAACTCCTATGCGGTGGGAT
>ENA-OQAN01000712-OQAN01000712.1-human-gut-metagenome-genome-assembly--contig:-NODE-712-length-16590-cov-4.513333_pt1 | contig 16590 bp, 20 predicted proteins | sample MGYA00242735_ERZ504527 | MGnify/ENA primary metagenome ERZ504527 (study PRJEB26092, sample SAMD00036230) | human gut metagenome | host: Homo sapiens | study: EMG produced TPA metagenomics assembly of... | reverse complement strand
TTTTGGATGTGTGAACATCAGAAAGACGAAAAGTCTTTTTTAATTCATAGGAAATTACGTCCTATGAATTAAAGCCCTCCGGGCGGGATGCGCATCTCGCGGAGTAGAAGTTAGCTGTAAACAGCACCGCTCGAGCGCGAAAGAGTCGCAAGCGACTCTTTGTTCTTCCTGACAATAGAATGTTCGTGGAGAGTGCATTCTATTGTACATGATAATAGAATATCCGTGGAGAGTGTGTTCTATTGTACATAGGAAAATTACATATGATTGACAGAGAATATAGTTTTGATTATATTAAATTTAGTACCACAAGTGAAAGTTTTGAGCGGGAAATATAGACACAACACTAGTAACTATTGGAAATTGGGGTTCGCATTATGCGCAGGGAACGCAGAAATGGGGTTATTATGTCAGAATCATATGCAGTCAATGAAAAAAGAGAACTGATCTTGCAGAAAGTCAAGGAGTTTATTGTGGAACACGGTGGGATCGTAAAGAAAAATCAGTTGGAAGAATTGCACATTGATTACCGGAGAATTCTCGATTTTGTGGAAAAAGGGGACCTGATCCGGATCAAAAGTGGATATTATATCATTCGCATCGGGGATTATTCGGAGGATGAACTGATTGTAAAATTATTTCCGGATGCGGTGCTTACGATGGAGTGTGCATTGTATGCGTATGGCTATATCAAAAGAAAACCATACGGATATCAGATCGCAGTGGATAAAAATACGTCGAAATCCAGATTTAAGCTGGAGTTTCCGCAGGTCACACCGTTTTATGCGGAGCCGGAGACGTTACAGTCTGGTGTGGACAGGATCGACTTTGGAAATGCAAAGATGCAGATTTTTGATAAAGACAGGCTGATCTGTGAGTGTCTGAAATATGAAGATAAGATGGAACGGGCAGTTTTTCAGGAAGGTGTTCTTTCGTATATAAAAGATGAAAAAAAGAATATAGCAAATCTGATGAAATACGCCAGAGAACGCCGTGTGGTGAAAAAAGTACAATCGATGATAGGGGTATGGCTTTAAATGGAGGATAAAAAATATAAAATAGCGGATTTACAGGAAAAAAGTGAAGAATGGAAGATACCATTTTCAAATCTGCTTGCCGGATTTGTTTTGGAAGAATTTATGCTCAGATTTTCCGCTTCTGAATTTAAAAATCGGTTTTTATTACGGAATGGAACCGTGTTGGGATTAGAACAGTACCGCAAGAAAAATATACTGAAGCTGGACTTTTTCTGTGAGCCGGATGAGCGTATTCCGGAAAAGCTGTTGCAGCTGTACCTGCAAAAGAAAGAACAAAGTCCCGTAAGATGGAAAGGAACGATATCCTCGCAGCAGGCGGGGACATGTCTGGAACTGCAGGGGCAGTTTGAGGAGATGAAGGTTCCGGTGACTGTCGGTATTCATTTTATGCATCTGGGAAAAATCTGGGGACTGGTCGAAAGACAGATTCCATTTTTGATGGATGAGACAGTGCAGATCGAATGGAAGGAATTTCCGGCGGAACTGGTGCTGGCAAAACAGATTTTTGTGATTCTGCGGGATATGGAACTGATCCCGGATATGGAAATATACAGGGAAGTATTTTTTATATTGCGAAACGAAACCTTAAATGGAAGACATGTATGTGAGCTGCTCGAAGATATGTGCAAAACCGAAGAAATGATCCCTGATATGGAGCGTGCGGAGCAGATTTTTTCCTACCGGGATTATCCTTATATGAAAAAGCGCTGGGAAAAGTTTTGCAGGCACAGTGCAATCGCTGGGACGGAAACTTTAAAATGGGAGAAGGAGATGGAGTGTTTTCATCATTTCCTCGGAGATATGTGGGAGGCTGTCTGCAGGGACGAAGTATTTTTTGGAGACTGGATGCCGGAACTGGCGCGTTTCCTTGGGTAAAGCGGTCGCAGACAGATTTCGGTGTTATAACTGAAGATAAATTTTCAGTGCCTGATAATAATCCTGTCTGGTATCTAAGTTGAAAAACTGTCGGTCTACCGGAATGTCTGTGCAGGCGGCAAGTGCTTTTTCCGTCACGCAGACTGTTTTGCATTTTTCGCGAAGCGCATCAAAGGTAAACTGACGGAGAATGAGGCTTTTCCCGATCGTTGGAATACAGTTTTTTGAATAGGCGGCGGTAGCAGGATCTAAGTAGCCTGCTTTTCCGCGAACCATGCAGATATCTGCATCGCCGATCGCATCTAAAAGTGCAATTCCGGTTTCCGGTTCCATAAAAGGGGTATCCACGGACATAAAGAAAGCGGCATCCTCATTGATCATGGACAGACCGGAAAAAACGCCGGACATCGGTCCGGCATTGCCGTAGATATCCGCAATCTCCGTGACCGGGAGATTCAGATGCGCATAATCTCCAATATATTTTACGGAGAGATATATGGTTGAAAAATATGGTTTAAATTTGTGTACAAGATATTCTAAGAGGCAGCAGTCACCAAAAGGTAAAAGTGCTTTATCCGTTCCCATGCGGACACTGTTTCCACCGCAAAGGATCACAAGTGCGTAATTCATAACAGATCTATTACTCCATTCTTTTCCAAAGATGTTCTTATTTTAAAGTAGTCAGGCTGGTATGTAAAGTGTTAAAATAAATGTGTAAGCAGAAAGGCGGTAGCAGATGAGGTATTTAGATCAGGCATTAGAGGCATATGGGAAGAGTGATGTCTATCCGTTTCATATGCCGGGACATAAAAGAAATCCGCTGCCTTTTCCGGAAGTATACGGGATAGATATTACGGAGATCGATGGGTTTGACAACCTGCACCACGCAGAGGGAATTTTAAAAGAGGCACAGCAGCGTGCGGCTGATCTCTACGGTTCTGCACATTGTTATTATCTTGTCAATGGCAGCACCTGCGGGATTCTTGCATCAATCTGTGCAGCAGTGAAAAAACGGGGCAGGATTCTGGTAGCCAGAAATAGCCATAAAGCGGTATATCATGCCCTGTTTTTATCGGAACTGACTGCAGAATATCTTTATCCGGCGGTGACAGAATGTGGGATTCAGGGACAGATCACACCACGGCAGGTGGAGGATGCACTAAAAAAAGATCCGGAGACCTCGGCAGTCGTGATCACATCGCCGACGTATGAGGGGGTTATCTCTGATATTGAAGGAATAGCCAAAGCCGCGCATGTGCACGGGATTCCGCTGATCGTGGATTCAGCACATGGAGCACATCTTGGATTTGGAGGGGAATTTCCGCAAAATGCGGTAAGGCTCGGAGCAGACGCCGTGATCGAGAGCCTGCATAAGACACTTCCATCTTTTACACAGACGGCACTGCTTCATTTAAATTCAGATCTGATTTCAAAATCACGCATAGAAAAATATCTTGGAATTTATGAAACAAGTTCTCCTTCGTATATTCTTATGGCGGGAATGGAAGTATGTATCCGTACCGTAAAGGAACATGGAGCGGAATTATTTGACAATTACAGACACGAATTAAATAAATTTTATAAAAACTGTGAAGATTTGAAAAGACTGCATGTGATGACAGGGAAGGATTTATCCAAAGAAGAGGCATTTGCCTGGATGATTCTAAAATTGTTATATTTGTCCGTGACAGCAGCAAAAGCGGTGAGTGGCTGTATCAGGAATTACTTTTAAAATATCATCTTCAGCTTGAAATGGCATCCGGAGATTATGCGCTTGCGATGACAAGTATTATGGATCAGGAAGAAGGATATCAGAGATTGTCGGCTGCACTGCATGAGATTGACAGGGAACTGTGTGGCGCAGGTACTGCAAAAAAGCAGCAGACCATGAATGAAAAAAAGGTAAGATACGGAAATGAGACGGATGGTTCGATGGAAAACATGTATGAACAACAGGTTCACAGAGGTTCTTTCATAAAAGAAGTTTACCGTCCTAATCCACAGCAGATGCAGATCTATGAAGCGGAGGAAAAAGAAACCGCAGAGGTATCTTTTGACGAAGCAGCAGGCAGGGTTTCAGCAGATTTTATCTTTCTGTATCCGCCGGGAATCCCTTTGATCGTTCCAGGGGAGGCCATCACCGCAGAATTTATTGAAAGACTTCGCACCTGTATCAGTTTGAAATTGAATTTACAGGGGAGCACGGATCTTTTTGCGGAGCGGATAAAGATTGTATATTTTTAAAGACTATATTATACTGATAAGGCAGGACAAATGGGAAAAATATATTACATGATGGGAAAAAGCTCATCCGGTAAAGATACTTTGTACGGGATGCTGATGAAAGATGAGAAACTCAGGTTAAAGACTGTGGTTCCGTACACGACAAGACCGATGCGTGCCGGGGAAGAAAACGGTGTATCATATTATTTTTGTGATGAAGATACAGTGGAAAAGCTTGAAGCAGAGGGGAAAATTATCGAATTGCGTGCGTATCATACGATCCACGGCATCTGGAAGTACTTTACGGTGGCAGACCATCAGGTTGATTTAGACCATCAGAGTTATCTTCTGATCGGAACGTTAGAGTCCTATCTTAAGATACGGGAATACTTCGGAACGGAGAGCGTTGTTCCGATATATATAGAAGTAGAGGATGGTATGCGCTTACAGCGTGCGCTTGAGAGAGAGCGGAGGCAGGAAAATCCGAAATATGAGGAATTATGCCGGCGGTTTCTTGCGGATGAAAAAGATTTTTCCGAGGAAAAATTAAAAGAAGCAGGAATCACAAAAAGATTTTGCAATGAGTCGTTAGAAGAGACGGAGAATGCGATCGCTGCGTATATCGAAGAGCAGGAATAGTTACTTTTTTACAGGAAGAAGGTGTCAGCCTTGGATATTAACAAATTAAATCATGTAACAGAGGTTACACAGGTACCGGATACCAATCAGAATGTACAGGGAGATGGTTCCTTTAAGTTTACGCTTGCGAGTGCGATCACGGATGCGGATCTGCAGGCAAAAGTGGACATGCTTCTTTCTGACATTACAGCGCAGGGCAACCGTATTGCGCAGCATATGGATATCCGTGATATGAAAAAATACCGCGGTCTGATCCGCGAATTTATGAATGAAGTGGTATTCCGGTCCCACAAGTTTTCCAGGGAGAATTTTCTTGACCGGAGAGGACGCCACAGAGTGTACGGTCTGATCAAGCTGATCGATTCGAATCTGGATGAACTGGCGCAGGAGCTGGTAAAGGATGAGAAAGACCACATCGCGATTTTAAGTAAGATCGGAGAGATAAGGGGATTGATATTAGATATCCTCACCTGATCTTTTTTGGATGTGGATTGGATAAACGGCGCACGCACATGGCGGGAAATCTGGTAGCAGAAAAGAAAACATGAAAAATATGTGCAGAAATGAGGATTTATATGCCAGCATTTAAGGACATCGTTGGACATGAACAGATCATAGAGCATCTGCAGAATGCGATTACCATGGATAAAGTTTCACATGCTTATATATTAAACGGACCGGACAAATCCGGAAAAATGATGATCGCAGAAGCATTTGCACAGACGCTGCAGTGTGAGGCAGTAAATAAAAAGTTAGAGGAACTTGCAGGTGAGACAGAATCTGAAAGAATAGAAAATAAATTTACAGCGGAGCCATGTATGGAGTGTCATTCCTGTAAACAGGCGGCAGGCAAAAACCAGCCGGATATCATCTATGTCAGCCATGAGAAGCCGAATACGATTTCGGTAGACGATATCCGTACACAGTTAAACAATGACATTGTCATTAAGCCATACAGCAGCAAACATAAGATTTATATTGTGGATGAAGCGGAAAAAATGAACCAGCAGGCGCAGAACGCACTGCTAAAGACAATCGAGGAGCCGCCTGCATATGCGGTGATCCTGCTTTTGACCACCAATGCGGAGAGTTTTCTTCCGACGATCTTATCCCGCTGTGTGACGCTGAATTTAAAGGCGGTGCCGGATGAGAAGATCAAAAAATTTCTGATGGCACATTACCAGATTCCGGATTACCAGGCAGATGTCTGCGTGGCATTTGCACAGGGAAATGTCGGAAAAGCGATCCAGCTTGCAGCATCGGATGATTTTAATGAATTAAAGGCATCTGCGCTTCAGCTCATCAAGCGTCTGCACGACATCGACCTCTATGAGATGACAGAGGCGGTAAAGCAGATCAGTGAATATAAGCTTCAGATCAACGATTACTTTGATCTTATGATGATCTGGTATCGTGATGTACTTTATTATAAAGCAACAAAGGATGTAAACGGCCTTATTTTCAAGGATGAGGTCTATGACATAAAAAGACAGGCAGAGCAGAGTTCTTACAATGGAATCGAAGAAATTTTACAGGCACTGTCAAAAGCACAGGTGCGTTTAAACGCAAATGTAAATTTTGATCTGGTGATCGAGCTGCTTCTGCTGACCATAAAGGAGAATTAACATGATAAAAATAGTAGGAGTCCGTTTTCGGAATGCCGGTAAAATTTATTATTTCGGACCGGGAAATCTGGATCTGACTGCAGGAATGCACGTAATTGTGGAAACTGCGCGTGGTGTGGAGCTGGGAACAGTCATGATACCGACAAGGGAAGTGAATGATGACAGCGTGATCCAGCCGTTAAAACCGGTCATCCGTATTGCAACGGAGGCAGATGAAAAGACAGCATTAAAGAACCGTGAAAAAGAAAAAGAGGCATTTAAGATCTGCCTGGAAAAGATAGCAAAACATAAGCTTGATATGAAGCTGGTGGAGGCGGAGTACACGTTTGACAATAATAAGCTGCTCTTTTATTTTACGGCGGACGGACGTATCGATTTCCGCGAGCTGGTAAAAGATCTTGCAGCGGTCTTCCGTACCAGAATCGAGCTGCGCCAGATCGGTGTCCGTGATGAGACAAAGATCATGGGTGGGATTGGAATCTGTGGAAGAGAACTTTGCTGTCATTCCTATCTTTCCGAGTTTGTCCCGGTATCCATCAAGATGGCAAAAGAGCAGAATCTGTCCTTAAATCCGACAAAGATTTCCGGTGTCTGTGGACGCCTGATGTGCTGTCTGAAAAATGAAGAAGAAACTTATGAATATTTAAACAGCCGTCTGCCAAATGTGGGGGATTATGTGACCACGGATGATGGCTTAAAGGGAGAGGTATCTTCCGTCAGTGTACTGCGCCAGATGGTCAAAGTACTCGTGGAAGTGGATGACGAAAAGGAAATCCGTGATTACTCTGTGGATCAGCTGAAATTCAAGCCAAAACGCAGAAGAGATCATGTAAAGCTGACTGCGCAGGAATTAAAGGAACTTTCCGCATTAGAAGATAAGGGAGGAAAATCCAAAATTGACGATGCCAAATAATCTGGTTTATGAGCAGGAGAGACTTGATGAACTGCATCGCAACGGCTATTTTATCATTCAGGATCCGAAAAGGTTCTGTTTTGGGATGGATGCCGTTTTGCTTTCCGGGTTTGCAAAGGCAAAAAAAGGGGAGCGCGTGCTCGATCTTGGTACCGGTACGGGAATTATCCCGATCCTGATGGAAGCCAAAACAGAAGCAGAAGATTTTAAGGCGCTTGAGATCCAGGAAGAAAGTGCGGATATGGCACGCCGGAGCGTGTGCTATAACCATCTTGAGGATAAGATCGAGATCGTGACCGGAGATATCAAGGAGGCATCTGCGATATTTGGAGCATCTTCGTTTGATGTGATCACCACAAATCCGCCGTATATGATCGGGACACATGGACAAAATTCGCCGTCTGCGGCAAAGGCGATCGCCAGACATGAAGTGCTATGTACACTGGATGATATATTGCGGGAAACCGCGAAAATGCTTGTGCCGGGAGGCAGGTTTTATATGGTGCACCGGCCGTTCCGTCTCGCAGAGATCATGAGTAAAATGGTCGAGTACAAGATCGAGCCGAAGCGCATGCAGCTTGTCTATCCGTTCGTGGATAAAGAACCGAATATGGTGCTGATCGAGGGGCTGCGCGGTGGAAAATCAAGACTTGCCGTGGAAAAACCGCTGATCGTTTATAAAGAACAGGGCGTGTATACAGATGAGATTTATGATATTTATGGGTATTAAGTGGATTATTTAAAACCATATTGTGTATAAAGCAGCAGAAAAATTATTTTGTGTGGAAAATGACAGATATGAAACATAATCAGTATGTATTTGAGTGATTCAGAAAGGATAAATTAAAATATATGTTTAATGATATAAAGATAGGACCGGTTACATTTCATATGTATGGTCTTATGATTGCGATCGGTTTTGCAGCGGCACTTATGATGTGTTTAAAGCGTGGAAAAAAACGTGGCTTGAACGAGGATATTATCTATGGAATCTTCTTCTGCGCAATCTTCGGTGGAATGATCGGCTGCAGGCTGCTCTATTATATTGTAGAGATCCCGGAGATTTTAAAAGATCGTCCATACTCTGGAACTTTAAAAACGGATACGTTGTTTACGGCGGGATCATCGGCGGTGCGCTGGCCAGCCTGATCTACTGTCGTGTCAAAAAAGAACGTTTTCTGCCGTACTTTGATCTTGTGATGCCTGCTGTATCATTTGCACAGGGATTCGGGCGTCTCGGCTGTTTCTTTGCAGGCTGCTGCTACGGCAGGGAGACGGATTCGTGGTTTAGCATCACATTTACCCACTCCGACTTTGCTCCGAACGGTGTAAAACTTCTGCCGACACAGCTGATGTCATCTGCCGGGGATTTCCTGATCTGCGGACTGTTACTGCTCTATGCGGGAAGAAAACCGAAAGAGGGACAGGTCGCAGCAGGATATATGGTGCTTTACGGAATCGGAAGATTTATTATTGAATTTTTCCGGAACGACTACCGCGGAAGCATTGGAGTGCTTTCCACATCACAGATCATTTCGATCGGAGTTGTGGCAGCGGGAGTTGTGTTTTATCTGGTGATGAATTTCCGAAACTGCAAAGGTGTCACCCCATAATATTTTTTAAACATCCGTATAAAATTAGCGGGGTAATGATAACCGCACTGTAATGCAATTTCATCGATGCCAAGGAGTGTTTCACTTAACAGTTTTGCCCCATATTCCATCTTAAGAGAGATAATATAGTCGGAAATGGTCGTGTCGTATTCGTGGAGAAACGCATAATTTAGTTTTTGCATGGATAAAGAAACCTGCTCACTCAGTTCATGGACGGTGGGCGGGTTTTTATATTTTTCAGTCAGAATATCGTGTGCGAGGTGCACAGCAGAAAGGTCAGCGGTCGAGAGCGTAATCGTTCTTGTATCGCTGACTTTTATTGTGTGCATTACTTTGCCATGTGGAATATGTTGTTGACCAGCTTTATTTATTGCGGTCCGCACAGATGTTGCAGGCAAAGTTCCGGCAGGAACAGATTTGGGTGCAATCACGTGAGATGAGTTTTCCGCAAATTCTTCTGCAAGCAGAGCGAGACACTGTAAGATCAGTCCTTCTAAATACAGCGGTGTGAGCGCATCCTTTTTATGCAGAAAATGCATCTGGTTCAGCAGATTGATCACGCCGGCGGGGAGCATCTTATAGGTATAATTTGTCTCGAACGCGGACAGACTGACACAGTCAGGAAAAACAGGATAAAGAACATTTTCTATGAAATCAGCCGAAACCGTCAGTTCCAGTCCGTGAAAATGGTCCCCGGCGCGCCATGCCTGCTGGCCTTTGATATTTTCCACTAACACGATAAAAGAAGAAGGTGTAAAAGAAGCCACATCCTGCTGATAAAGCTTAAAATGCGTCTTTCCGGAAAGCATCATCCCAAACCGAAGCTGCCTCGCAGGATTCTGAAAAGAAACCGAAAAATCCTCCGGAATCGTATAATCTGCAATCCCCAGCTGGTAATACCCCTCGCGGCAATAAATACAGCAGTACCCGCTTTCCGGGTGATCCCTGTCTCTATAACATGTATAATTGTCTTTCACATCGGGTAAGAAATGAAGCTGCTTAAACATAAAAGACTGAAATTCATCTGTACTTGAAACAAGCATAGAAAGACCTCCTTAAAATAAAAAGGTAACGATAGGGTGGGAAAAGGCAAACACCATAGCCTATCGTCTGTCGAATCGTCCCGGGCTGGGGCATGGTTTGTGACTCTGGTAGAAAATTAGAAAATCTTAGGATGCCTGTCAACCTACAGTGTTGTGCTGCCACGGATGGCAGCACAAGTCTTAATGTGTCAGGACGACACATTTAAGACGTACACGTCATTCTGAAATAACCTAAATTCAGGCATCCTTAGATTTACTTATTTTCGGACACCGGAACAAACCCTGCCCCAGCCCGGGACAATTCGACAGTCAAAAAATGTCATTCCCTGTTCCCATCCGAGCCACTCACTTATTTAATTTCTATACCCCATTTTCCCCACTTTTACAAGAAAATAATCATTTGCTAAACAAAAATTATCAATATCCATGCAACACTTGCAAACAATCAAATGCATGATAAAATAGACTTACTTTTGTTAGCGAAAACTAACACTTGCAATATATCTTGCAGTTTGCAGACAAAACAATTGCGAAGAATGAAAACAAAACATAAAGGAGAACTTTTACATGAAAAAAAATCATTTATTTTCCATTATCACGGCAGGTATGCTTACCATCACACTGTTAGCGGGATGTGGAAATACAGGCAGCAACGCAAATGCAGACACAGGAAGTAACACAAATACGGTACAGGAGAGCACAGAGGATCAGGCATCTGCAGTACCGGAGAGCGAAGCGCAGACAACCAGGGAAGGACAAAACGGTGAGACAGTTACCGTGACAGACGTCCGCGGTGAGGTGGAGATTCCGGCAGATCCCCAAAGGATCGTAGATTTAAGCGGCAACAGTGATATCTTATCGATCCTTGGCTATTCCGTTGTGGGAACCGCAAACAGTGATGCTTATGACTATACAAAATTCCCAACCTATCTTGAGGATACATTACAGGGAGCTGAAATTTTAGGTTACAGTATGCAGGATACGATGGATATTGAGGCAGTTATGAATTTAGATCCGGACCTGATTATCATTTCCACGGTTCAGGAAAAAATGTATGACCAGCTTTCTGAGATCGCACCGACAGTCATGATCCAGTTAGAAGCGCTGAACTGGAAAGAAGATATCCGCACGCTTGCACAGGTATTTGGCAGAGAGGATGCGGCAGATCAGTGGATCAGTGCATATGAAGAGAAGGCGAAAGAAGCAGGAGAAGCAGTTCGTGCTGCGTATGGAGAGGATACCAGTTATCTGTCATTTTTAGCAAGCGGTGGACAGTTCTTTGTATTCACAGGTGCCGGATTTGGAAGTGTGCTTTATGAAGATATGGAACTTGCAAAACCGGAAGGTCTGCCGGAGCAGAGTGATATTTCCCTGCCGGTCGTAACATATGAAGGTCTGGCATCGATCGGAGCAGATTATATTTTCCTGATGGCAACGGATGAAGACAAAGCAGAACTTGACCAGAATGCAGTCTGGAACAGTCTGCCGGCAGTACAGAGCGGACAGGTGGTAGAACTTCCGGCATCACCGTATTTTAATCAGGGTTACAGTCCGATCGGACGTGAGCTGCTTTTAGATGAGATTTTGGAGATGTTAGATGGAACGGCAAAGAATTAAGCGGACCTGGGGTGTTGCGATTGCAGGTGTCTGTCTGCTGATACTGGGAGTTTTGCTTGCAGTCTGTATGGGCGCAATGAAGATTCTGCCGGTGGATATCTGGAATGGCATTTTTCATAATACAGGATCTCTTACGGATATGATGATCCGCGACGTACGGCTTCCGAGGGTGATCTGTGTACTGGTGACAGGCGGTATCCTTGGAATGACCGGAGCAATGATGCAGGGGGTGACGCGAAATCCGATTGCGGAACCGTCACTGCTCGGAATCAGTCAGGGGGCGACGCTTTTTGTCGCCCTTCTTTACGCATCAGGAATTGGTGCAACTGCAGGAAATACGCTGCTTGCAGCATTGCTTGGAGCGTTTTTTTCCGGTGTGCCTGTACTTATATTTACCATGAAAAATCCGGGAAATTTAAGCACTACAAAATTACTTTTAGCGGGAACGGCAATGAGCACCTTTTTTACAGCACTCACTTCGGTGGCGGGCCTTTTGTCGAATCAGTCACAGATGGTTGGATTCTGGGTATCCGGCGGATTTCGCGGGGCAACGTGGCTGGATGTAAAAATTATTTTAGCGGCAGGGATACCGGGATTTCTGGCAGCAGTGCTCCTTGCACCGAAAATTAATGTGATAAGTCTCGGAGATGATATAGCAACCGGACTTGGTATCCATCCGCAGAGGGTGCGTTTTATCACAATTCTTTTGATGATTCCGTTATGTGCGGCAGCAGTGGTGGTGGGAAAAACAATAGGTTTTGTCGGACTTATGATTCCACAGACGATAAGGCTGTTTGCAGGTACAGATTACAGGCGGGTAATTCCGCTTAGTTTTCTGTGCGGAGCCGTACTTTTAACTTATGCGGATATTGCAGCGCGCATGATCTATCAGCCATATGAAGTACCGATTGGAATTTTTACAGCAATGCTTGGAGTGCCATTCTTTTTATACATGGCGGGAAAGGAGCGGGGATGATGCGTATGAAAAAAAGAAAAACAGCAGTTTTTGCGTGCGTGATCGTATTATTTTTCTGTGCCATCCTCTTGGGACTTTGCTGGGGCAGTTATGAGATATCGGTGCATGAGGTCATTGCGACGCTGCTTGGAAATGGAACCAAAATACAGAATACGGCAATTTTTGGAATCCGTTTACCGCGTATCCTGCTTGGTATTTTTGTGGCGGCAGGACTTGCGATATCGGGCGGTGTTTTACAGACAATGACAAGGAATGAGCTTGCTGACCCGGGAATCATCGGCATCAATGCGGGTGGTGCAACGGCAGCAGTGCTGTTTATCCAGTTTCAGACGAACGCATATTTCAGTGAACTTGGGACATTTTCTATTTACCTGCTTCCACTGATGGCAATTTCAGGGGCACTTGCAGCGGCATTTTGTATTTATTTTTTTTCAAGCAGGAAAGGATTAAAACCAAAACGTCTGCTTTTGACCGGAATTGGGATCAATGCCGGACTAAATGCATTTATCACTTTTTTTTTATGTTCAAGGGAGGTCCTGGGGATTATAACCGGGTAATGATATGGACGTCCGGCTCACTCTGGGGAGCGGGATGGGCATACGTCAGAGCTTTGGTACCTGTGATTTTACTTGGTGGTGCATATATTTTTTATAAAGGACGAATGTTGGACGCGTTAAGTTTTTCGGATGAAACGGCGGTTGGCTGGGGAATTTCCATCGAGCGTGAACGGAAAAAAATGTTGCTCTGTGCAGTTATTCTTGCAGGTGCATCGACTGCATTTGCCGGAAATATCGGCTTTGTCGGACTGCTTGCGCCGCATGCAGCAAAAAAGATCGTTGGAAACGGACACCGGGTATCACTGCTTCTTGCATCGCTGATTGCTGCAGTCATGCTGATTTTTGCAGATACGGTCGCAGGAAATTTATTTTCACCAATCGAGATTCCTGTGGGAATTGCGGTGTCGCTGGTTGGTGTACCGTATTTTGTATACCTGATGTGGAAGGAGTAGCAAAGATTTGGAAACAATAAATGCAATAGAGGTAAAAGGACTCTGGGCGGCATATGAGGACCGCATGATCATAGAGGATATGAATTTAAAAATACCAAAGGGAAAAATCACGATCATCATCGGTGCAAACGGCTGTGGGAAATCCACGCTGTTGAAAGTGATTTCAAGAATTTTGCCCGCAAAACGGGGAGAAGTCAGGATTGATGGAATGGATCTTTGCAAAGAAAAAGCAGAATATATCGCCAAAAAAGTTGCTGTCCTCCCGCAGACTCCGACCTGTCCGGATACAATTACCGTGCGTGAGCTGGTTTCCTACGGACGTTTTCCTTACCGCAAAGCGATTGGAGGCATGAGCCGCCACGACATAGAGCAGGTGGACTGGGCACTTGAAAAAACAGGTCTGACAGAAATTTCCGGCCGCCTTGTGACAGAATTATCCGGCGGACAGAGACAGCGTGCATGGATCGCTATGACACTTGCGCAGGAGACAGAAATGATCTTGCTTGATGAGCCGACGACATATCTGGATATGGCATATCAGCTGGATGTGCTGCAGCTTTTAGAGCGCATGAACCGGGAAAAACAGCTCACAATCGTGATGGTGCTGCATGATTTAAACGAAGCCTGCCGTTTTGCAGATCACATTATTGGACTGAAAAATGGTAAGGTTGTCTGTGAGGGAAGACCGGCAGATGTGATCACACGGGAAAATATCCGGGAAATTTATGGGATTGATGCAAAACTGGTGATGAGTGATGGAGGATACCCGATCTGTATGGAATTTGACAGAGTTATAAAAACTTTATGATTTGTTCGATTTACAACCGTAATTGACTATGATAATTTAATATTAAGGCTCTTTGGTGGGGAAAATGCGCCGGAGAGTCTTTTTCTTTTGTACGATTCCCGCCATCCGAAAAAATAGATGGTTTTGATGACAGATATCTGTCCGTAAAAACAGGTTTATCTGTGAAATATATCATCTATTAATCAGAGAAGGATTGGGGGAAATATCTATGAAATCAGGAAAAAAAGTCATCCGGGTGGCATTAGCCATCCTCTGCATGGTTTCCATGCTTTTTATTTCAGAGTATCAGAAAGTAGAAGTATATGCAGCCTCAGGATATGGGTTCATTTTCTTAAGTGCATATGAAAAAACATTAAAAACAGGGGACACTTATTGTCTGTCTGTGGTTTCATCCGGCAGTAAAAAACCGACATTTACATCCAGTGATTCAAAGGTCGCATCGGTTAATACCTACGGAAAAATCACCGCAAAAAAAGGCGGGAAGTACGACGATCACGGCAAAAACAAAAAATGCGGAGGCAAGCTGTAAGGTTACTGTCACAAAGACAAAAGTTACCTTAAATAAGACCAGCCTGACACTGGAAAATGGGGAAAGTGCAGTACTTACGGCAGCCTCATCCACCGGACATAAGGTGACGTGGAAGTCGGCAAAGACAAGCATTGCATCGGTAAGTGAAAATGGAAAAGTAACAGCAAAGAAGCCGGGAACAACTACGGTTACTGCAAAGGTTGACGGTACATCTGTGAATTGTAAAGTGACAGTAAAAAGTCCGACAGTCCGCCTGATGCCGTCTAAAATCTCGTTATACAGACGGGAAAAGTATAAACTTAAGGTATCTTCCACATCAAAAACAACACCAGTGTGGAAAACCAACAAAAAAAGTGTGGCGACTGTGGATGAAACAGGAAAAGTAACCGCGGTCAAACATGGAACGGCAGTCATTACTGTAACCGTAGATGGAGTCAGCAAAAATTGTGAAGTGACGGTCAGATCTCCAAAGATTACATTTGAGCAGACGACAATTACACTTCATCCGGGGGAACGTGCAAGAGTAAATGCGACGGTATCTTCCGGCAATCAGCCGGCGTATTCCTGCTCTAACTCCAATGTGGTGTCGGTAGATGCAAACGGGGTTATCACTGCGAAAGCAGCAGGCAGGTCTTATGTCTACGCCAGTGAGGATGGAACAAAGGAACGCATGACGGTGTATGTGAAAGAGAAGGAATAAAAGGTGCAGGGATTGTTGTATAGACAAAAACTGGAATAGGAACAAAAGCACAAAGTCAGGCATGGCATCAGATTGTGAAAGAAAATTGCTGCTGTTTACACAATAGGTGTGAACAACAGCAGGAAACAGATGGTGGGAAGTACAAAAGATAAATGGAAGTTGCATGTTTACACCAAAAATAAAATCCGCTAAAATATAGAAAATTACAGAATGCAGATACAATTCACAACAATAGAATGTTCGCAAAGCGCAGGCTATTATTTTTTATATCGGAGAAAGGCGGTAGTGAGGATGGAGGATATGACAGAAAAAGAACTGATCACGGTTTTAATTGATAAATATACAGATTTACAGCGCATCAAACGTGCAAACAATGGGGTGGAAAATCAGGAGCTGGAGTATCAGATCAAAGTGACGATTGCAAAGCTGGCATCTCTTGGAGTGTCCGTGGAGGATATTACGTTATGACAGAAAAAGAATGGCGCATGTTCAATGACATTCTTCTGGAAATCTATTATGCCGGAAGCCTGGAGACGTTTGGAGAAAGATGTTTAAAACTGATCCGTATATTGATTCCATATACGCAGGGTTATTTTTTAGTGATAGATGAAGACGGCAGGTTAGACGTGGCGCATTCGGTATTTGAAAATGTGGATCCTGTCATGAAACGGAAATACTTAGATACTTATTTTGCAAAAGACTATCTGATGCAGATGTGCAATTTTACAAAATCAATGGCATACCGCGATACCGATCTTTTAACGGATGAGAAACGAAGAGCATCGGTGATTTACCGTGAGTATTTTAAACCCCAGAAATTAGATATGGGATGCGGGCTTATCATCATGAGATGGAAATTTTGCAGACATTTCTGCCTCATTTTGAAAAAAATGTTTTTGCCTATGCAAACCATTATGTTTCGGGTGCGGCTGATTATTTTGATGGCATCGAGCCGCTGCCGGAAGAATATCAGATGGTAAAA
>ENA-OQAN01000711-OQAN01000711.1-human-gut-metagenome-genome-assembly--contig:-NODE-711-length-16591-cov-2.130649_pt1 | contig 16591 bp, 23 predicted proteins | sample MGYA00242735_ERZ504527 | MGnify/ENA primary metagenome ERZ504527 (study PRJEB26092, sample SAMD00036230) | human gut metagenome | host: Homo sapiens | study: EMG produced TPA metagenomics assembly of... | reverse complement strand
CCGGACTGGCCATGCAGATGACAGGAAACTCCAGACCGGCATCCGGGGCGGAGCACCATATGGTCCACCTCTGGGATATGGAAGTGGTCAATGGCCACCTGGATGCTCTTCACGGGGAGAAGGTTTCTGCAGCAACCATGTTGGTCCTTCTGGAATATAAAAAGCTTGCAGATGCTATCCGAAGAGGAGCCTGCAGAGTGCATGCCTTTACAGACGGAGACAGAGAACTCCTGCAGGAGACCTTCGGCAGAAAAGGGATTCTTGGAGCACTTGAAAAAGAAAACACTCCGGAACTTCTGGACGATGTAAGCACAGAAACACTTTCCGGTGCACTTCCGGAATCCTTAAGATCATAGATCTTCTTCCTGCAGTTACAGATATGCAGGAGATGATGAGTATCGTCGGCTGCGTGAGCAGAGTCCGGGATATCGGACTGCCGGGAAAAGCGATCGAGGAGAGTCTCAGACTTGCACCGTATACAAGAAGAAGGTTGAGCCTTCTGAGACTTCGGAAGATGCTCACATACTGAGCAGGAACAGCTCATAAAAGGTTCTTTTGACTTGACATAAATTTCAGGAAAGGCAGTGATGAACGGTTTGATGAGAGTAGGAATGGGATATGATGTACATAAACTGACAGAGGGCAGGAAACTGATCCTTGGTGGTGTTGATATTCTCTGGGAAAAAGGTCTTTTGGGCCATTCGGATGCAGATGTTCTGATCCATGCGATCATGGATGCACTTCTGGGAGCTGCGGCTCTTGGAGATATCGGAAAGCATTTTCCGGATACAGACCCTGCATATAAGGGAATCTCCAGTGTGAAACTTCTGGTGCATGTTGCCGGATTACTGAAGGAGAATGACTATGCGATCGGAAATATCGATGCCACCATCATCGCTCAGAAACCGAAGATGGCACCACATATTCCGACGATGAGAGAAAATATCGCAGAAGCACTTGGGATTAAAATATCACAGCTGAATATCAAGGCGACCACAGAGGAAGGCCTTGGATTTACAGGACAGGGAGAGGGAATCTCCTCACAGGCGATCTGCTCCCTGTACAGAATCGGGAAATTGGAGGAAGAGTAACATGAAGATTTTTAACACACTGACACGCAGAAAAGAGGAATTTGTACCTCTGGAAGAAGGAAAAGTAAAAATGTATGTCTGCGGACCTACGGTATACAATCTGATCCATATCGGAAATGCCCGCCCTATGATCATTTTTGATACGGTGCGCAGATATATGGAATATAAAGGATATGAAGTAAATTATGTATCCAACTTTACCGATGTAGATGACAAGATCATCAAGAAGGCCATTGAAGAGGGCGTTTCCGCAGAGGAAATCTCTACCCGTTATATCAAAGAGTGCAAGAAGGATATGGCAGATATGAATGTAAAACCTGCTACAACTGCACCTCAGGCTACACAGGAGATCCAGGGCATGATCGACATGATCCAGACTCTTATTGATAAAGGATATGCATATCCGGCAGCTGACGGGACCGTTTATTTCCGTGTAAAGAAATTCAAAGAGTATGGCAAGCTTTCTCATAAGAATCTGGATGATCTCCAGTCAGGATTCCGTTCTCTTAAGGTATCCGGTGAGGATCAGAAGGAAGATCCGTTAGATTCGTGCTTTGGAAACCAAAGAAAGAGGGCGAGCCGTCCTGGCCATCACCGTGGTGCGACGGACGTCCTGGCTGGCATATTGAGTGCTCTGTTATGTCCAAGAAATATCTCGGAGAAGAGATTGATATCCATGCAGGCGGTGAGGATCTGATCTTCCCGCATCATGAGAATGAGATCGCACAGAGTGAGTGCTGCAATGGTAAGATTTTTGCAAGATACTGGATGCATAATGGTTTCCTGAACATCGACAACCGCAAGATGTCCAAATCTCTCGGAAATTTCCGTACCGTTCGTCAGATCGGTGAACAGTATGATCTTCAGGTTCTCCGCTTCTTTATGCTGAACGCACATTACAGAAGTCCGCTGAACTTCAGCGCAGATCTGATGGAGGCAGCAAAGAACTCTCTGGAGCGTATCCTTGAGGCGGCAGGCAAGCTCAGCGACCGTAAAGACAATGGGGCGGCAGAGAATATTACAGAGGAAGAGCTTGCGCTTCTCAAGGAGGCAGAAGGTTTTGTTACCAAATTTGAAGCTGCCATGGATGATGATTTTAATACTGCAGATGCACTTGCGGCAATTTTTGAGCTTGTAAAATTTGCCAACACAAACGTAGACGAGAACAGCTCAAGGGAGTTTGCCGGTGGCCTTTATGAGGAACTTTTTAAGCTCAGTGATGTGCTGGGACTGAAAATCGAGAAAAAAGAAGAGATTCTTGACAAAGAGATCGAGGATCTGATCCAGGAGCGCCAGGCTGCAAGAAAGGCAAAGGATTTCAAGAGAGCAGATGAGATCCGAGATGAGCTCCTGAAAAAAGGTATCATCCTTAAAGATACAAGAGAAGGTGTGAAATGGCAGAGAGCTTAAAGAAACTGAAAGAGCTGTTTGATTTGAAAGACGCAGACCTTCGGACCTATTCGCCGCTGACGCTGGCCTATATCGGGGATGGCGTTTATGAGCTGGTGATCCGTACTATTCTTGTGAAAAAAGCGAATTGTCCGGTAAATCGTCTCCACAAAAAAGCCAGCAGCCTTGTAAAAGCATCTGCGCAGTCGGGTATGATGGAGATCCTCGAACCACTTTTGACAGAAGAAGAAAAAAGTGTATATCGAAGAGGAAGGAATGCGCATTCCGCTACCATGGCCAAACATGCCACCATGGCGGATTACCGGCGTGCCACAGGGTTTGAGGCGCTGATGGGATATCTTTACCTGAAAGAGGATTTTTCAAGGATACTGGAGCTGGTCCATGCAGGACTTGAGAAGGAGGAAGTTTAAATTGACTGAAATGATAGAAGGAAGAAATGCGGTCCTTGAGGCATTTCGTTCCGGTAAATGTGTTGATAAACTGTTTATTCTGGATGGCTGTCAGGACGGACCGGTCCGCACCATCGCAAGAGAAGCCAGAAAACATGATACCATTGTAAAATTTGTTCCAAAGGAACGATTGGATTCCATGAGCGAGACAGGTGCACATCAGGGTGTGATCGCACAGGTTGCGGCTTATGATTATTCTACAGTGGAAGATATCCTGAAAAAAGCAGAAGATAAGGGAGAGCCTCCGTTTATCATTCTTCTTGATAATATTGAGGATCCTCATAATCTGGGAGCTATCATCGTACCGCAAATCTCGCAGGTGCTCATGGTGTGATCATTCCCAAACACAGAGCAGTAGGACTGACTGCTACGGTTGCCAAGACGTCGGCAGGCGCACTGAATTATACACCGGTTGCCAAGGTTGCTAATCTGGGACAGACTATTGATGAACTGAAAGAAAAAGGCATCTGGTTCGTATGTGCAGATATGGACGGAGAGGTGATGTATCGTCAGAATCTGACAGGACCTATTGGCCTTGTGATCGGAAATGAGGGAAATGGTGTAAGCCGCCTTGTAAAAGAGAAATGTGATTTTACTACCGCGATCCCGATGAAGGGGGATATCGATTCCCTTAACGCTTCTGTAGCAGCAGGGGTCCTTGCTTTTGAGATCGTGAGACAGAGACTGTCAAAATAAATACATCAAATACAGCCATAGCTGTTCGGAGAAAAAATGTGCCGATATAATGAGATGACGGATGAAGCTCTTATCGAAAGACTTCGTGCAGGGGAATCTGCAATTGCAGATTATCTGATGGAAAAGTATAAAGGGCTGGTCAGAAAAAAGGCTCGTGCCATGTTTCTGATAGGCGGAGACACGGATGATCTGATACAGGAGGGGATGATCGGACTGTTTAAGGCAGTCCGTGATTACCAGCCAGACAGGGAGCGTCTTTTCAGTCTTTTGCAAATATATGTATTGACAGACAGATCTATACTGCCATTAAAAGTTCAAACCGCCAGAAACATCAGCCACTGAACACTTATGTGTCTTTAAGCGACGGAGAGGCGGAAGAAAGTTTCAGAGATTCCTGTGTGGAGTATGATAATCCGGAATCGATCCTGATCGACAGGGAAAATGTGGAGGCTCTCGAAAATGAAATAAAAAAGAGCCTGAGCCTCTGGAAAACAGGGTACTGCAATTGTATCTGGATGGAAATGGATATATGGATATTGCCCGGATCCTTGGAAAAACACCGAAATCCATTGATAATGCACTGCGGAGGATTCGTGGGAAAATTAAAAGCTATTTTTGAGAAGAGTAAATACCTCTTTCCTTTTGAATGTAAAAGTATTAAAATAATACTCATAAGGAGCAGAATAAGAAAGGAGCCAAATTATGGCAAAGATCAATAAATACTGGGGACTTGTTGCAGTAGGAGCGCTTACCGCCGCCGCAGCAGGAGCTATCGCAGCACTTGTATCCAGACGATCCGTATGCGAAGAAGACTTTGAGGATGATTTCGAAGATCTTGATGATTTCAAGGATGACGAGAAGAAGGAAGAAAAAGAAGAGAAAGAAGTCTTCCAGGACTGGGACAAGACTGCATCTGAGACTGTAGAAGTTTCCAAAGAGGCAGAGGATGCTGAAGAGGCACCAACAGAAGCAGAAGAGGAAACACCTGCTGATGATGAATCGGAGGCCGAAGCAGAAGAGACAGAAACAGAAGAAACAAAGACAGAAGAGTAAAAAGAGAATCCTGCGTGCTGTGTCTGTGAGCGACAGCACACAGGATTTTTTGTGCTATAATCATGAAAATATGAAATTTTTAAAAAAATAAAAATAATGTATTGACAATATAACAATCATCTGATAATATAAACAACTGTGAACGGCATAAACGTCGCGAAACAAGCTGCTGTGGCTCAGTCGGTAGAGCGTCGCCTTGGTAAGGCGGAGGTCACGGGTTCGATTCCCGTCAGCAGCTTTTTTTGTGTCCAAAAACAGACAATTTTTTTGTTTAAATACAGGTTTTGCGGGTTTCAAAAACTCCGGATTTATGATAAGATAAAACATCAGGATGATATTTAGGAGGGAAAGCAATGGAGAACGAAACAGTTTCCAAAAACTTTATTGAAAATATTATAGACAAAGATCTTGAAGAAGGCGTTTATGACACCGTGCATACACGTTTCCCACCGGAACCTAACGGCTATCTTCATATTGGACATGCGAAATCCATTCTTTTAAATTATGGATTGGCTCAGAAATACAACGGAAAATTCAATCTCCGTTTTGATGATACCAACCCTACAAAGGAGAAATCCGAATTTGTAGAGTCCATCAAGGCTGACGTGAAATGGCTTGGTGCAGACTGGGAAGACAGACTTTTCTTTGCATCTGATTATTTTGACCAGATGTATGAGGCGGCAGTGAAGCTTATTAAGAAGGGCAAGGCCTTTGTCTGCGACCTGACTGCAGACCAGATCCGTGAGTACCGAGGAACTCTTACAGAGCCGGGTAAAGAGAGCCCGTACAGAAACCGTACTGTAGAAGAGAATCTTCAGCTTTTTGAAGAGATGCGTGAGGGCAAATACGGAGATGGCGAGAAGGTTCTCCGCGCCAAGATCGATATGGCGTCACCGAATATGAACATGCGTGACCCGGTCATCTACCGTGTAGCCCGCATGACACATCACAATACAGGTGATAAATGGTGCATCTATCCGATGTACGACTTTGCTCATCCGATCGAGGATGCCATCGAGGGTGTGACACATTCTATCTGTACACTGGAGTTTGAAGACCACAGACCGCTTTATGACTGGGTTGTAAAGGAACTGGAATATCCGCACCCACCGAAGCAGATCGAGTTTGCAAAGCTGTACCTGACCAATGTTGTTACGGGTAAACGTTATATCAAGAAACTTGTTGAGGACGGTATCGTAGATGGATGGGATGATCCAAGACTTGTATCCATTGCTGCACTCCGCCGCCGTGGATTCACACCGGAATCCATCCGTAAATTTGTAGAACTCTGTGGTGTTTCAAAGGCTAACAGTTCTGTAGATTATGCAATGCTTGAGTACTGCATCCGCGAGGACCTGAAGCTGAAACGTCCGCGTATGATGGCGATTCTTGATCCGATCAAACTTGTGATCGATAACTATCCGGAAGGACAGGTTGAGTATCTGGAAGCTCCGAATAATATGGAGAACGAGGAACTTGGAACCAGAAAGATCCCGTTCAGTGGAGAACTTTACATTGAACGTGATGATTTCATGGCAGAGCCTCCTAAGAAATACAAACGTCTCTATATTGGAAATGAAGTTCGTCTTATGAATGCATATTTTGTAACCTGTACAGGCTACGAGGCAGATGACGACGGAACGATCCGTGTAGTCCACTGTACTTATGATCCGGAGACCAAGGGTGGAAATGCACCGGACGGACGTAAGGTAAAAGGAACGATCCACTGGGTGGAAGCATCCAATGCAGGTAAAGTTGAGGTAAGACTTTACGAAAATATCGTAGATGAAGAAAAAGGTGTTTACAATAAAGAAGATGGTTCTCTTAATGTAAATCCAAATTCTCTTACGGTAACAAGTGCTTATGTAGAGCCGGAGCTTCTGAAAGCAAAAGGCTATGACAGCTATCAGTTTGTACGTAACGGTTTCTTCTGTGCAGATATCCATGATTCCAGGGAGGGAGCACCGGTATTTAACCGCATTGTAATCTCTGAAGAGCTCTTCAAATTACCGAAAGCATAAAAACTGTCAAAAAGAATACGAAACATATGACAGCAGTACACCGTGAACAGGTATCAGGGTGTACTGCTTGTTTTGTTTTATCGTCATCAGGAATAAATGGATAAGTACAAAATGCTCCTGCAACGATTTCGGTTGCGCCCATTTACAGAAACGGTTATACTGATAACACAGGAAAGAGAGGAATTACACATGAAGAAAATCGTGCTTGCTTCCGCATCTCCCAGGAGGCGGGAACTTTTAAGCCAGGTAGGAGTCGCCTTTGAAGTGAAGCCTGCCAGCGGGGAAGAACGGATCACCAGTGCAGAGCCTGCGAAAGTGGTGGAGGAACTTTCTCGTCAGAAGCTATGTTTACGGCATACGCGCTGGAGGAAGAGGAGAACCGAGATCTGAGAGATGTGGTTGTGATCGGTGCAGATACCGTTGTATCTTATGAGGGTAAGATTTAGGTAAACCGGCAGATGAGACAGCTGCAATAGAGATGCTCGCTATGCTGCAGGGGAATACACATCAGGTATATACCGGTGTAACTTTGCTGATAAGAGAAAAAGGGAGATGGAAAGCTCATACCTTCCATGAGTGCACAGATGTGAGCTTTTATCCGGTGACAGAGGAAGAAATAAAGGAATATGTAAACAGCAAAGACCCAATGGACAAAGCCGGAAGCTATGGGATCCAGGGCGCTGGGGAGCCTATGTGAAGGGAATCCGTGGTGAATTATAACAACGTGGTGGGACTGCCTGTGGCAAGACTGATCTATGAGACAAAAAAACTGGGAATGAACCTGAGAGGATGAAAGACAAAATGATAAAAGCTTGTATATTTGATCTGGATGGAACAATTGCGGATACACTGGAATCTATGGCATATGTGGCGAATGAGATCATGGAAAAGTTTTCCCTGAAACCACAGCCGGCAGATAATTTTCGTTATTACAGCGGTGAAGGTGCAGATATGCTGATCAGAAGATGCCTGATCGATGCAGGAGATCCGGAGCTGGTACACTACGAAGAAGTCAGGGAACTTTATCGCAGGAAATTTGATGAAGATCCGTTGTATAAAGTTGTGCCATATAAAGATATGCCGGAAACCCTTCAGAAGCTGAAACATACAGGCCTTAAGATGGCTGTATGCTCCAATAAGCCTCATGTTGCGGCGCAGAAAGTGGTAAAGGCGATCTATGGCGATCTGTTTGATGAGGTGATGGGACAGCAGGAAGGAATCCGCAGAAAGCCGGCGCCGGATGGTCCGCTGAAGATTGCAGAAGATTTCGGCGTAAAGCCGGAAGAATGTATGTATATCGGAGATACAAAGACAGATATGCAGACAGGAAGTGCTGCCGGAATGTATACCGTTGGTGCACTATGGGGATTCCGTGACAGAGAAGAGCTTGAAAATAACGGTGCAGATATTGTAGCAGCTGTACCTGGTGATCTGTTTACTATTTATGAGGAGAAGCAGCATGATTAAGATGGTTGCCAGTGATCTGGATGGAACGCTGCTTATCGGTGGAAGACAGACGCTGCCGGAAGAGATCTTTCCGCTGGTAAAGGAACTGAAAAAAATGGGAATCCTCTTTGTGGCAGCCAGTGGCAGACAGTATGCCAATATGAGGAATCTTTTTGCGCAGGTAAAGGACGAGATGGCATTTATCAGTGAAAATGGCGGGCTTGCTGTCCAGAATGAGAAGCTTCTGTACTGCGACAGCTTTGACAAAGAACTGGTCAGAGAGAGCATTCAGGCAATATGGGAAAAGCCCGGAGCGGAATTTTCCTGTTCTACAAAGGATTTTTATTATATCATGCCCAAGACAGAACATTATCGCCATCTGATGATCGAAGAAGTAAAAAATCAGTGTAAGATCATAAAGAGTTTTGATGAGATCACAGAGCCTTGTATGAAGGTTGCAGTTTATGAGAGAGAAGGAATGACGGAGGAATCCATCCAGTACTGGAGAGAACGGTTCAAAGACAGATGTACTGTTGTGACATCCGGATTTGCGTGGGTGGATTTTGTTCCATTTACACGAACAAAGCAAAAGGGATCCGTAAATACCAGGAACTTTTGGGAATCGGACCGGATGAATGCATGGCGTTCGGGGATGAATACAATGATATTGAAATGATGAAATCTGTAAAATACAGCTTTGCCATGAAGCATGCGAAGCCAGGGGTAAAGGCGGCGGCTTCTACGAGACAGAGAAGGTGGAACCAGTACTTCGCAGACTGATTGCGGCGGGCGGAGATATAAAGGAGGTACTTTAATATGTACAAGAAAGAATATGTCCAGACATTTCTGGAAAAACAGGGTCAGCTTTTTGATGAGCCGGTAGCAGAGGATTTTGAGGAGGCAGAGGAATTTCTAGAGGATTGCATGGCAGTTGTGCTGGATTCCCTGAAGGATGTTAAAAAATATCTGGATGGAATGGGCGCAGATGTGGAGGGGATTTCCCTGAAGGAGCTGGAAGAAGAAAGCGAAGTATTTAAACTCCCGGACGGAAAATATATGATCGTAGAAGGCTGACGGAAAGCAGGGATTACACCTCTGAAAATTAAATATGATAAACTTGCATCAGCAAAAAGAAAGCCCTGCGTAGAAAGGGTAAATGTGGGGAAAATAAAATGATGTAAAGGAGGATGGGATATGAAAAAAAGCAGAGTGCTGGCAGTCGTCATGGCTGTGCTTATGATGGTAACGCTGCTTCCATCGATGGTATTTGCCACTGCAGCTCCATCTGGAAATCTTGATGGAAAGCTGAAGGTCAAAGGAACACTTGCGATCGGGTCTACCTTAAGTGCAGATTACTCAAAGGTCAAGCCGGAGGGGATCACAGATGATAATGTGAGTTTTTCCTGGTCATTAAAAGACGGAGACCTTCTTACAGAGGTAGGAACTGACAAGACTTATAAAATCGATGAAAAAGATCTGGGTATTCCGATCGTTCTGAAGATCACCGGAAAAGAAGAGACGGGAGTCAGTGGTGAGCTTACGGTGACGACCCAGGAGGTTTCCGAAACAGAGGAGGAAGCCAAAGCACTGGCAGAAAAGAAAAAGGAAGAAGCCAAAGCAGCAGGAGAAGATCCGGATGCGGAGGAAAGTGAAGCTTCGGAGTCTTCAGAGAACATGCCGGATACAGAAGCTGGAACGTCAGAGGAGCCTGATAGTGCTCAGCCTGAGGAAACCATAGAGCCGGCAGAAGAAACGGAGTCAGCGGATGTGCAGGAGAATACAGATGTACAGGAAAATACAGATGCACAGGAACCTGCAGATACCCAGGAGCCTGCTGAAAACTCTGTTATAGAAGTAAACGGAGAACAGTCAGGGCCTCAGAATACCGATGAGGCAGATACATCTGGAGATAGTCAGACAGAGACACCGGATTCCGCAGATACAGCAGCAGACGCTTCTGAAAAAAATGAGGAACCGACATATTCGGCATCTGCATACACGGAAGATGGAAGTGGAATTCTGGATTTTGGTTCCGTGGAAGAAGGATATACGGAAATTCCGGAAGCACAGATGGTTACTATCAAAAATAACGGAACCGGCGATCTTAATTTTAAAGAGATCGCCCCGGAGAATTTCATGCTGCGGATATTAATGATGCGCCATTAAAGAGTGGTGAAAGTGTTACTGTGTGGGTAAAACCACGAGAAGGTCTGAAGGCTGGGGAATACAAAGATCTGATCACGTATCAGACAGAAGAAGGTGCCGATGTCTTCTTTGAAGCGGACTTACAGTAAAAGAACCGGAAAATAAAAAAGCCGAAGATAATGAAAATAATGAGCAGACAGATCCCGGGGAAACATCGGACCCTGCAGCGGAAAAAATATACAAGCTAACTGCGGATCCGACAGAACTGCCTTTTGATGATCTGACTGCCGGTTATGAAAAGGTAGAAACAACAAGTACAGTCACGATCAAAAACGAAGGTACAGAAGCTGTGACGTTAGTACAGCCTGAGTCGGAGTTTTTTGATATTGCGCCGGTCAGTGAAGTGGAGAGTAGCGGAAATATCCAGTTGGCGCAGGGAGGAGAGCAGACCTTTACCGTACAGCCTAAGCTTGGACTCTCTGCAAAAGATGATCCATACGTGGAAGAGCTTGTATTTGCTTCTGATGAAAGCACGGAAGCATCTGCTACAGTGACGGCTTCGGTTATGGTAAAGACAGAAACACCAAAAACAGTTACTGCAACAGTGAAACCGGAAGGTCCTCTGAAGTTTGGAACACTGGAACAGGCTATGAGACTGCGCCGGATGCACAGCCTGTAACCGTAGAGAATACAGGTACAGAGGCTATCCGGATCCAGCTTTCTGCTCCGGAGGATTATGAGGTGGGAGAGCCTTCTGCGGAAGTGCTCAATCCCGGAGATAAGGCGGCAACCTTTACCGTACAGCCCAAGACCGGTCTTCAGTCGGAGATCACAGCGATACGATTTCTGTGACAGATCAGAATACCGGAAACACACTGGCTGAAGTCCGGCTGGAATTTACAGTTTCGGAGCCGGAACCGGAACCGGAACCCAATCCCGGTCTTTCGGTAACAGATAGTCTGGAGTTTGGAACCAAAGAGGAAGGCTATAAGGAACTTCCTGATGCGAAGAAAGTTACAGTTACCAACACCGGAAATACAAAGATCGTTCTGAAACAGCCTTCATCAAATGCATATACAATTGGTACACTTTCCGCCACAGAGCTGGAAGCAGGAGATAATGCAACCTTTAGCGTACAGCCGGTCAGCGGACTTTCACAGGGGGAATATCTGGAAGACATTGTGATCGCCAATGATGCAAATGTGGAAGCTTATGTAAATGTCCATTTCAGTGTTACAAAGAAAAAAACAGATAACGGTAAGAAGGCGAATAACCTTACAGGCATCAAAAAGCCATCCGATATCAAAGATCTACCAATGGAACCCAGAAAACCCAGAAAGCCCTGAAGCTTCCGGGAACAGTAAAGATCACTACAACAAAGGGAGAGCAGAAGGCATCTGTTAAATGGGATGTTAAGGGATCTTCTTATGATCCGTCTTCTGCAGAACGTCAGATATTTAATGTAAAAGGTACCGTCATTCTTCCGGAGGGGGTTAAGAATCCCAACAAGATCAGTACAGTGATCGCAGTAAGTATTACAGTAAATGGATATCAGGGCACGGAAGCCGCTGCATCGGACAATAAGATCACAGGCATTGATTCCAATGGCAAGTATGATACCAATACAAAGATCACCTTTACAGCAGCTGGTGCAGGAATGGATAATACAAACCCGCGTAAGGGAGATACCAGATATCAGCCGAAGAGCTGGAAGATCACAGAGACCCGTACCTGGGATGGAGAGCCTTATACTGCAACATTCCGTGTCAGCAAGCCGGGAAAATATACTCTGAAAGTTACCTTTGGACAGCAGAAATACGACGGCTCCAGCTGGAAGGATACCGGTACACAGTCAGAAAGTACGGTTACTTTTACGGTATCACAGGCAGCAGTTCTTACTGCGACTCCGAGTCCGGCAGTGACACAGACAAATCAGAAATCTGCAGTGCAGACGGGAGACAGTACACCGATCATGACATTTGTGATCATTTTGATCGTGGCTGTGGTATGTATTGGAGGAATCCTTGTATATCGTAGAAAGAAAAAATAAGAACAGAATGTAGAAGATAGTTTTACAGCACCCTCGTACAAAAAATGTACGGAGGGATTTTTTTGCACATAGAGATCCGTTTTTACATGCTGTTACTAGCACTCTATAATGATGAGTGCTAAATTTTTTCTTGACTTTTTGTAAAAAGTCGTATTAGTATATATTTATTGAAAAAAACAACAGGTTTCCGGCTCTGTCGGAACATCAGAAATAAAAATAAAAACAAAAGGAGAGTGACATATATGTCAGCAAAACATGGCAGTTTATCAATCAACAGTGAAAATATTTTTCCGATTATCAAGAAATGGTTATATTCCGACCATGATATTTTTGTAAGAGAGATGATCTCCAACGGATGCGATGCGATCACCAAACTGAGAAAGCTGGAAGTTATGGGAGATTATACATTCCCGGAAGGTTACAAACCGGCTGTAAATGTTATCGTTGATCCGGATCAGAAAACTTTGAAGTTTATCGATAACGGTATTGGTATGACAGCAGATGAAGTAGAGGAATATATCACACAGATCGCTTTTTCCGGTGCCACAGAGTTTCTTGAGAAATATAAGGATAAAACAACGGATGATCAGATGATCGGTCATTTCGGACTTGGATTTTATTCTGCATTTATGGTTGCAGATGAAGTTCATATTGATACTCTCTCTTACAAGGAGGGTTCCACACCGGTACATTGGACCTGTGACGGTGGTACGGAGTATGAGATGGCAGACGGAAACAAAACAGAACCGGGAACAGAGATCACTCTTTTCCTCAATGAGGAAAGCCTGGAGTTTGCCAATGAATATCGTATGAGAGAGGTTATCGAGAAATACTGTTCTTTCATGCCGGTAAATATCTATCTTTCCAAAGCAAATGCTGAACAGGAGTATGAAACGATCGATGAGGCAGATCTCCGTGAAGATGATGTGGTAGTTGAGCATATCCATGAGGATGCCAAGACAGAGGAAAAGGAGAATGATAAAGCGAGAAAGAAGTTGTGGAAGTTTCTCCTGCCAAAGATAAAGTAAAGATCAATAAACGGCCGGTATCCTTAAGCGATACACAGCCGCTCTGGATGAAACACCCAAATGAGTGCACGGATGAAGAGTATAAAGAATTTTACCGTAAGGTATTTATGGATTACAAGGAACCGCTGTTCTGGATCCATCTGAACATGGACTACCCGTTCAACCTGAAAGGTATCCTGTATTTCCCGAAGATCAGGACAGAGTATGATTCCATTGAGGGAACCATCAAGCTTTATAATAATCAGGTATTTATTGCAGATAACATCAAAGAGGTGATCCCGGAATTCCTTCTTCTTCTGAAAGGCGTGATCGACTGTCCGGATCTTCCACTGAATGTTTCTCGTTCTGCACTGCAGAATGATGGTTTTGTGAAAAAGATTTCTGAATACATCACCAAGAAAGTAGCAGATAAGCTCACCGGAATGTGCAAGACAGACAGAGAGTCTTATGAGAAGTACTGGGATGATATCAGCCCGTTTATCAAATTTGGATGCATCAAGATGCGAAATTTGGTGAGAAGATGAACGATTATATCCTCTTTAAGAATCTGGACGGCAAATATCTTACCCTGAAAGACTGCATTGAGGAAAATAAAAAAGAAGAAACAAAAGCAGCTGAAGAGGAGAAGACAGAGGAGAAAGCTTCTGAAGGGTCCCAGAATGAGGAACCGGAAAAAACGGTGATCTATTATGTAACCGATGAGGTACAGCAGAGCCAGTACATTAATATGTTCCGTGAAGCGGGTAAAGATGCTGTACTGCTGAAGCATGTGATCGATTCACAGTTTATTTCCCATCTTGAACAGCAGGATCAGACGATCCAGTTCAAGAGAATTGATGCAGATCTGACAGAAGAGCTTCGTGAAGACGGAGAAGCGGATGAAACAACAGTCAAGACACTTACTGAGGTGTTCCGTAAGAATCTTGGCAAGGATAAACTTGAAGTAAAAGTAGAGAAGCTGAAAAATGAGGGAACTGCAGCGATGATCACTCTTCCTGAGGAGAGCCGCCGTATGCAGGATATGATGAAAATGTACAATATGTACGGAATGGATCCGAATATGTTCGGTGGTCAGGAAGTACTTGTACTGAACGCAAATCATCCTCTTGTAAGATTTATAGCAGAAAATCAGGGATCAGAGTATGTTCCGGTGATCTGTGAACAGCTTTATGATCTTGCAATGATGAGCCATAAACAGCTTTCTCCTGAAGAAATGACAAAATTTGTAAAGAGAAGCAACGATATCCTTATGGTCCTTACAAAATAAAACGACATATAAAATGATCGAAAGGCTTTGCCCGTAATGGGGCGAAGCCTTTGCTTTTTTTATAACAATATGTGTATCTTTAACACAATTATAGGAATTTTAAATAAAATAATAGATATTAAATAAAAATAACCTGTAAAATATGACTAAAAATTTAAATTAGTATCTAATATGTATAAAATAAATTTTCAGAAGAAAGCGAAAAATATAGATAACTGTCGTATTATACATAAGGGAGTGCTTTTAAAAAGAGAAAAAAATGAAATGGAGGAACAAATGTATGAAAAAGGTGTATGGATTGATCAGAAGACTTGGTGCAAATTCGAAATACAAAGGATATTTTTTCGTTGCGGAAGCGGTAAAGATTTCCATGGGGTATCAGTATAAACCATTGCGGATCACAAAGGACATTTATCCATGCCTGGCGCGGAAGTACAGATCAACACCTACCAATATTGAGCATGATATCAGAACAATGGTAAATGTGTGTTGGGAAGGAAATAAAAAACTGCTGGATGAGATTGCAGGATATCCTCTGGAATACAAGCCTACCAACAGTGAATTTATTGATATGCTTGCGTATTACCTGAGGGAAATAGAAGAAGAGAATTGACTATAGCCTTTCAAAAAGAATCTGATTCCTGGACAGAAAGCTCAGGATCATATCATCCCAGAGCTGCTCCGGGCGTTTATCCATAGAGAATGTTTTGAGAGAGGTTCCGGTAGTACAAAGAAGGCTGTTATTTTTAAATTGAAGATTTAAGAATAGTCCGTCAATCTGTTCGGAGGAAATTCCGAAATCTGTATTTCTCATTGCAGCTTCAACTCCACTCCGACTTAAATGCAGCACGATCCTGAAGCTTAAGGGCGTACGCTTACCGCGGATCACAGACCAGCAGAAAGGTCTGATGTCCTTCCAGAGAGAATGTGTCCGGCCGTGCTCTGTGAGTCTGTTCATGCTGTCTGTATCAAAAAAATCTTTCTGAAGCCTGCCATCAATGGTAAAAGTATTAAAAGTAGTCACAGTCGCTTCGGACAGACAGAATTTGTCAAATACTTCTCCTATAAAAAGTTTGTTTGTGAAATCCCGGATATCGGTGATCTTTAATGCAAGCATGCCGCACTTCCTTTCTTTTATGTGATCGCGTGTAGACATTATATCTCAGATAAAGAAAAAAGGACAGACTTTTTTAAAAAACTCTTTTCAAATATCTGTTTATGTGATACGATAGATGTGGTATTGAATACTACATATAATGGAAAAGAGGACGATATAATTGAGCTATAAGATTGCGATAGATAGCTGTGGGGAGCTTTTAGATGAATGGAAAAATGACGGCAGGATTGAATCCATACCACTGACGCTGACGGTGGGCGGTGAGAATATTATAGATGATGAGAATTTCGATCAGAAAGATTTTTTAAAGAAGGTTGCGGCCTGCCCGGAATGCCCCAAGTCTGCATGCCCTTCTCCGGAACGCTATATGAAGGCATATGAGTGTGATGCGGAACACATTTATGCGGTGACGCTATCGGCAGAATTGAGTGGTTCCTATAACAGTGCGATTCTTGGAAAAAACCTGTTCCTGGAAGAGCAGCCGGAGAAAAAGGTTCATGTATTTAATTCCAAATCTGCATCCGGTGGTCAGAGTCTGATTGCCATGAAGATCGTGGAGTGTGAAGAAAAGGGACTTTCTTTTGAAGAAGTAGTAAGTGAAGTAGAGAAATATATTGAAGAGATGAACACATTTTTTTGTGTTGGAGAATCTGGAAACTCTGCGCAAGAACGGACGTTTGGGCAGAGTGAAAGCTCTGGTGGCCAGTGCACTGAAGATCAAGCCGGTTATGGGAGCTACTCCGGAAGGAACGATCTGTCAGCTGGATCAGCCAGAGGCAGTGAATAAAAGCAATCGATAAAAAGGTCAGGTAGTAAAC
>ENA-OQAN01000710-OQAN01000710.1-human-gut-metagenome-genome-assembly--contig:-NODE-710-length-16597-cov-2.308986_pt1 | contig 16597 bp, 14 predicted proteins | sample MGYA00242735_ERZ504527 | MGnify/ENA primary metagenome ERZ504527 (study PRJEB26092, sample SAMD00036230) | human gut metagenome | host: Homo sapiens | study: EMG produced TPA metagenomics assembly of... | reverse complement strand
TTCCTGCCCAATTTCCTATACAGCGATTACAGCTTGCTTACAATGTCATCAAGGGCCTTGCGGCAGCCTTCACTAAGGTTTTGAAGCGGCTTGCCATCATCTTCAGCTGCAACAACCATGGGATCGATGGGAATCTGTCCCAAGAAAGGCAGCTGCTTTTCATCGGCTAGCTGCCGGCCGCCGCCGGACTTAAAGATATCAACCTTTTCCCCACAGTGGGGGCAGATAAAACCACTCATATTTTCAATGATGCCGCGAATCTTGATATGTGCCATATCACAGAAGTTAACGGACTTACGCACATCGGCCAAGGAAACCTTCTGCGGCGTCGTCACAATGATAGCTTCCGCATCAGGGATAGTTTGGACGACGGTCAACGGTTCATCACCCGTTCCAGGCGGGCAATCAATGATCAGATAGTCAAGGGCCGGCCAATCCGTATCGGAAAGGAATTGACGAATGGCGCCAATTTTGACAGGGCCGCGCCAAATGAGGGGATCATCTTCACTTTGCAGCAGTCCCTGAGCTGAAATGAAGCAAAGGTTCTTATTGACTTCAAAAGGCAGGAGACGATCTTTCTTTGCCATCAAATGGGCATTGGAAAAGCCAAGCATACCGGCAACGCTGGGCCCGTGAAGGTCCACATCAAGAAGACCCACTTTAAAACCCTTTTCAGCCAAAAGAAGGGCAAGGTCGACGGAAACCGTAGACTTACCGACTCCGCCCTTTCCGCTCATGACAATGAATTTATGTTTGACCTGACCAAGAAATTGATGGATGGCCACATCTTGAGGATTAACTTTTTTCTCACTCGCAGACGGGCAGCCTGCGCAGCTCGACTGGGAGCAACGATCACAATCTGACATAATAAGACTCCTTCCCTTCACCTCCTTAAGAGGCTACTGTACCTCATCATTATACAGAAATTCAATGGTCTTTGCAAACCCCAGCCCCCTATTCGGGCAACAACCTGAAGAGATGAAAAAACCTCATAAAGACCTTTTAACAAAAAAATCTGGGAAGAAAAGTTTCCTCCCAGATTGATCTTTCGCACTTTATTATTTCTTGTTTTTCGCCTGCTGTGCAGCCTGAGCCTGCTGGATTTCCTTTTGGATATCAGCGGGCATGATAACAAGACCGTTCATCATGGGGTTGCGGCCTTTCGTATCAAAAATCACAACGACACGGGCATTCGGGGATTTATTGGCCTTACCAACATAAACGAGCTCATCGGCATTGTCAAAACGACGGAGCTGATACAGCTTCAGATCAGAAATTTTGCCAATCTGGTCTTCTACATTCTTTTTCGTGGTTTTAAGCGCAGCGGCCGTGAAGTTCTTCTTCAGTTCCGGCGTAAAATAGGTTTCAACCGTTGCCAGGTCTGTGTTTGACGTGAGTACCTTCATTACAGCGTCAACGGCCTGTTCCTCCGTTTTAAGGGCGTCACTGGCAGGACTTGCAAGGCCGAGGCTGGACAGACCAAGACTCATAACCATAACAAGTAAAGCAATCAATTTTTTCATGTTTGTCATCCTTTCATTACAAGATTGTAGCTTCCTTCATTATACACGATTGCGATAATTTTTGCTAATTACAGTGAATCTTTTTTCAATCCGTTTCATCGCTTCAATCGTTCCTTCACGACTGCCAAACGCGGTCAGACGAAGGTATCCTTCACCCATGCTGCCAAACCAGAACCAGGGTTCCAACGATAGCAAGCTTGTTCAGGAGATAATCAAAATAGTCCCAGCTTTTCATTCCCTTCGGCACTGCATCCAAACATAAGGGGAATGAACACCGCCAAAATAGGTATAGCCCTTCTTATCAAAGGTGCGCATCATGATGCGGGCATTTTCCCGATAATAGTCCAGCATATCACCGCACTGCTTCTCGCCTAGGACGGACATGGCGGCTTCAGCGCCGCGCTGCACAAAATAGTTGACCCCATTGAATTTTGTCGTCTGACGGCGGAGCCACATCGTATTGAGGTGGAGTTCTTTCCCATCAGGTGTCCGGCGAACCAGTTCCTGAGGCACAACCGTATAGCCACACCGGTTCCGGTGAAACCAGCCGTCTTGGAGAAAGAGCAAAACTCAATGGCACATTCACGGGCACCGGGAATGGCAAAGATGCTGCGGGGAATGGAAGGATCCGTAATGAAAGCCTCATAAGCCGCATCATAAAGGATGATGGCGTCATTCTTCCGTGCATAAGCGACCCATTTCTCCAGCTGTTCCCGCGTATAAACAGCTCCCGTCGGATTGTTGGGTGAGCACAGATAGATGATATCTGCTTTCACACTGTCATCAGGCATGGGCAGGAAATGATTTTGCGGGGTTCCATTCATATAAAGGATCTTGCGACCGCGCATTACGTTCGTATCCGCATAAACCGGATAAACAGGATTAGGGACGAGAACAACATTTGTATCTTCAAAAAGATCCGTGATATTGCCACAGTCACTTTTGGCCCCATCACTGATAAAAATATCCTTCGTATCCAGCTTCACACCATGACGGGCATAATACCTTTGAATGGCTTCATGCAGGAACTCATAACCTTGTTCCGGACCATAGCCGCGAAATGTTTCCTTATGCCCTAATTCCTCAACCGCCTTTTTCATCGCGTCAACTACGCACGGTGCCAACGGCAGGGTGACATCACCAATTCCCATCTTGATGATTTTCTTTTCCGGATGAGCCGCTGTAAAAGCAGCAACACGCTTTGCAATATCCGTAAAGAGATAGCTATCCTGAAGCTTTGCATAATTTCCATTTACAATTGCCATAGATAATAATTCCCCCTCAACATCCACTAAATTGGGTTATATGATGAAAAATAAGCTTTCCTCATTGTAGTGTAAAACTATGACCTTGTCAATGAAGTTGTACATCTTTTAAGGAAAAATCCTCATTAAATTTACAATATGTTCATTTTAAGATGTTATCAGGAATCTCCATCTCTCCTTCATACACAGTGACAGCCGGTCCCTTCATCATCATATGGCCATCGCTGCGGTAATTGAGCTGCAGGGGCCCGCCGACAGCTTCAACGGTAAGGAATTGGTCACGGCGTCCGGCTTTGCCCAAGGTAATGGCCGTATAGGCAACAGCGCAGGCTCCGGTTCCACAGGCAAGGGTCTCCCCACTGCCGCGTTCCCAAACACGGAACTTGACATGGTTATCATCCACGATTTCAACGAATTCCACATTGACCGTTCCGGGAAATAAGAAGAGTGCTCAATGACGCGGCCCACTTTCTCAACGGGAGCGGTGGCAACGTCCTCAACAAAAGTCACAAAATGAGGATTTCCCATGGAAACACCGGTTCCGCGAAGCGATAGGGCGCCCCATCAACGGTGACCGTTATGGTTTCATCAAGACATATGCTTTTCTCCCACGTCATGGGAATGGAAGAAGGATCCGTAATGGGAACGCCCATATCAACAGTGGCGGATACAACCTTGCCATCCGCTACGTCCATGGCGATGGTCTTAATGCCGCTCAGCGTCTCCAAAGTGATCGGATTTTTCTGGGTAAGCCCTTTATCATAAACAAATTTTGCAATGCAGCGCGAACCGTTGCCGCACATCATGCCCTCTGATGCATCAGCATTGAACATGCGCATGCGAAAATCAGCCTTGTCAGACGGGCAGATACAAATCAGTCCATCAGATCCAACGGAAAGATGCCGTGGACTAACGTATGCTGAGATCTTACCGGGCTCAGGAATCATCCCGTCCATACAATTGACATAAAGATAGTCGTTACCGCAGCCCTGCATCTTGGTAAATTTCAGTTTCATAGGAACCCCCTCAACATAATAAATCGTATAGGAACAGCTCAAAAGCAATTTCATTATAAAAGAATTAAAAAAAGGGGTCAACCGAAGATGGTTCCCACTTTAAAAGCAAAAAAAAAGATGACCCGCCGCACGACATACGGTCAAGGTCATCTTTCTACTAAAGAACTCGCTTCATCAAAGTTCATTGTATTTTGGACTCACACCCTTCTTTTTCCATCTGCACTAACGTATATAGACTTCGCAGCACCTATATATCATCGCAGGTCCAAAGGGAAGGATCCGCGCTCTAGGATCAACTTACACACAACCTCGCAAGCATTACGGAATCATCATCAGTGAAAATGGTAACATCTTTATCGTATGAAATTACGTGAAGCTTCGCGACAACCCGCTCGAAACTGATTCATCACCAGAAACACGATCTGTTCATATCCTTATCATCGAAGGCTCATTCCCAGAAATCAGTCTTGCCAGGATTCATCGCTTTCCTTGAGGTTATCTTCCAAACCTCCGTCTACGTGGCCCATTGGACTGTCTCCCTTCCTAGGATTCTTTGACTTTCATCCAGAACGCTTTAGAACCAATCATCTTATCAAACCTCCTTTGGTTTACATAAGATCATTTCGATCCTAGCCCATCGGACTCAGCTCCTTTCGGAACCTCTTTGGTTCTTCTTTACGTAGAGTATAGCATGAAAGTAAGGAAAAGTCTACATTTTTATTTTATATCATACGTTGATTCATTATTTTGTGTAAAACTGTTACTATATTTTCAATATTATAATATTTTATTTACATCATATCAAGTTCCATGCGGAGCTTGCAATCTTTACAACATGAAAAGATGATAAGGGATGAAGTATCAGAAAGAAAGATCATGAAGAAAAAAATCACACATGAGAAAAACACCTCACTGCCTAAAGCAAGTGAGGTGTCAATCCAACCGGCAACTTCCTATCCTCCGGACCGTTTCCAGTCGAGTACTTTCGGCGTTTAAGGGCTTAACTGCTGTGTTCGGCATGGGAACAGGTGGAACCCCTTAGCTATCGTCACCGGATTATGTTGTTGAAGGCATGAGCCTCAAAACTTCATGAAGAGACTTCCTTGTCCTTTTCGGACTTCGATGAAAACTTGGCCCTTAAGTCAAGCCCTCGACATATTAGTACAGGTCAGCTTAACACATTGCTGTGCTTACACATCCTGCCTATCAACCTTGTAATCTTCAAGGTGTCTTACTAGATTACTCTATGAGAGATCTCATCTTAAGGATGGTTTCACGCTTAGATGCTTTCAGCGTTTATCCGTTCCGGACGTAGCTACCCAACTATACCCTTGGCAGGATAATTGGTACACCAGCGGTCCGTCCACTCCGGTCCTCTCGTACTAGGAGCAGCCCCCTTCAAATCTCTTACGCCCGCGATGGATAGGGACCGAACTGTCTCACGACGTTCTGAACCCAGCTCACGTACCACTTTAATGGGCGAACAGCCCAACCCTTGGGACCGACTTCAGCCCCAGGATGTGATGAGCCGACATCGAGGTGCCAAACCTCCCCGTCGATATGGACTCTTGGGAGAGATTAGCCTGTTATCCCCAGGGTAGCTTTTATCCGTTGAGCGATGGCCCTTCCACTTGGATGCCACCGGATCACTAAGCCCTACTTTCGTACCTGCTCGCCGTGTTTGGCTCGCAGTCAAGCTCCCTTCTGCCTTTACACTCGTCGCGCGGTTTCCGTCCGCGCTGAGGGAACCTTTGGGCGCCTCCGTTACTCTTTAGGAGGCGACCGCCCCAGTCAAACTGCCCGCCTAACACTGTCCCGAGGATCGTTGCTCCTGCGGTTAGAATCCCGATATTCGAAGGGTGGTATCCCAACGGCGGCTCCCATGATCCAGAGGACCATGCTCCAAGCCTCCCACCTATCCTGTGCGTCGAATATCAGAACCCAATATTAGGTTACAGTAAAGCTCCATGGGGTCTTTCTGTCCAGTCGCGGGTAACCTGCATCTTCACAGGTATTTCAATTTCACCGGGTCCCTCGTTGAGACAGTGCCAAATCGTTACACCTTTCGTGCGGGTCGGAACTTACCCGACAAGGAATTTCGCTACCTTAGGACCGTTATAGTTACGGCCGCCGTTCACTGGGGCTTCAGTCAAATGCTTTGGGTCGAACCCGGACATCCTTCTTTAACCTTCCAGCACTGGGCAGGTGTCAGCACCTATACATCAGATTTCTCTTTCGCAGGCACCTGTGTTTCTGGTTAACAGTCGCTTGGGCCTCTTCTCTGCGACCACACTAGGCTCCAGGAGCAAGTCCCTTCACCACTGTGGCTACCCTTATCCCGAAGTTACGGTACATTTTGCCGAGTTCCTTAACGAGGTTCTCCCGCGCACCTTAGGATTCTCTCCCCGCATACCTGTGTCGGTTTACGGTACGGGCGGCAGCTTTCTCACTAGAAGCTTTTCTCGGCAGCTAGGCTCAATCCCTTCGGAACAAGTTCCCTCCACATCACGCCTCAGCCTCAGTACACGGATTTGCCTGTGCACCAGCCTGCACGCTTGTACGCGATCTACCATTCTCGCGCGGACCTGCCTTCCTGCGTCACTCCATCGTTCAAACGATTGCTGCCGGTACTGGAATATCAACCAGTTGTCCATCTCCTACGCTCCATGCCTCGGATTAGGTCCCGACTTACCCTGAGACGACGATCGTTGCTCAGGAATCCTTATGCTTTCGGTGGATAGGATTCTCACCTATCTTTTCGCTACTCATGCCAACATTCTCACTTCCCACCAGTCCACCGTCCCTTCCAGGACGACTTCAACCCAATGGGAACGCTCCTCTACCACGCGGTACAAGTACCGCATCCGTAGCTTCGGTTCCATACTTTAGCCCCGGGAATCTTCGGCGCAGGGCCTCTCGACCAGTGAGCTATTACGCACTCTTTAAATGGTGGCTGCTTCTGAGCCAACATCCTGGTTGTTTATGAGACCCCACATCCTTTTCCACTTAGTATGGCATTGGGGACCTTAGCTGACGGTCTGGGCTGTTTCCCTTTTGACAACGGGACTTATCTCTCGTAGTCTGACTCCCAAGCTCTGCAGCATAACCATTCGTAGTTTGACAGGGTTCGGTATCCTTTACGGACCCTATCCCGATCAGTGCTCTACCGCCTATGCTTACTGCTTGAGGCTAGCCCTAAAGCTATTTCGAGGAGAACCAGCTATCTCTGCGTTCGATTGGAATTTCACCGCTACCCACGATTCATCCGAAAGCTTTTCAACGCTCACCGGTTCGGTCCTCCACGCATTTTTACCTGCGCTTCAACCTGATCATGGGTAGATCACTACAGTTTCGGGTCTACGAACACCAACTATTCGCCCTGTTTAGACTCGCTTTCGCTCCGGCTCCGCATTTCCTGCTTAACCTCGCTGGCGCCCGTAACTCGTTGGCTCATTCTTCAATAGGCACGCCGTCGCTTGCGCTCCGACTGCTTGTAGACATACGGTTTCAGGTTCTCTTTCACTCCGCTCCCGCGGTTCTTTTCACCTTTCCCTCACGGTACTATGCGCTATCGGTCACTAAGAAGTGTTTAGCCTTGGAGGGTGGTCCCCCCGACTTCCCACAAAATTTCTCGTGCTTCGTGGTACTCTGGATCCCTGCCCCCTCGTCCTTCCTTTCACCTACGCGGCTCTTACGCTCTCTGGCTTACCTTTCCAGGTAATTCGACTAGGTAGACTCGGTTGATGCAGGTCCGTAACCCCAACCATCCGAAGATGACTGGTTTAGGCTCTGCCTCTTCGCTCGCCGCTACTGTGGGCATCTCGTTTGATTTCTCTTCCTCCGGCTACTTAGATGTTTCAGTTCACCGGGTTCCCCTCCCGTAGGATACCATCCCATGACGATGGTGGGTTTCCCCATTCGGACATCCACGGATCAAGACTTGCTTGCAGTTCCCCGTGGCTTTTCGCAGCTTACCGCGTCCTTCATCGGCTCTTAGTGCCAAGGCATCCACCGTATGCCCTTAGTAGCTTGACTTATATCACTCGATTGCTCTTGTGACGTTTCAAGTTCTAAGAACTTACGTTCCTTGGTTCTCGTTAAACTCATTTCTAAATTCGCATTTAGATCAGAGGTGCTTGTATGTTCATCACAACATACAAGACTTTTTTGTCTCTTCTATGAAGTTTTCAGGGTTCATGATCCAAGCACAAGCCCTGGGAACCAAATATTGATGTTGACAGATGTGCGTCGACGAGAGATTTGGATCAAAGACCGTAGTCTCGATCGGTTCTCCATAGAAAGGAGGTGATCCAGCCGCTCGTTCTCGAACGGCTACCTTGTTACGACTTCACCCCAATCATCGGCCCCACCTTAGACAGCTGACTCCTAAAAGGTTATCTCACCGGCTTCGGGTGTTACCAACTTTCGTGGTGTGACGGGCGGTGTGTACAAGGCCCGGAACGTATTCACCGCAGTATGCTGACCTGCGATTACTAGCGATTCCAACTTCACGTAGGCGGGTTGCAGCCTACGATCCGAACTGGGGTCGGGTTTCTGGGATTTGCTCCACCTCGCGGTTTCGCTGCCCTTTGTTGCCGACCATTGTAGTACGTGTGTAGCCCAAGACATAAGGGGCATGATGACTTGACGTCATCCCCGCCTTCCTCCAGGTTATCCCTGGCAGTCTCCTATGAGTCCCCGCCATTACGCGCTGGTAACATAGGATAGGGGTTGCGCTCGTTGCGGGACTTAACCCAACATCTCACGACACGAGCTGACGACAGCCATGCACACCTGTTTTCGTGCCCCCGAAGGGAGGGACCTATCTCTAGGTCTTTCACTCAATGTCAAGCCTTGGTAAGGTTCTTCGCGTTGCGTCGAATTAAACCACATACTCCACCGCTTGTGCGGGCCCCCGTCAATTCCTTTGAGTTTCAATCTTGCGATCGTAGTCCCCAGGCGGGATACTTATTGCGTTAACTCCGGCACAGAAGGGGTCGATACCTCCTACACCTAGTATCCATCGTTTACGGCCAGGACTACCGGGGTATCTAATCCCGTTTGCTACCCTGGCTTTCGCATCTCAGCGTCAGACACAGTCCAGAAAGGCGCCTTCGCCACTGGTGTTCCTCCAATATCTACGCATTTCACCGCTACACTGGGAATTCCCCTTTCCTCTCCTGCACTCAAGACTTCCAGTATCCAACGCCATACGGGGTTAAGCCCCGCATTTTCACGTCAGACTTAAAAGCCCGCCTACATGCTCTTTACGCCCAATAATTCCGGACAACGCTTGCCACCTACGTATTACCGCGGCTGCTGGCACGTAGTTAGCCGTGGCTTCCTCGTTAGGTACCGTCAACACCATGACCTGTTCGAACACGGTGCTTTCGTCCCTAACAACAGAGTTTTACAATCCGAAGACCTTCATCACTCACGCGGCGTTGCTCCGTCAGACTTTCGTCCATTGCGGAAGATTCCCCACTGCTGCCTCCCGTAGGAGTTTGGGCCGTGTCTCAGTCCCAATGTGGCCGTTCATCCTCTCAGACCGGCTACTGATCATCGCCTTGGTGAGCCGTTACCCCACCAACTAGCTAATCAGACGCGGGCCCATCTTCCAGCGATAGCTTGCAAGCAGAGGCCATCTTTCCTCCCTCCTCCATGCGGAGGAGGGAGCACATTCGGTATTAGCATCCCTTTCGGAATGTTGTCCCCAACTGGAGGGCAGGTTGCCCACGCGTTACTCACCCGTTCGCCACTAAGAACTTACCGAAATAAGTTCTCCGTTCGACTTGCATGTGTTAAGCACGCCGCCAGCGTTCGTCCTGAGCCAGGATCAAACTCTCCAAAATAAAATTATTTTGAAGAACCTCTTGGCTCTTGAAAATACTAGCTCTTGTTTTTTTACTTCGTTTTCTCGAAGTGACTCGGTCGCGTCACTAAAGTGACTTGACCCGCACATCTGTCAATCAATATTCAGTTCTCAAGGTTCGTTCCTCGCTGTCATTCTCATCGGTGACAGCTTGTTCAGTTTATCACTTTTCGAACATCTTGTCAACACTTTCTTCGTTGCTCCTAGAAGTTCTTTTTGTGAGCCTCACCTTCGGAGAGTGCTTGATTATAATAGCACAGATGGGGCTTTTAGGCAAAACTCATATTATCCGTTTTATTTGGAATAATTAGGTTTATTTCGTAAAAATTTCTTCTATACTATTGATTTTTCATTAATTTCCATCTTTTTACTCTTTTATTTCTTTGTATTTTGCATTATTGTTTTTTTATGTTCGCTTTTATCCCGAACTAATTTTTTTATTCTTTTATTTCCATCCGGTTACATCGAATTTTTTTTCCTTCCTGGCTCCCTGTTTCTTTGGAATTTACTTTTTGAGGATAAGGGAATCGCGTATTATCCTTTCTTTCCTTTCTTTCCCAGCTGTACATAGCAGCCTTTAGATGGGAGCAGAGTTGGCGCTTAGGCATCGATGGACAGGAGGCACAGTCTATTTTCCTGATGGCTTCCAATGATCTTCTCACAGCCCTTACTGTGACTAAGGTCCCCACTTTCTTTGATCAAGTCTTTCTCGCTGAGGCTTACAGCCTCATAGGAATACTCGATTTTTACCATGAAAAAAACTCCCATCCAAATGCTAGGTTCAGATAGGAGTTTTCTTCTATTCTTTCTCGATTCTATTTCATCATGAGGCCAAGTCATCTTCTACATTCGAGATGGTGCCAATGCCAAAGTTTTCAACAAGAACATTAGCAACATTCTTGCTGAGGAAGGCAGGCAGTGTGGTCCCAGGTGAATATTCTTGACGCCTAGGCTCAGGAGGCAAGCAGAACGATAACAGCCTTTTGTTCATACCAGGCAATGTTGTAGACAATAGGAAGCTTGTTTACGTCATCGAGGCCAAAGACTTCCTTCAGCTTCAGGGCAATGAGAGCCAAGGAGTAGGAGGTCGTTGCATTGGAACCGGCATCCAAGGAACGCGGGGAATGCCGCCAATTATCGTCCGAGTTTCAGTTTATTGTTAGCGATATTTGCGCAGCCAGCCGTGAGGATAACCGTATCTTTCGGCAGTGCTTGGCAAATTGGGTGTAATAATCGCGGGTTGTATGACGGCCATCACAACCTGCCATGACAATAAATTTTCTTGATGGCGCCGTTCTTAACAGCGTCTACGACCTTATCAGCCAGAGCAAGGACCTGATTATGAGCAAATCCGCCGACGATCTTGCCGCTTTCAATCTCTGTCGGGGCACTGCAGGATTTAGCCTGCTCGATGATGGCACTGAAATCTTTCGATCCATCGGCAGCCCCTTCGATATGACGGCAGCCCGGATACTGGGCAGCCCCGGTCGTCCACAGACGCCCCTTGTAGCTGTCTTTCGGAGGTACGATGCAGTTTTGTTGTCATCAGGATCGGACCATTGAAGCTTTCGAATTCATCGCGCTGCTTCCACCAAGCATTGCCATAGTTGCCGGCAAAATGCGGATACTTCTTGAAGAAGGGATAGTAATGGCCCGGCAGCATCTCACCATGGGTATAAACATCGACGCCCGTTCCAGCCGTCTGGTCCAGAAGCATTTCCAGGTCCTTCAGATCATGACCGGAAATAAGGATCCCCGGATTGCTGCGGGTACCAAGGTCCACTTCCGTGATTTCTGGCTGCCCGTAAGTATCCGTGTTAGCCGTATCAAGAAGAGCCATGCCCTGAACACCGTATTTACCCGTTTCAAGGGTCAGGGCGACAAGACCATCAACACTAATGTCTTTTTTCTGGATATCGGAAAGGGCACGCTGAATAAAAGCATCAACGTCTTCATCTTCATGATTCAGGACATTTGCATGATGAAGATAAGCAGCAAGACCTTTGAGGCCATAGGTGATGGTTTCCTTAAGAGAACGGATATCTTCATTGGATTCGGAAAGGACGCCGACTTCGGCAGCCTTTGCTGCATAGTCCGTTTCCGGTGCAGACCAGAGGGCCGCTTCAGAAAGCCCGGATACATCCTGCAGCTGTGCACGCAGTTCTGCCGTTTTCTTAAGGGTTTCCGTCACACGGGTGCGGATGGAGACCTCATCAAAGTTGGCATTCGTAATGGTCGTGAAAAGGTTCAGCGTGACCATATGGTTGACATCAATAGCCACGTCCTTTCCCTCTTTACGAAGAGCTGTCGTGACACTGCTCAACCTTTGGTTGCATAGACCAAAAGATCCTGAAGCGCTGCAACTTCGGGGCGTTTCCCGCAGACACCGCTGACGGTGCAGCCTTTGCACCCTGCTGTTTCCTGGCACTGATAACAAAACATATTCAAATCCTCTCTTTCTGGGCCACAGCCACTTATTTGAATGGAATGGTTCATCAATTGATGCTTTTATTGTAAGCGGAGAAGCTTCAGGAATCCGTTGTTTCAACAACATAAAGAAAAAACATCCCCACTTTTTTGCAGGGATGTCATGAACGATTTTAGATGAGCGGCAAGCCTTCGAAAGAACGGGCAAAATCGCTCAGGGCATACTGAATTTCCTTTTCCGGTGCAGTGGCAAGGGCTGCATCCTTAGTTTCCGCCTTGCGCAGGAATTTTTTCTTAAATTTTCCATCTTCCTTGCGATAAAGGTAAAAATCAGCAGCGGACAGGGTCCTCACATAGGTTTCAGGGCCATCTTCCAAAAGGGGAACAGGGCCTCAACATAGTAAGATTCCATCGTATGGACAACCATGACAGCCACGACATCCGCTTCCGTTGCAGCAGTGACCCGTTCGAGATCACCTGCCGTGAGCTCATCGCCGCCTTGGATTAAGGAAAGGAGTCCAGCCCGCCCCTTTTGCAGGATGGTTGGGTCATCTAGGAAGGTATAGGAAACGCGCGGATACGCCTGCCGCACTTGCCGCTGCCATAGGTTCCTTAGGGACGGCGTCACTTTTCCCGTCCCGTCAAAGCAATAAAAAGCAATGACTTTGCGGGACAGAGCGTCTTTCGATGCTGAAGGTGCGGCAAAAGCAAGATTTCCGGCAAGCAAGGCCACAAGGAAAAAAAGAAGTGCCATAAGCGTTTTCTTAGCGTGCCTCATGATCCATCACCTCCTGAAAAGTTCCCCGCTTAAGCGTAAGTCCCAAATGATGGGCAAGGATCTGTCCTCCATCACTGTAGGTTTTCATCGGTGCCAAAGGCCCCGGTTTTACCCCTTTCCAAAAAAGTAGCATCGGAACATGTTCCCGTGTGTGGTCCGAACCTTTGAAAGTGGGATCACAGCCATGATCAGCTGTCACAAGAACGAGGTCGCCAGGGGTTAGGCGGGCTTCAAGTTCAGGGAGACGGCTGTCAATCAGCATCAGTCCTTTCCCGTACCCTTCTGCGTCACGACGGTGCCCATACGAAGAATCAAAATCAACAAAATTCGTGAAAATGAGGCTGCGGTCCCCAGCGTCTTCAAGGGCCTCCAAGGTCGCATCAAAAAGAGCGGATAGACCAGTGGCCTTGTATTGTTTTGTAATTCCACGATGAGCAAAGATATCTGCAATCTTGCCAATGGCATAGGTTCCACCGGCCTCTTCATAGGCCCGGTCCACCAAGGTCTTTTCCGGTGCAGCCACGGCATAGTCATGACGATTGCCGGTCCGGGTAAAGTTCTCCGGTGCCGTTCCCACAAAAGGACGGGCAATGACACGGGCAATATGATAGGGTCTTACCAAGTCAAATGCCTTTTCACAAAGGGTATAGAGCCGTTCGAGGCCAAAGGTCTCTTCATGAGCGGCAATCTGGAGAACACTATCAGCGGAGGTATAGATGATAGGTTTGCCCGTCCTCATATGTTCGCATCCCAGTTCCTTGATGATTTCCGTTCCTGACGCATGTTTTTCCCCCAATACACCGGGCAGGTTGCCTCCAGTAATAAGTCCATCAACGATATCTTTAGGAAAACAATGGGGAACATCGGGGAAATAACCCCAATCAAAATCAACAGGCACACCGGTCAGTTCCCAGTGTCCGCTCAGCGTATCCTTACCGCGGCTGATTTCCTTGGCATATGTATAAGCTCCTTTGATTGGTCCTGTTCCTATGGAATATGGCAAGGGATGACCTGTACTGAGGGTATGGGCATTAACAAGGCCAATACTTGTCAAATGAGGCAGATGAAAAGGAATGGAAGGACAATGCTTTCCGTACCATTCCACAATGTGGCCCAACGTATCGGCCCCGCTGTCGCCAAACGCGGCAGCGTCAGAAGCTGCCCCGATACCAAAGGAATCCATCATCAAGATGATGCAGCGTTTCATGATTCTCACTCCCTTTGCAGCAGTTCCTCAAGTCCTCGCTTAACAATTTTCTGGAAACGCACTTCTGCCCGATGGTAGATTTCAGGCGGAGCGATTTCCTCGCTTTCCGTTCTTTTGGCAACAACGCCGCAGATGCTCGCCGCCTTAAGGCCCAAGGCCTGACTGGTCACAAAAACAGCGGCCGTTTCCATTTCATAGTTGGTCACGCCCAGCTGCTGCCACTCTTTCATGCTCCCTTGGAAGCGCCGCAGGACGTAGCCGGTAAAACTATCATAGCGCTCCTGACCTGGCCAGAAGGTATCACTCGAAACGCAGATGCCCACTTCATAAGGAATATGTTCCATTTCAGCCGCATAGACCAAAAGCTGTGTCAAATCAAGATCAGCGACAGCGGGAAACTCAATATGGGCATAATGGGTGCTTGTGCCTTCAAGACGGACAGCTCCTTGATAATGACAACATCGCCAGATCAAGAGAGTCCTTGATGGATCCTGTCGTTCCTACGCGAATGACCCGCTTAATGCCAAGACGGGCCAGTTCCTCAAGACAAATTGCCGTTGAAGGACCACCCATGCCTGTTGAAATAACAAGAATGGGCTGACTGGCCACTTGAGCCAAATAACTTGTATACTCCCGATGGCTCACGAGCTCCACAGCAGGTCCCATAGCCTCTGCCAATGATTGTACACGTCCAGGGTCACCTGGCAGAAGCGCAATTTTTTGCGCCCATGAGCATGTTTTGGGAAAGGTGGGTATGATAGAGGATTTCCTCCGGTCTAGCATAGTAAGCCATAACAGTGCCTCCCTATATTTTCATCCGCCATTGCGGTCATGTTATTCTGTTCATATTATACCACAGCAAAGCGATCTTTTCGTGAATCAAGAGACAGGATTGTCTTGTTTTTTCTTGCCCATATGGAACGAACCGGTACACTTTTTCCTTATTTTTTCTCAAACCGTCCATTACATTTCAATCGCTTTCAACCTATAATGATTCCAATCATGTAATGAGGATGTGACCTTTTATGACCAAAGAACAAGTCCATAAGCTTACCTTGCGGGTCTTTTTTGCCGCCATGGCCTTTGCCTGTTTTTCCTACCTGCGCATTGAGATTCCCATGGGCATGGGTCTTACTGGAAAGATTTACGTGGGCCACGCCTTCATCATGGTTTCTGCCCTCCTCTTAGGCGCCAAATATGGGGCCCTTTCAGGAGCCGTGGGCTCTTTCTTGCCGATGTCCTTGCGGGCTACACTACATCAGCACCGCCCACGTTCCTTGCAAAGTTTCTTCTGGGATGGGCGGTAGCCGAAGCAGGAAAACATCTATTTTCTGCTAAGCTAAATGCTTCTGCCACCTTGGGACGCGGCGTGCTCTTTGCCTGCCTGGTCGGATCCCTTGTGAACGTCGTGACAGAACCGGTCATCCGTTTTTCCTTCAAATACTTTATCCTTGGCGTTCCTTATGCCGTGAGCTATGCCTCTGCCATCAACTGCGCTGTCAGCATGGCTGTCAGCAACGTTGTTTCCAGTCTTCTTGCCGTAGTGCTCTGTAAGGCCACGGTGCCATGATGGGATTCAAGAAAGCCTAAGAACAAGTGCATCAAAAAAGACCGATGAAGCAAAGGGACTTATCCCCTTCATCGGTCTTTTTTATTTTTCTTAGGCCTCAGCCTTTTTCATGGCCTCGGCCACAGCAGCTTCACAGCTTCTCATGGCAAGGATGGATTCCTCAAAAAAGTTTATTGAGGTCCCAGCCCAGCATGTCAGCGCCTTCCTTAATAACGTCACGGCTGCAGCCCGCAGCAAAATGCTTGTCCTTGAACTTTTTCTTGAGGATTTCACCTCCATGTCCTGGACACTCTTGGAAGGACGCATGAGAGCCGCAGCCCCAATAAGTCCAGAAAGTTCGTCCACGGCATAAAGGACCTTTTCCATCTCAAGTTCCGGCGCCACATCGCTGCAGCGAGGATAACCATGGCTGACGACAGCGTGGATGAGTTTTTCATCCCAGCCTTTTTTCCTGAGAATCTTGTCTTCTACGCGGCAATGTTCTTCCGGATATTTTTCATAGTCCAGATCATGGAGCAATCCTACAAGCCCCCAAAACTCCTCTTCATCCCCATAGCCCAAGGATTTTGCAAAATACCGCATGCAGCCTTCGACGGTCAGGGCATGCTGCCGATGAAAAGGTTCCTTATTGTATTCCTTGATGAGGTCCCATGCCTCTTGTCTTGTATTTGCCATCGTCTCTGCTCCTTCCTGGAAGTGTGGCTTCCTCACAATTCTACTTACCAGTATAGCACAGAAAGACCGTTTTACAGCCAAAAATGCCATACTGGATTATTGTTTCCTTTGTCCTATGTTCATCATTTTGCGTTCAATCAGAATCCAATCCTACGTTACTTCGTGGCCATGGACCACTACCTTACAGAGTTCATCATTTTGCGTTCAATCAGAATCCAATCCTACAGCTCCTCAATCGTTCAATTCCTCGTTCCTTAACTTTTC
>ENA-OQAN01000708-OQAN01000708.1-human-gut-metagenome-genome-assembly--contig:-NODE-708-length-16610-cov-2.136565_pt1 | contig 16610 bp, 19 predicted proteins | sample MGYA00242735_ERZ504527 | MGnify/ENA primary metagenome ERZ504527 (study PRJEB26092, sample SAMD00036230) | human gut metagenome | host: Homo sapiens | study: EMG produced TPA metagenomics assembly of... | reverse complement strand
CAAAAATGACAGGCCGACACGCCTGCTCCCACAAGGCCGGGCCACGGTTATAAGCACCACAAAAGTTCCTATAGGCCCAATCCACAACACCCTTGCATCGCATGGTCCGTCAGCGTGACTGTTAGTAATGATGTGATGAGCTCACGCGTTACGCCGCGCGGGTTCCAGAGAATCACGTTACGATGGAAAACGGCAGAAGCCCGATAATTGACAATCAGCGAAAGGACCGATGATGACTCTCCTGCAGCATGAACTGACCGATTTTAAGGTGAACGCGTTCCAGAACAACGAGTTCCATGAGGTGACCAAGGCTGATGTGCTCGGCCACTGGTCCCTGTTCTTCTTCTACCCGGCTGATTTCACCTTCGTGTGCCCCACTGAACTTGAGGATCTGGCCCGCAACTACGCCAAGTTCAAGGAAATTGGATGCGAGGTCTACTCTGTCTCCTGCGACACCCACTTCGTGCATAAGGCATGGCATGACGCCAATGAAAAGATCGCCAAGATTCAATATCCGATGCTTGCCGATCCGACCGCTCTATTGGCCAAGGATCTCGACACCTACAACGAAGTCGATGGCATGGCCGAACGCGGTGACTTCATCGTGAGCCCGAAGGCAAGGTCGTGGCTTATGAAGTCATCTCTTCCAATGTGGGCCGCAATGCCGAAGAACTGCTACGCCGTGTGCAAGCTTCTCAGTTCGTCCACGAACATGGCGATCAGGTTTGCCCTGCCAACTGGACTCCAGGCGAGGACACCATTGAACCTAGCCTTGATCTTGTTGGTCAACTGTGATCGTCGCTTGACGGACGGCTTGTCAAGCTAATCCGACGGGGTGCCAGGAGAATCCTCCGGGCACCTCCTGAATAGCCAGATCAAGGCACGAAGGGAGTCGTTATGTCTCGAAATGATTTGTACGATGTCATAGTCATCGGCGGCGGTCCCGCTGGTCTGACGGCGGGATTGTATTTGGCCCGTGCCCGATATCGCGTACTGATTCTCGAGAAAGATGATTTTGGCGGACAGATCACCATCACCAATGAGGTGGTCAACTATCCGGGCGTTGGCCGCACCACTGGCCGTGCGCTTACCCAGACCATGCGTCAGCAGGCGCAGGATTTCGGCGCTGAATTCCTTTCCGCCGAAGCCATCGGCCTCGACGTGCATGGCGATGTCAAAACCGTGCATACTTCGCGCGGCGACTTGAAAGCTTTTGGTATTCTCATCGCCACCGGTGCCAGCCACGCAACTAGGGTTCGAAGGGGAGTCCGAATATGCTGGCCGCGGTGTGGCCTACTGCGCCACCTGCGATGGCGAGTTCTTTGCCGGCAAGGAAGTACTGGTGGTCGGCGGAGGGTTCGCAGCAGCCGAGGAATCCGTGTTTCTGACCACATACGCCTCCAAAGTTACCGTTCTCGTACGGGAACAGGACTTCACTTGCGACGCTGCGGTGGCCGCCGCAGCAAAAAACAATCCGAAGATCGACGTGCGTTACCAGGTCGAGCTGCAAGGTGTCACTGCCGGGCAAGGTGGTTTACGTGAAGCTTCGATCCTAAACCGGGCCACTGGCCAGACCGAAACGTGGAAACCTGCTGACGGCGGCACGTTCGGCGTGTTCGTGTTCGCCGGATATGTGCCCGCCACGAATCTGGTGCGCGGCGTGGTGGAACTGGACGATTATGGTTACGTGGTCACGCACGGCTATCTCGAAACATCGGTGCCGGGCGTGTATGCAGCCGGTGATCTGCGGGCCAAAACCTGCGGCAAGTGGTTACTGCCACCGCCGATGGTGCTATTGCCGCGGTGGAGTTGGAACGGTATGCCAAGCGGATGAGCGAGAAAACCGGTTTGACGCCACAGCGCCCGGTCTCTTGCGCCTACGAGCAGTCCACAACGAAGACAGATGCTGCCTCGTTGGACGCTACAGCGCCTACACCTACGCCTGCGCCCGCCACCAAACGCAACGCCGATGCCGCGGCGAACGCCGTTAGGAAGCCCGGCGAATTGTTCTCCGACGCCACCAGACAGCAGCTCAACGTGGTCTTTGGCCGCATGTCTCGGCCGGTCACGCTTGCTCTGGAACTGGACGATACGCCGCTGTCCACGGAACTGCGGGGATTCATCGATGCGTTGGTCGCGCTGTCCGGTGGCAAGCTGAAATCGACGGTGGATGATGGTGAGTACGAGAAGGATGATACGGGTCGTGCGGTATTCGACGTCGACAGCGTGCTGCCGGCAGCGCGTCCATGCGTGCGCATGGTGGTGGATGGCGAGCCGACTGGTCTCGCCTTCCATGGCGTGCCTTCCGGTCATGAATTTAATTCGTTCGTGCTGGGCCTGTACAACGTGGCTGGTCCTGGTCAGCCGTTGGGCGATGATCTGATCGAACGGGCAAAGTCCATTGCAAGCCCGCTGAGTATCATGATTCTCGTCTCGCTCACCTGCACGATGTGCCCGGAGACAGTGCTTGCTTCCCAGCGCATCGCCTCGCTGAACCCGGCCGTGCGCGCCGAGGCCTACGATGTTGCGCACTTCCCCGAGCTTAGGGACCATTACGGCGCAATGAGCGTGCCCTGCATCGTCATCAACCGTGGTGGCGAGCAGACCGTCGAATTCGGCAAGAAGAGCATTCCTCAGATGCTTGATCTCATCGGCGCGTGACAAGCGTGTGACAAACGGTGATAAGCGCGTGAGCACGCTTCGGCCCACGGGATTCCGTCGCCTGATTCTGTGAACCGAATGCCACGCGATGACGAATATGCCCGGAATCAGGTTTTGGCTTGATTCCGGGCATATTTATATGCGATGGCGCAGGCACCCAGTTCGTGGGATTATCCGCTGTAATCCCACGAACTAGGAACCACGAACCTATGGGGGACTAGGCGACGGCGACGCGCTTGCCTGCGGCCTTGACCAGCGAAATACTGATCAGCGCGATTATGAACAGCACGATGAGTACCGGAATCAACGCGGCATAACGGTGCGCCTGATCGGGGGTGTGCGTGACGACGAACGACGCCAGCTGATTGCCGGACAAGCCGGCGAATGCCAGGCGCTCAAGGTCAGCCCATGCGTGGTGGATACGTTTTCGTGCCGAAGTGCTGATCGAGCAGTACCGGCAGGGTGGAGAAGCCGCCGCCGTATCCGGCGTTGACGAGGAACAGCATCATCAACACGGCCCACAACAAAGCGCGGTCGATACTGTTAGTGCAAACCTGCAGCAGGCATACGGCGATCGATATCACGAAAATCACCTGATATACGGTTTCGCGGCGTTTGAGGTGATCGGACAGCGTGGAGAAGCCCACGCGGCCGGCGGTGTTGAACACGGAATCCACGGCGAGCACCAAACCGATAATGCCGGAAATGGCGGCCGCGAACGCGCTCGGGCTTAGCGGAGCGTACTGCGGGAACGCCTTCAGCACATCATGCAGGATGTCTTTCTCTTGGCTGATAAGAGCTAGACCACAGGTGATGTTGATGTAGAAGGCGAGCCAGATGCCCCAGAACACGGGTTTCTTAAGAATCGAGACGCGGCTGACATAGGAGGTCGCGGGACCATAGACCCAGCCGGCGGGGCGGCGTATGAGCAGGAATCCCACGAGCATCATTATCGCGTAAACCACGGCGAGCGTATAGAACATGTTCACCAGGCCGATCGACCGATCAGGTATTCCATCACCGGACTGGCAATGGCTTTGGCCAAGCCGAAACCGGCGACTGCGATACCGGTGGCGAGGCCCTTGTTGTCGGCGAACCACAGCATCAGGTTCTTGACCGGGGTCAGGTAGCCGATGCCCAGGCCGACACCCATGATCGCGCCGTAGCAGATGAACACGCCGGGCAGGAATCCCAAGGCGATGCTCACGCCCGTACCGGCGAAACCGACCACAAAGCAGACCATTGAGATAAGAGCAGATTTCTTGATGTTTTTCTCAACCATCGGCCGGCGAATGCAGCGGACATGCCGAGAAAGAAGATGGCGAGAGAGAAGCCCCATTCCACGGAGGCGGGGCTGGCGTGAAGCTGGTCCGCGATCAACTGCTTGAACACGCTCCAGCAATAGACGGTGCCGATTGGGATATGGATCAATAGTGCGGGGATGATTGCGCTGGTCCAACGATTCTTGGTAAACCTTGCCATGTATAGGCGAATCCTTTCGCAACTGGCGTACGATGACCTGCCGGTTGGAACAAGAGGAGTTTCGTCGAGGAAACGGATGCACACCACATGTACTGCGAACAATTCGCTGAACATCTTTGGTGTTGTTTTCATCGGCGCCGCTGGCTCTTGTCGACGCCGACAAACAGCACTATAACGCCGTTACGGTGATTCCGTGGCCGATTATCGTGGGTTGTGACCGTGAGCTTATTCACATCGAAAACGGTTATGGAACGGTATCAATGTGAGTAAACTTGTGCTGCTGAACCATGAAAGCCTGACGGTTGAGTTTACAAGCGAGGCATCCCGACCTCAGATTGACGATGAGCTCGTGGACAACGTGGTGGCGTTGGCCAATACCGAAAAAACGGGTCGTTGTACCTTGGCATCGAAGACAACGGCACGGTAACCGGTGTTAGCAGGGAACATCGCAGCGTTGACGGGCTGGCGGTGTTTATCTTCTTCAGCAAGACGGTGCCGCAGGTCGCGTGGTGCGTGCTGAAATCATCCATGCGGACAACGGGTTGCCGGTGGCGTGTATCGAGGTAGACCGCAACTTGCAGATTGTGTCCAGTATCCAGGGGCGGGACAGCGCCGTCTGAAGGCGGATGGAACGCCCGAGGTGGTGCCGCTGTTCCCGAGCCGGTTCGTCAGTCGCCTATCCCAGTTGCGCAACTACGACTACAGCGCCCAGCCCGCGCGGAATCACGATTGGACGACTGGGATCCTGTCGCGCGCGAACGGTTGCGCGACAGGATTCGTCTCACCAATTCCGGCGATACATTGCTGCTGTTAGATGACGATGACCTCGACCATGCGTTGTTGATGGTGGTGGACGGTCCCTACGGTCCGCAACCATCGCTTGCCGGAGTGCTGGCCATCGGAAGGTGGATGCGATCCGACGTTCCATGCCCATGGCATCGGAAGTGTTTCAAGTGATGAAAGGGGCGTCTTTGGCCGTCAACGCCGAGCCCTTCGCGGATGCCGTTGGTTGATATGTTCTCGCACATCAACGCATTGAAGCCTTGGAATCCGAATCACGAAATCATGAGCGGTCTGGTTCATGTCAATCTGCCTGATTTTGGCCGTCAGGCGTTCCGTGAGGCAATGGCCAATGCGTTCTGCGATCCTTCGTCGCCATTGAGCAATGGCATTGTCGGGAAAGTTGGACGAAGTCGGCGAAGCGGATAGGTGGATTTGGGAACGGCTGGGGCATATATGGGAACGCCTCGGCTGCTGGACCGGTTCATCACAGCAGCCGAGGCGTTTGATAAAGACTCAAATCTTACTTGCTGAAAACCTTCTTGAACAAGGTGTCGGTGGCGCCCTGTCGAACGGCATCGTCGCTTCATCGCCGTTGCGGCAGGTATGACCGGTGACGCGACCGCCGCCGACATGACCGCCGCGAACATCCACACCTTCGAAGTCTGCGCCTTCTATGTGCCGCTCGACTGATCGTGCTCAGCCTGCTGGTGTTCATGTTCAAGGTGAAGATCAACGAGAAGATGCACGCCGAAATCGTCGAGCAGCTCGAAGCCAAGCTCGCGGCCGGTGAGATCCCCGACGAGGAAGTCAAGACGGTCGAGACGGTTGAAGCGTCAACGAGAAGGCCAAGATTCTGACCGAATAAATAACCAATACTTGCCACTCCTTCCTTTCTCTCTGATGGAGGCCCCAATTTCGATTGGGGCTCCATTGGTATATGCACTGTTTTATAGCCGTTCAAAGTTTGTCAAATGAACAAAACGACCGATGTCCCGGAGCATAATGCAACCAATGTTGTTTCGTTTTTTCGCTCAAGGCATATCTTGCCATGTTTCGAGGTGAACCATGTATTTTAGCGAATGACCAATCGAAGAATCGAATTAGATTTCATTGTTTCGGATGAGAAGGTCCCAGCTTCACAGGGGGTATTAATGACATTCATCTCACGAGCGGCGCGCTATGTCTCAGAAAGCGAGTGCGCACTGCAGTGCTGTTCATTGTGCTGACCATCATAACGGCGAGTATGCTGTCCGCAACCGCAGTTTCTCGGGCAGCGCAACATGAGGCCGGACAGATTGAGAAACAGGCGGTCGGCGGATTCGTGCTGGCCAGTAACCTGCAAGGCAGCATGCTGACACCTCGCGGAGGCGGAATGGTTCGTCCCGCTGATGTGCAACGAATCTCGAAGCTGTCCGGTGTTGACTCGTACATGGTCAGGCAGAACGCCACCGCCGATCTCGTGGGAGCCAGCGTGGTGAAGGTCCCCGGCGGCGATGATTACGATGCGGAGAAAGAACAGCAGTTCGGCAATACGGCCAACGTCATAGGCACAAACGATTCGTCAAAACTCAATGTGTTCACGTCGCACACGCTCGGCATGGTCGACGGACGTCATCTCAAGGCATCCGATAAGCATATGTCGATGGTCCATGAGGATCTCGCCAAAACCAATGGGCTTAAAGTCGGCGATACCCTCACGCTCAAGGCCAATCCATATGATGCCGACAATGAGTCGCATTCGACGGCAACCGTCAAAACCACCATCGTTGGAATATTCAAAGGAGACAGCGACAGAAAGGTATCCAGCCGCGCGGAACTCACCTCCAACACTGTGTACACCGATTTGGACACTACAAGTACTCTGTACCAGTACAAGGCCGGCAAGGAAATATATCAGGATGCCACTTTCGTTCTGGACAAGGGTGTCGACGTGGAGAAAACCATGGAAGCGGCGAAGAAGCTTCCAGTGGATTGGAACAACTACCAGATCACACGCAATGACCAATATACGTCGAGCATGCTGAATGCCGCCCGAGGTGTGCGTTCCATGATGCTCGGCGCTTTGATCGGCGTGACCATTTCGGCCGTGATAGTTCTCAGTCTCATGCTCTTACTGTGGATGAACGACCGACGTCAGGAGATGGGCGTACTGGTGTCCCTTGGCATCGGCAAGCATCCCTGATCGCCCAATATCTAACCGAGATGATTCTGATCGGTCTGCCGTCCCTGGCCCTCGGATGGTTGTGCGCACGAGGAGTGGCCCAATGGTTGGCACTTCGGCCCTCCGTTCCGTGAACGCCTCCGCGGCGAAGGAGCTGAGCAGCATGGGGCAGGTTGGCGGCGATCTCGAATCCAATATGTCGGTTCGTACCTTGGACTCGCTCACGGTATCGATCGACACGACTGCCGTACTGTATGTGTCGCTCGGCCTGCTGGCGGTGATGCTGGTATGCGTCGCCATATCGTGCATACCGATGCTGCGCAAGTCGCCGCGAAGCCTGTCGGAGCTCCGATGACGGGCATGAACGTGTGGAATCGTGCCACGCTGGCAATCGTGCGTAAACCGGTACGCAGCGGAATCATCGGACTGCTGATGCTGATGGTTTTCACCAGTCTTGTGGCTCAGGTTGGAGTGTCAACGGCACTTCAGAAAATGTCCGACGATATCGGCAGAAGCATGGGAATAGGTTTTACTGTCGACACAGGCGAGAATCCTGCAAGTCTAAAGGAAGCGAGCCGGTTCTCGCGCATCCCCGGCGTAGGAAAAACCGTTTACGAGCGTAAGACCTTGGCAGGGGTGGATGGAGCGCATCCGGTTGTCCCCGAACATGGTCCTCGGCTGGATTCCGGTCTATCCACGCAGGTCAGCGTGCTGGGCACCACTGACTCCTCGTTGTCCGAAGAATTCCAAAGCGGTCTGTACCGGTTGGAACAAGGACACCACATTTCAGGTAATGGCCGGAACGTACTGATTCACCGGGATTTCGCACGTGAGAATGGGCTATCGGTGGGATCAACACTCCGGCTCAGTCAGGAAGACCGCGATTCCACCGTTCGCGTGGCCGGAATCTTCTCTGGCAATGTGCAGGCACAGAGCCCTATGCCATCGGACGCATCGGAGAATCTTATCTATGCGGGTGCCCAAGTGGTTTCCGCGCTGACTGGAGAGGAACGGTCGGCACGATCCGGTGTCTTTCGGATAATCCGCAGGCTCTCTCCGCCGCAGTGGCCCAAGCGAAAAAAATCGCTGGAAGCAAGTATGGCGTCACCGATGACTCGGCGCGGCTTTCCGGCGTGCTGCAGTCGGTGGAAACGGTGCGCGACCTGGTTCGTATGGTGCTGTTGTCCGTTTGCTTGGCTGATGTGTTGGTACTGGGCATGGCGCTTGTCTTCTGGATCCGCTCACGTATTCATGAGATAGGCACCCTTCTGGCTCTCGGCATCGGCAAGATGCAGATTATCGCCCAGTTCGCAATCGAAACCGGTCTCATGGCTGTGGTCGCAGCCCTGTGCTCGCTGGGCACGGGTTCCCTGTTGTCTGGATACGTGTCCTCGCTCCTGTTGCACGATTCTGGAGTCGCGCCTCTTGAATCATTGCAGGTGGAGGCTCTGCCGCCAGAACAGACGCTGCTCATCCTGCTGCTCGGATGCGCGGTCATCGCGATTGCGCTTGCCGTGTCGTGCGCCGCAGTGCTGGCTAAATCCCCGAAATCCATTCTTTCCTCTATGCGTTAGGAGATATTAATCATGACTATCTGTCTGCAATTGGACCATGTCAATTACTCATATGGCGCGGCGAAGATCCGCGTTCTTTCGGACGTGAACGCTGATTTCGAATCCGGAAAGATGTATGCGATAACCGGTCCGTCGGGAGCGGGAAAGAGCACACTGCTGTCCCTGTTGGCTGGTCTGGATGCCCCCTCTGATGGAGTGGTCCGTTTCGAGGGTGAGGATATAGCTACGACGGGTTATTCAAAGCACCGTCGCGAGCACGTGTCCTTGGTGTTCCAGGACCATAATCTGATCGACTATCTCACTCCCGAAGAGAATCTGCGCCTGGTCAATCCCAAGGCCGATATGAAGATCCTCGAGGATTTGGGACTGAGCCGTGAGGAATCGAAGCGCAACATCATGCACCTGTCGGGCGGTCAACGTCAGCGAGTGGCGGTCGCCGTGCCCTAGTGGCGCCCGGCCGCGCGATTCTGGCGGATGAACCGACTGGCAGCCTGGATCCGGAAATGACTGATGAGGTGATTGATCTTTTGCGGCATGCCGCTCATCAACTCGGTAAATGTGTCATTGTGGTGACGCATTCCAAGCGTGTCGCCGATTCCGCCGATGCCGTTTACACTCTCAGGCACAAGAAGCTAACCAAGGCATAGTTCGCTCGTACAGGCCGTCTCTTCCGTCCGAACAGCGATCCACCATCAATGGCCTCTCGGACTTCCATTACGGCAGGGGGCCCTCTTGACGCGTGGCTGCTGCGCCACGTAATGAACGCGTTGGGCCGCGGCATCGCCGCCGCTGCCTACGTGTCCATGGGTGGGGCGGCATGCTGGCCGGCTTCTACTTGCTGTCCGCGAACAACGTGGGCTGGGGCGACGTGCACGGCATCGTGGGTGGTTCGTTATTACAACGGCAGTTCTCGATAAACCAAATCGTCACGGACTGCAAAGCCCTGCCGTTCCCAGAAATCGTTGCCGGCGTCGTTGTCTGCGGGCACCCCGACAGCGACTTTCGGCAGGCCGATCGCACGAAGCGTTTCAACCACGCGGCCCACCAACATCGAGCCAATGCCTCTACCACGTGCGTCGGGGTCGACCGCCGTGTGGTAGATGCGCGACCGTCTTCCGTCGTTGCCGGCAAGAATCGCGCCAATGATTCTTCCGGCATCGTCCTCGGCTACGAAACAGGTGTCGGGATTGCGTTTGAGAAACGTCTTTATCGCATCCTTGCAATCGTCTATGTCCTCATAGTGAAACCTGTGCATCGTGTCCACAGTCCGTATACCAGCGAATAATCCTCGATTTTCATATGGCGTATGGTCATTGTGATCGGTTCGGTCATATTTCCTTCTTTCCTTCTTAAACGCCAACTCCGATTCTCGCATCGTTCGCGGTATTTCCCGTGCGGGTATGTCATATTTGCGTTGCGCGGCCGTCTGCAGCGCGCGTGTCGGGGAAGCGCCCTGAAGGATAATCCGTCGATTTTCGGGGATACTCCGGATGTGAACACACGGCAACGGCATGGTGAACTGTGCTTAACTGGAATCATGCATATGAAGAACGGAAGTATTGCGAGAGCGACGGCTGTGGTAATCGCAACCGCCATATTGTGCGGCATTGTGCCTATGATTGGCGTCGCACTGCGCAATTCGGCAATCGCAACAATGCGTGAAACCAATATTTTGCAGGCTTTAGCGGCGCTGCCAGAAGGGTTGCGCGACTGCTCCACGGTACTTGCGTACCTGTTTTCAACGGTAGGCTGCATTGCAATCGTTGCCGCGCTTGCCGCTGTCGATTTGCGTATTACCGGCAGCAGGCGCGTCGTCATCCGCGATGTCGTCGTGTCGGCGGCGCCGATACTGTACGTGACCGGCGTCAAATGGCTGGTCGAACGCCCCCGTCCGATCACGTCCGTCGGCAGTGGTCTGTTGCCGGGCGATCCAAGCTTTCCGAGTGGTCACACGGCAGCCGCGGTGATCGTATCGGTCATGATGATTCTTACCGTGCGTAATTTCACGCGCAAACGCTTTCCCGACGGAGAAGATGACGGGCGTGCAAACGGAAGACGGGTGTTTCTCCGCAGGGCGGTCATCGGCGCTGTCGCGCTTGTCGTGGCGGTCGCCTGTTCTCGATTGCTGCTCGGCTTGCACTATCCGACCGACGTGATTATTTCCGCCACCATCTGTCCACTCATTTCCTACGCCGTATGGTGTGTATGGAACGCATACGAAAGCGCGGCGGAGCGGTAAAAACGTATCTGCCATGTGAGTTCCTTTGATTCCGAAATCAGTTAAGGAATGTCCGATTGTGCGGGCAAAACGACAGGTTGTGTAATGGGGCGCAGATTGGCGGCGAAAGGCTGGTTCAATCAAACTAGCGGCGGATGCTCACATGCGATGCAGCCAAGAACATCCGCAACAAGAACAGCGCAGGCTCAGGGAGGGCCAAGCGGGTTCGAGGAGTTAGTGCAAGGGAGAACCAATGGAACTCGAAGAACTTTCGGTCGTTGAAAAGGCCGCAATGCTTTCCGGTGGATCCGAATGGGATTCGCGAGGCAACGACCGCGCAGACATCCCCAGCTTCGTGATGAGCGACGGCCCCCACGGCGTGCGCCGCCAGCTCGGCGAAGGCGATCATCTCGCATCGGCGTATCCAGCCGGCCACCTGCCTTCCCGACCGCAGGAACCGTGGCCAATTCTTGGGATCCGGCGCTCGCCGAAGAAATGGGCGAGGCCCTCGGCAGCGAAGCGTACGATCTTGACGTGAACGTGCTGCTCGGCCCGGGTCTGAACATCAAGCGCAACCCGCTGTGCGGACGTAACTTCGAATACTATTCCGAAGATCCGATCGTCGCCGGACGTATGGCGGCAGGCCTGATCCGCGGCATCCAGAGCAACGGCATCTCGCATGCCCGAAGCATTTCGCGGTTAACAGCCAGGAACTGCGCCGCCAGGCCAGCAACTCCGTGGTCGACGAGCGTACCATGCGCGAATTGTATCTGACCGGTTTCGAAATCGCAGTACGTGAAGCCAAGCCGCTGACCATCATGACCTCCTACAACGAGATCAACGGCGTCTACGCGCACGAAAACAAACATTTGCTCCAGGAGATTCTGCGCGACGAATGGGGCTTCGACGGCATGGTCGTCTCCGACTGGGGCGGATCCAACTCCGCGGTCGCAGCAGTCAAGGCAGGCGGATCGCTGGAAATGCCGTCTCCGGGCTTCACTTCCGCGCGTGAGCTGGAAGGCGCGGTCAAGGCTGGAACTCTGTCTGAAGCCGATATCAACGCGCGTGCCGCAGAAGTCGCAAAAATCGCGGCAGCGACCAAGCTGGTCGGTGTTGGACGTAACGATCTGCTCAAAGACGATATCGCAGCAGCGCATCACGACGTGGCACGCAAGGTGGCCGAAGGCTCCAGTGTGCTGTTGAAGAACGATAACGCGACCCTGCCATTCAAGGCCGGCACCCGCGTGGCGGTGATCGGCGATATGGCCGCAACCGCACGTTATCAGGGTTCCGGCTCCTCCAAGGTGAACGCCACCAAGGAAGAGAACATTCTTGAAGAGGTCAAGAACGCCGAAGGCCTCGTGCTTGCCGGCTATGAGCAGGGCTATGACCGCCAGGGCAAGGCTGACCGCGTGCTCGTGGAAGACGCAGTCGCGCTGGCTGGCAAGGAAAGCGTTGATGTGGTGCTTGCAGTCGTCGGTCTTGACGAACGCAGCGAATCCGAAGGCCTTGACCGTTCCACCATGGCGATTCCGCAGGTGCAGAACGATCTGGTCGAAGCGCTGAAGGGCGCGGGCAAGCCGATCGTGGTCGTGCTTGTCGCCGGCTCTCCGGTGGAACTGCCGTGGATTGACGACGTTGCCGCAGTGCTTTACGTGGTCTGTCGGGTCAGGCCGGCGCTTCCGCGACCGTGCGCGCGCTGACCGGTGAGATCAATCCGTCCGGCCACTTGGCCGAAACCTGGCCAATGCATTACGAGGATTGCCCGAGCTCCGGTTGGTATCCGGCGATTGGTCGCGATGCGATCTATCGCGAAGGCCCGTTCGTTGGCTACCGTTATTACGAGACCGCCGGTGTGCCCGTGCGCTTCCCGTTCGGTTACGGCTTGAGCTACTCCACGTTCACCTACAGTGCCGCCACTGCTGGTGAGAACGGCATTGACGTGATGGTCAGCAACGATTCCGATGTTGCCGGTTCGACCGTTGTACAGCTGTACGTGCGCGGTCCGCAGGGTGGTGTGTTGCGTCCGGATCGCGAGCTCAAGGCTTCGCCAAGGTTTCGCTTGCCGCACACGAAAGCAAGAGCGTGCACATCGATTTCGACCGTTACACCTTCCGTCACTTCGACGCTGCCAGCAACGAATGGAAGACGGAAACCGGCGAGTGGACGCTGATGGTGGGCGATAACGCCGAACACCTGCCGCTTACGATTCCGCACACCGTCGCAGGCGATGTCAATCCGGTTGCCGCGGATACTGCGCTCGGCCATTATCTCAGCGGCCACGTCAAGGAAGTGACCGACGCCGAAATGGCCGTGCTGTTCGGCCATGAGGTTGTGGCACCGGGCAAGCCGGTGACGTTCGGCGTGAACGATCCGATCATGTCGTGGGTGGATTCCAAGGGCTTCGTGGCGCGTACCGTCGCCAAGACGCTCACCAAGCAGGAGGCCAAGATTCGTCAGAAGACCGGCGCTCCGGACCTCAACACCCTGTTCATCCTGAACATGCCTCCGCGAGCCATGAGCAAGATGACCCAAGGCATGGTCGATTCCGCGATGGTCGACGCCATCGTCAAAATCGCCAACGGACACACCTTCCGCGGATTGGGCGGCGTCATCGCCGGCTTCTTCCGCAACCAATCCGCAAACAAGCGCACTGCAAAGGAGCTGAACAATGACTGATAACAATGCAACGCAGCCGGCTGAGAAGGTCGGTCCGATCCGCCAGTGGATCAAGGACCACCCGAACATCTGGGAGTTCATCCTGTTCAACGTGCTGTCGAACATCTCCACCATCACCCGTTTCGTGGTGACGTGGATCGGCACCGCCATCTTCATCAGTGGCATGGGCCTGACGCAGCCGTTCCACTTCCTGATCTTCAACTACGACACTCAGGGCAACGGTCTGGGCGGCTTCCTCACCTTCCTGCTTGCCGAGGTGCTCGCCCAGGTGGTGAACTTCTTCGTGCAGATGAAGTGGGTGTTCAAGTCTGACTCCAGCTTCAAGGACGCCGCTTGGAAATATGTGATCCTCGCCGTGATCATCGTGGTTGTGAACCTCGTGCTGCCGGGCTACGTGACCGGTCTGTGCCAGGGCTGGGGCATGGGCGCTGGCATTGCCGGCACCATCGCTTCCGTGGTCAACACCCTGCTCGCCGTGATCGTGAGCTACCCGCTGCTCAAGTTCTGGGTTATGCCGAAGAACAAGGACTCCAAGGAGACGGCCAAGTAACCCTTCATAGCTGACTTCTTTTTCTTCCCTTCCTCAACCCGCCCGGTCTTCCCCCTTTTTCCGGGCGGGCTTTCTTATGCCTTTTTGCTGCTTTCCTGTAGTTTCTTATGATTTCTGAATATCGAAATGCAATCGTCAGCAGTGTTGCCGGCGTAAAATCGAAAACGAGATTGGCGTAAAATCGAAAGTCAAAACAGCGTAAAATCGAAAACGGGATTGGCATAAACTTGAAAGTGCGGAATGATGAGTGATTTGGCGAGGTCCTAAAGCTTCGTCAACCATTAAACGGGGTCGTTCTCTTCCTCTCTCATGACCTCGTTGGAAAAGCCCTGCATAGCTGCGGGGCTTTTCTTTTTGCTTAGAAAGACATACGCTAACCGGCCCCAGCAAATGAACGTTTTTTGTTCTTTTGTCAACCTCTTCCGTATAGTTGTATGCAGTAATCTCCCGAAAGGGGATTGCGAATCTATGAGGGGAGACAATGAGCTCGGAATTGAAGTTCGTCCGTTGCGGGTTTAACGGAGGAACAGAACGGGAATCTGGACGGCAGTGCCTGTCTTTGAAGCGTTGCCTTGCTTCGGTTATTGCTGTTTCCTTGTCCATCGTGTGCATGGTGCCTGCAGCATATGCTCAGAATATAGACGATGTGAGTAGCTCTCCTAACGCCGTAATTTCTGGAGGGGGGGGGTAATACTGTCGTAGCTGCTCCTTCTGCCCGCAATGTCAACGTTGACGATAAGACGTCAGAAGAGGCCAATACATCAAACGGTGCGCCAACACCTTCCGAAACGAATCAAGACGCACAGCAGGATTCATCTCCTTCATCTTCTACTACTGGTGATTCTTCCGAATCCTCAAATGGTGCGACAGACAATAAGGCGGACGACTCAGCAGAAGCTACCGCTGGCAATTCCGCTAATGACGGAGCCCAAACGCAGGCTCCAAACGATGCTTCTTCTCAAGATGCCAAGAACGATTCCTCAAATGCGACGGATCAATCGACGGCGAAGGCCGATGTGCAGGTCGCCGCGACGGCGCTTGGCGGCCGTGACTTTGAGGGTCAGGTCACCAAGGAGATCAACGGCAAGACCTACATCCTGATTGGTAACGAGCAGCAGCTGCGTGCGATTGGTTCTGGCAAGAAGGTTATTGGGCGCATCAACAAGGTCACGCAGACTTGCACGAAAGAAGAAAAAAGGACTCCTCAATCATTATCAGTGGGTGGACGGCACGCCGTCTTCCGAATACGCCGGTGACGCCGATCTCTCCGGTTCAGATACTTTGCGCGATGCTCCTGCCACCGACCACCTCGATCCACCCGACCACCACGTTCCACAGCTGTGCAGCACGGGGTTAGACGTCGGAAATACCCGCACCAAGTATTACGGCGTGGGGCTGATGGCACGCAAACGGACTACTCCGCTGCCAACACCGGCCTGACCTATTCCGCAGACGCCAACTACCTGATCTTCCGTGACATCGACCTGTCCAAGAACGCGGCGGATACCAACAACACCGAGTGGACTCCGCTCATGTTCTCCGGCACTATGCTCGGTGCGGTCTCCAATGACGGCGACACCGAAGCCAGCCTGTGGAAGGCTGTTGGTGCCGATGGCGCAAGCGTGGTTCACGCTACCGCAGCTCGGCCGGTCATCAGCCATGTGGTCGTCAATCAGAAAGATATGGTCTCTAATGTCAAAGGCGACCAGCTGGATGTCAGCAAGCAGCAGGGCATCGGCTTCTTCGCCTCGATCACGAACAAGACCGTGATGAACAGCAACAGTCTGGGCAGCGCCGGTACGGCCGTGGTGTCGAACCTCAAGCTGCAGGATGTGTCGGTGACGAATCATACGAGTGAATCGTATATTCCGCCGACCTTGCTCGGTATGCTCACTTCGGCAGTGGGATTACTGCTCGACACACTGTTGAAGGCGTTAAAACTATTGACATTCGGACAAGTAGATCTTGACCTCAATCTTCAAGGTCTGCTCACCCTGCACAAAGACAATCCTTCCAACCTCGCCACGGGTGCATTTGCCGGCCGTATCTACGGGGACACCAAGGTTACGGACTGCGAGGTGGCAGATGTTTCGGTATCTAGCGTAAGCCGTATGACCGGTGGTTTCGTGGGATATGTTGAGGGCGCAACCCGATACGATGCAGTCTCCGGCATCGTAGGAGCGCTCACCAATGTACTCTCGAAGATCTTGGGTGTCATCCCATTCCTCGGGCTGGGCGATTTGGTGAACTGGTTGCTGTCCGGCACGCTCGGGCTGAATGCCTTGATTCCGGTCGGCTACTACAACCCGGTCATCTCGAACAGTTCGGTGAACGGGTTCAAAAAGAACGTGGTGATCGGCAACAAGAATAATCCGCAAGCCGGCGGCTTCGTCGGTGCACAGATTGGCGCAATCATCGAGAACTCCTCGGTGACGAGCACGAACGGTTTCACCGTGCGGGCAACGCAATACGCCGGTGGCTTCGCCGGAATAAGCCGCAATG
>ENA-OQAN01000707-OQAN01000707.1-human-gut-metagenome-genome-assembly--contig:-NODE-707-length-16695-cov-1.698213_pt1 | contig 16695 bp, 29 predicted proteins | sample MGYA00242735_ERZ504527 | MGnify/ENA primary metagenome ERZ504527 (study PRJEB26092, sample SAMD00036230) | human gut metagenome | host: Homo sapiens | study: EMG produced TPA metagenomics assembly of... | reverse complement strand
CCCCAAATTTCTGAAAAATGACGATTTTTGATGAACAGCTACAAATTTTCAAAATCCGTGAAACCCTTGTAACTAGGGCGTTACGGGACTATATGAAACTAGACAAAACCAACGTCACAATAACAAGTGGTGAGTGCTAATTATTTTTAATTTTTTCGTTTATCTTATTTTCAAACAAAAATGAAAGCAGATCTTCTATATGATACCTTAGAAAATCTGCCTTCATTTCTTCTAATTTTTATATTCTTCTACTTCTTCCAGACATGGAATGGATGGGGCTGCCCCTTGTCTGCTTACTGCAATTGCTGATGCTTTGGATGCGGTATCCATTGCTTCTTTAATCGTTTTTCCATTTAAGATACCTGCAATAAAATATCCGGTATAGGTATCTCCTGCTGCCGTTGTATCGACTGTCTTTACCTTATAAATTGACTGTTCCACATATTCATCACCAGATATACATACAGATCCTTCACTTCCTAAAGTTAATACGATGGTTGCTTCTGGAAATTTCTGATGTAACAGACCACTAATATATTTCCCATCAATTTCTTTTGGTTCTTCCATATCAAGAATCTGCATTGCTTCTATTTCATTTAAAAAGAAAATAGTTGATCTGATCTAGTGGAAGTTCTTTTATCTTCTCATTCATTGGAGATGGATTTAAAATGATCTTCATTCCAATTTCTTTTGCTTTCTTTACTATATATGGAAGTTCATTGATCTCATTTTGGATCAGTAAATAATCTTCATTTTTAAAATGTTCAAATGACTTCATCTACTTGTTCCTTACTGATTGCCTGATTAGCTCCTCCAAATAGAATAATACAGTTATCGCCCTCTTCATCATTTTGTATGATCGCATTTCCTGTTCTTACGTCTTCAAGGATCTTAACAAGATCTGTATTTACTCCTGCTTCTTTTAATTGATCTAACAAAAAATAGTCCATCCATGCCAATCGCTCCTGCATGATATGTTTCCATTCCTGCACGTGAAAGTGCAATGGACTGGTTTAATCCTTTTCCGCCTGTATATACATTCAACTCTTCTGCAGACAATGTTTCTCCTTTTTTCACAAAATGAGGGACTTTATATACATAATCAATATTTAATGATCCAAATGATAATATTTTCATAGAAACCTCTCTTTCTACAATCCGCTCCATCTTCGATATTCTTTTGCTTCTATCCCAAATGGTTCTAATAGTTTTGCTGCAATATGATACGTCATTTCTTCTATGCTCTCTGGCATATGATAAAAAGTCATCATTGGTGGAATGATCCGCACATTCGGAATCATTGCCAATTCCTGAAGATTTCTAAGATGAATCGCACTCAGCGGTGTCTCTCTTGCTGCAAGCACCAATGGCCGTTGCTCTTTGATCGTTACATCCGCTGCACGAAGTATCAGATTGTCTGCATATCCACTGTGAATTCCTGCAATTGTCTTCATACTACATGGGACAATGAGCATCCCTTCCGTCTGAAATGATCCACTGGCTGGTCCTGCACCGATTTCTCTTGAATCCAGAACATGATCAGCAAGTTTTTCAACCTCTTCCACCTTCATTTTTGTTTCATGTTCCAAGGTCAGTTTGGCACTATCTGTCATAACCAAATATGATTCAAAATCCTTCTGCACTTGCACCAATTTTAGACACTGGATCAAGATTGGAATTCCACTTGCCCCTGTTGCTCCTATGATCAGTCGTTTCTTCATTCAAATAAATTTCCTTTTCCTATTTATATTCTGTATTTTATGATAACCAGTGTTCCGGATCAACTTCCATAAATCTTGCTCTCTTGAATCGCTCTTTCTGATCATATGGAACAGTACAGTCAAAGATTGTCTTGCATGCAATCCCATGATCTCTGATACTTGAAGAACAAGTTGGATCGTTGGATGGATCCAGTGGATGACATCTTACCCCTGGAATCGTGATGATATCTGCATCTCCCTGGAATCTTGTATTCATTGCCCATAATACATCATTCATATCGAAACAGTCGACGTCTTCGTCTACCAAAATACATGCTTCAGTTCACTGAATGCTGAAAATGCAAGAAGTGCTGCCTGTCTTTGTCTTCCTTCATCGCTGGCTTCTCGTTTCTTAAACTGTAAGACTGCCATGTATTTTCCACCGCCTGCGGAGCCGCAGTATACATTCTGAAGACGTCCCGGCATCGCTTTTTCTACCATTCCATAAATACTTGCTTCTGTTGGGATTCCAGCCATAGATACATGTTCTTCACTTGGCCCGATGCATGTCTGCATGATCGGATTTTCTCTGTGTGTTACCGCTTTGACTTTGATCAGCCAGCACTGTGAACTTGCAGGTCCTGTGTATCCTGGAAATTCTGGCATTGCATAGCCTGTGTGGCTGTTCTGGTCTTCCTGTACTCGGACATTTGGAATCACTTCCCCTTCGATGACATATTCGGCATTTGCAATTGCCATTTCGTTAACTGTTAAGCATTTACAAAGCTCTACTGGTTCATTTCTCAATGCACCTGCTACAGATAATTCATCGTATCCCAGAGGTGTTGTTGGTGCCTCGAAACAAGAACCGATCTCGATCGCCGGATCCACTCCGATACTGATTGAAATTGGAAGTTTCTGTCCTAATTCTTCTGCACGTTCTGCCATTGCTCCGATGTGTCTTGCTCCAGGAGTGAAGAAAATAGAAAGTTCATCTTTTCCCTGAATGCATAATCTGTGGATGGTTACATCATGAACTCCTGTGTCTGGATGCGTTGCATAGCACATACCCAATGTAATATATGGGCCTGCATCATCTGGTGTGTTGGTTGGTGCTGGTACCAGATCATACAAATTAAAGTCTGGATCTTCCACTTTATGAACAACCTGCTGACATGGTGCATCTCCCTGATATTCCACTGGTGCTATCGGATTATCTACGCTATGATAAAGTTTCTTTCCTAATTCTTCTGGTTTACAGTCCAAGAGCGCTGCCACACGCTTTCTGCTTGCTAATACACCGATGGCTACTCTGGCATCTTTATGTCCTTTAACATTATTAAATACCATCGCTGGACCTTCTTTTGTCGGGCGCTTTACAGTTCCACCTGCACCTACATAGCGGTAAACTCCCGCAAGTTCTGCCATTGGATCAACTTCTACATCAGTTTCTATGTACTGCCCTTCCATTTGTTTCAAGCGTTTTTAATACACTTCTTAAATCTCTTACTTTATCTTGCATTTGTCTCCTTCTTTCTTATACTTCTCTTTCTCATTTCCAACAACATAATCCCAATGTTCAAGTACTGCTTTTCGATAACAACAGTTCAATGACATGGCATCAATAGAGTCACAAATTGCTATGAAATGAAAAAATGGCAGATGAATTCTTCTCTAGATCCATCTACCATTCTTCATTATCTTAAAAATATCTCCATTATAAATGACAGATTTCTATCTCATTCTCAACGAATGTCTTACGGATCTTCTCCACAAATAATAATGCTTTCTCTCCATCTCCGTGAACGCATACTGAGTCTGCCTTAATATCAATTATCTTTTCCAGTCTGATCGAAGTCACTTTTCCTTCTTTTATCATTACGAATAACTCGGTTGATCGCTTCATCTTCATCTTCGATCATAGCTCCTGGTTTTCTTCGATTCACCAGTGTTCCATCTTCTTCATAAGCTCTGTCTGCAAATACTTCACTGGCTGACTTTAATCCACAGTCTTTTGCTGCTTTGATCATCTCGCTTCCAGATAATCCCATAACGATCAGGTCTTTATCATATTCATAAATTGCTTCACAGATTGCTTTAGACAGATCATAATCCTTAGCTGCCATATTATATAATGCTCCATGTGGTTTTACATGCTGTAATTTCACTCCGGCCGCTTTACACATTCCACCTATCGCACTGATCTGGTATAGTGTATATGCTTTCGCTTCTTCGTTGGAAATCGCCATGCTTCTTCGTCCAAATCCCATCAGATCTGGAAGTCCCGGATGGGCCCCAACTGCGATCCCGGCTTCTTTTGCTCTCTGGATCGTCTCCATCATAACCACTGGATCGGATGCATGATAACCACATGCAACATTCGCTGATGTGATCAATGGAATGATCTTATCATCATTCCCGATCGTGTAACGTCCAAAACTTCTCCAAGGTCACTATTTAAATCTATCTGGTACATTTAATTTATACCTCCATTTCTTCCGTTTTATCAAATTTAATCTAATTTCAAGAGTCTCTCGATAAATCCTGTATCCGCTTTTCCTTCACAGAATTCACGGTTATTCATCAGCTGATACTGGAAATCAAGGTTTGTATTGATTCCTAATATCACCATCTCATCAAGAGCTGATCTCATTTTCTGTAATGCTGCATCACGGTCTGGTGCGTGTACGATAACTTTCGCGATCATAGAATCGTATTCGGATGGAATACAGTACCCTGTATAAATTGCGGTATCTACACGAACTCCATTTCCAGCTGGCAAATGCAAATGTTTGATCACACCTGGACTTGGCATAAAGTTTTTCTCTGGAATCTCTGCATTGATACGACATTCAATCGCATGTCCGTTGATCTCCACATCTTCCTGTGTAAAACTTAATTCCATTCCCATAGCCACTCGAATCTGTTCAATGATCAGATCTGTTCCCGTAACCATCTCTGTGACCCCATGTTCTACCTGAATACGTGTGTTCATTTCCATGAAATAATAGGTTCCTTTTGGATCAAGGATAAATTCTATGGTTCCAGCATTGGTATACCCTACTGCTTTCGCTGCAAGGATTGCATCGTGATTCATAGATTTTCTGATCTTTTCCGTGATCGCTGGGGATGGTGATTCTTCGATCAGTTTCTGGTGGTTTCTCTGAACAGAACAATCACGTTCTCCCAAGGCTACGACATTCCCATGTCCATCTGCCATGATCTGAATCTCCACATGTCTTGGATTCTCGATGAATTTCTCAATGTACATCGTATCATCACCAAATGCATTGGCAGATTCTCTCTGCGCAGTATTGAAATTGAATTCAAAATCTTCTTTGGATCTGGAAACTCGCATTCCTTTTCCACCACCACCTGAAGATGCTTTTATCATAACTGGATAACCGATCTCATCTGCTAATTTCTCCCCTGTAGCTGCATCATAGACAGGTTCTTTGGTTCCTGGAACAACTGGAACTCCTGCTTCCATCATTGTTTTTCTTGCGTTTGATTTATTTCCCATGCTGTCAATGACTTCTGCACTTGGTCCGATAAATGCAATACCATTTTCTTTACATAAGCGAACGAAATCAGCATTCTCAGATAAGAAACCAAACCCTGGATGGATCGCATCTGCGTCCGTATTCTTTGCTGCAGAATGATACGTTCCATGTTTAAGTAGCTGTTTTTTGCAGGTCCTTCTCCGATACATACTCTTCGATCTGCTAATTGTACATGAAGACTGTCTTTATCTTCTTTTGAATAAACCGCGATACTCTTGATCCCCATATTACGACAAGCACGAATAATGCGCACTGCGATCTCACCACGGTTCGCGATCAATATACTTCGAAACATACAATGCCTCCTTTAGTCTTCAAGTTTTTTTACTTTAAATAATGGCTGTCCATATTCAACTTTCTGTTCGTTGCTTGCTAAGACAGCTTCAATCTCACAGTCATAATCACTTTCGATCTCATTCATTAATTTCATCGCCTCAAGGATACATACAGTCTGTCCTGCCTTGACTCTGTCTCCAACCTTCACAAATGCCTTGGCATCTGGGGATGGAGCCGAATAAAAGGTACCTACGATCGGAGATGTGATGTATGATTCATCTTCGGAATCAATACTTTCTACTGTATCAACACCCTGTGTGGAAACTGACATCGGTGCAGCAGGCGCTCCAACACTTCCTCTTCTGCTCATTTTGATCTTTACATCGCCTTCCTGAATGCTGAAATCAAGCATAGAGGAATTCTCGATGATCTTTACTAATTTCTCAATTTTATCTAAATTCACCGTTTCATTCTCCTTTTCTATTTAAATAGTGTGCTGATTCGTTTTGCAACGAGTCTGCAATCTAATACTTCTTTACAAGGTGTATAAATCTGGCTTCTGAAGTCATTCAGCTCTTTCATCTCATCTGCTAACAGCTTCTGGCTTCTTCTACGGATACTGCCTGAAATCTTACTTTTTGTTCTGTTTTTCTTTGAACAAGTTTCGGAATATCTACAGAAACAACTGTCGCGATCTTCGCATATCCACCGTTGTCTGGCGGTCTGCTAATAAGATGATCGGTTTTCCATGACTTGGTACCTGAACAGATCCAAAGGCGATTCCGTCAGAAATGATATCTGAAGTTGTCTTATATGCGATAAATGGTCCTTCTAATCGACATCCCATGCGGTCAAATTCACTTGTTACTGTATATTCTGAATTTAAAAATGTTTCTCGGCCCTCTTTCGTAAACATCTTTTCCTGAGGTCCCATGACAACTCTTAATGTTATCTTTTCCTGATCAAATTCATCAAGATCCAGACTTCTTGATAAATAATATGGCAGATATCTTTCGCTTTGCCCTGAACGCAATATAATCTTCATCTTCTAGTTTCCGGCCTTTATATCCACCGATCTGACATTTGATATTCGTAGAACGCTTCCCATGACTACTGGCACATCAAGATAACTTGAAAATGCAATATATCCTCTTGTTCCAGTTCTTGCTCCGCCAAATGTCAAAATATCTCCACGATGCATATAAATTGCTGTATACATCTTGGCAGGTTTTCCATTGATCTGCGGGCGGAAATCTCCACCTGTGATCGAAATGATCGTCTCGGATGTAAATTCAAGTGTTGGTCCTATTAAGGTAAATTCAAGAACTGCTTCATTTTCCGGGTTATCCAGCAGGAGATTTGCAATCTTAAAAGAACGAACATCCATAACTCCGGATACACTAAATCCCTGACTCTGGTATCCTGTTCTTCCAAGATCCTGCACCGTTGTCATCATTCCGCCTTTTAATACACGAATTCCCATAATCTACACCTCCTTTGTATGAATGATACATTCATATGTTCCATTTTCAACCTGTTCTTTGATCTTTAAATACTCTTCTTCTGAAACAGGTACAAAACGGATATAATCTCCAGCTTCAAAAAGAATTGGATTCTCTCGTTCTGGATCATAGGTTTTTACTGGTGTCAGACCAAGTAACTGCCATCCTCCTGGTGAATCAAGCGGATAAATTCCTGTCTGAGAGCCACCGATCCCAACACTTCCTGCCGGAATTCTGATTCTTGGGTTCGCCAGTCTTGGTGTATGAATTCTTTCATCAAGTCCTCCAAGATATGAAAATCCTGGCAAAAATCCAAGCATGTAGATCAAGTAGTCTTTGGAAGTGTGAATCTTTATAACCTCTTCTTCCGTTAAACCAGCATTTTTTGCGATATTTTCAATATCTGGTCCGTATTCTCCTCCATAACATACTGGGATTTCAAAAATTCTGGATGTCGATGTCTCTTCATTGACATCCAGTTTTAGTAACTTCTGTAGACGTTTTGTTAATGTTTTGTAATTTACCACCTCGGGTCATAATTGATCAAGAGACTGGTAAATGCCGGGATCATATCCTGCACACCTTCGATACGCTGCGCTTTTAAAAGATGTACAAAGGCTGTGATCCTTGCATTGATCTCTGGGGAAATTTCCTGTCCAAATTCAATGAGTAAGGCAGAATCTCCCGCAGTACTAATCTTTACTTCTTCCATGTTTTTTCACATAACTCCTTTCGGTCAGTCTGTGCTTCTATGTTTTAAACTTATCTGTTTATCCAGACAATTTTGCTTATGCAAATAATGCACTTAAGCTGCTTAATGATGTAATTCCAAGATATCCTGAAACAATAACTACCACGATTCCAAGAACCAGTAATAATACTGGATGATGATAATCTTCTCCCATAACAGATTTCTTCTGAGATGCGATCAGGCAAACTCCTAATGTGATCGGTAAGATCAATCCATTTAATGCTCCTGCAAGTACTAATAATACCGCTGGCTGTCCAGCAAGTGCCATACATACAGTACTGATCGCGATAAATCCTACAATAAACCATTTCTCATTCTTCTCAATCGTTTTGCTGAATGTCTTAAGGAAAGACACAGATGTATAAGCACATCCAACAATGGATGTGATTGCTGCGCATAAGATCACAAGTCCAAAGAATCTATAACCAATCTGTCCTGCTCCCTGTAAAAATGCATCCGCTGTTGGGTTCGCTGCATCTAATGTATGAGCTGGTGAAGTTGCTGTTGCTACAACCACTCCTAAAACTGCAAGGAATAAGAAGATACGTACGATCGTTGCAATTCCCATTCCCATAACAGAACTCTTATTGATCTCTTTTAAGTTCTCTTTTCCAGTGATTCCTGAATCAATCAGACGATGTGCACCTGCAAATGTAATATATCCACCGACTGTTCCTCCAAGTAATGTAAGGATCGCTGGGAAAATATCTCCCATAGATGCTGTTGGCATGATTGTTTCTTTTGCTGCCATACCAACTGGCGGCTGTACGATCAGGATCACAATAAAGATGACAAGGATCATGATCCCACCAAGGATCTTTGTAAGGTTATCCATAGCATTTAATGCATTCTTTGATAAAAATACGATGATCGCAATTGCTCCCGCAATAAAATATCCAACAGTAGTAGGAATTCCAAGAAGTGTATTAAAACCTAAAGCACCTCCACCAACGTTACCGATATTAAATACAAGACCACCTGCTACAACTAAAAATGCGATCACATATCCAAGTCCAGGAAGTACCTTATTCGCCACATCCTGTCCACGCATTCCAGATACGCACAGAACTCTCCATACATTTAACTGCACGATCGCTGCTAAGATCACGGAGATTAAAATTACAAATCCAAAGCTTCCATGCAGACTGTCTGTAAATTTACCAGTTTGTGTCAAAAATCCAGGTCCAAATTTGCCGAAGTTGCCATAAGAAATGCCGCACCGATCAAAGCGCTTGCACTTTTTTTTGTTATTCTCTTTTCTTCATAGTAAATAATTTCCTTTCCTTTTCGTAATAATTAATAATTATAACAAAACTTCTGACGATACGCAACTTTAATGCACTGATTTGACATAGTCTGTCACATACAGCTGAAGTCTATTCAAACCACTATGGAGTGTGTATGTTTTACTGTATTGGTATTTATAATAAACATTCTGTCTACCACTACATAAATTGAAAGTCAATAACGTTTAACATGCGTCCATCAGCTTAAATTTTTTTATTTTTCTCTAAATACTCGATGACCTTCAACTCATACAATCAAATTTTATTCCTTGACCATTAGCTTTTTTAATTCCCGTCGTTTTTCAATCTCTAATTTTGAGAAGATCCTTGCTACAAGATTTTTCACGTACCCATAAGAATAATGCATAGACTCCGCAATTTCCTTGTTTTCCATTCCTTCTGCGATGCTATTGCGATCTTCCATTCTGTTGGTGTTAACTGGCTTTTGATCTGCTTGGCATAATCTGATAATTCCATGGATTTTTTGTGCTGTCTCTGCTGATATCGTTCCAAATGCCGTTCAACCCTGGCAAGTAAGATTTCTTTTGCAAATGGCTTTACGACTATAATCAACTGCCCCTGCTTTCAAGCCCCTTACTTCATAATCCATTTCTGAAAATCCGGTTAAAAATATGATCGGGATCAATTCACACCTTGGGATTTTTTTGATTTCTTCTAATGTTTCGTATCCATCCATCTGTGGCATATCAATGTCTAATAAGATCAAATCTGGAATGATATTTTTATTTAACAGATTTAATGCCTGTATTCCACTCTTTGCGACACTGACATTATATTGGTCAGATAAAATCTCTTCTGCTGTCTTTAGAAGCATAAGATCATCATCTATGATCAAAATATGATTCTCTCTCATTCCATTCCCTCCCATCGTTTCATAAGGATTTCTGCTTCATCAAAATCAAGCTGATCGATCCGTATTTCCATCTCTTTCAAGATATTTCTTTCTTCCTCGGATATCTTACCTTTTCGATAATACTGAATCTGTTCTTTCGCTTCTTTCGCCTGATATCTGGTGATAAATATTTTTAATTTTTCTTTGATTTCTTCTTTACTTTGCTTGTCTTTTTCTTCCTCTTTTTTCTGATCAAACAGAACATTTTTCGTCTGTTCAATAAATTCCCGTGATGCCTTAAATACTCGTCCCCACTCCAATTTAAGCAGATCATATGCAGACATGATGTATTCCATATCCTTTTGTTTCCCTCTATCTTCCATTTCTTTTGCAATCTCATACAAATGAATCGCACCTATCGCTTTTGCATTGCTCTTTAAGGTGTGCATCATCCTTGTGATCTCATCGACTTTCACTTCATTTTGTGTCATCAACTGCTGCATCTGTCTCATATATTCTTCCTGGTACTCCGTAAAGAATTCCATCAATTTACGATACTGCATAAGTCTCCATCCAGAAGTCTAAGCCCCTCTTCGATCTTTATATCATTTTCTTTTAGCTGTCCCTTCAGCTGCTTAAATTCTTCATCTTTGATCTTTTGTTCTTCTTTCAGATCCTCACGAATAAATACAAGATCATCTCTCAAATATTTCATCAGCAGGTCTTCTAATTTGCTCCACATCACTGGCTTTGAAAGATACGCACAAAATCCTTCTCTTAAAAATGTCTGTTCAATCCCTTTCGTCACATCAGCAGTTAAAGCGATCACTGGAATATGAAATTGTACATCTTTCTTTAATTCCCTGATCGTATCGATTCCATCCATCTGCGGCATCATATAATCAAGTAAGATCAGATCATATACGTTTTGTCTGACTTTGTGCACACATTCCTCTCCACTTGGCTGCTGTATCCACAAACACAGCTGTACGCTTCAGAAGTGATCTTGTCACCATGAGATTTTCCGGATTATCATCTACAATTAAAATCTTTGCCTGCGGTGCAACAAATGATCTTCTCTTTCGTTCATCCGTTTCCTTCCATTCAACATTTGAAATCTTCCCATCAGATACCTTCTTCATTGGAAGCTGCACAAAAAAACTGCTTCCTTTGCCGTATACACTTTCTACCCAGATCATACCGCCCATCTGTTCTACCAGCTGTTTTGCGATTGCAAGTCCTAATCCGGTTCCTTTAATCTTCTTATTTTTCTTAGAGTCTACTCTCATAAATGCATCAAACAAAACGGGCAAATTTTCTTCTTTGATTCCGATTCCTGTGTCTTTTACCTCGAAAATAAGCTTCGTTTCTTCTTCATTTTTACTGACTTTAATATCAATCTGACCTTCTTTTGTGTATTTTACTGCATTATTGATCAGGTTCAAAGAATCTGTTTGATATGTATCACATCACCGATCAGATACGCTGGCAAGGTCTTATCAAATATCAGATTCATTTTTAATGACTTTTGTTTCCGCCTGTTTCTCTGCATCAACATCACTTCATCAAGCAGCTGCCTGAGTTCATATTTTCCTTCTTCAATCTCCATTTTTCCGGATTCGATTCCTTGAAATATCCAAAATATTATTGATCAATGAGATCAGATAACCTCCAGAACGTTCAATGCTTTTTGCATATTGACGGATTTCTTCGCTTTCACTTTCTCTAAGGATCATCTCGTTCATTCCAAGCATTACATTGATCGGAGTCCTGATCTCATGACCCATATTAGCAAGAAATGCACTCTTTGCCTTGTTCGCTGACTGTGCTTCGATCCTTGCTTCTTCTAAGATCTCTTGTTGTTTGTTGTACATCCGAAAATGCAGATACATCACTGCTGCCACCGAAATACTAGATGCACAAAATCCTATCAACAGATCCATCACAACTTCTTTTTCAGAGGAAAACCATACAACCATCTGCGGATTTTGATAGGCGATCATGATCGTTGCTATATATACGACCATTTCCATAAATGCTGTAAAAAACATTACCTTTCCTTCCAACATAAAGACTGTAAATAAGATCCCAAAATATAAAAAGAAACCATCCCACCCTTGTAACCGCCAGATTTAAAAAATAAATATGGGAACATCATAAGAAGATCATAATGGTCGTAACAACATAACAAAACTGATATCTGCCACTTTTGTATGCATAAAACAACAACACGAAAGACAACACTGCAATCCCAAGATTCAATCCTAGAATCACACTATCCTGATTATTCGCATATGATGAAATCCCATTGATCAGACTGATCATTCCACCAACTAATGCAAGCACATTAAATAATCTTACCCGAAATGGAAGGGATAACCGAAACAGTGAATGTTCTCCCTGCAATATCTGACGAAACCATTTTCCCACGAACTTTCCTCCCCTTTCATGATCTTGCTTCTAGTTTATCACGCTCTTTCTTATCTCCCTAGTTACTATCAGTCATCTCTTTTGGAATGCTGTTCTAAGAAATGCAATACCGCATCATAAACTTTCTCTACATCATCTTCATTTAAGATCTCATGTCTCCGATTTAAAAATAACATTCCACGTACTGATTATACCTCGCTTTTTTAAAGTTGTCATTGCCTGTGCATACTGTTTCTTTGAACCAATGCATGGATCATCTGCTCCTGCGATAAACAAGATCGGAAGTGACGGATGTTTTACCTGCCATCCTTTTTTGTTGTAAGTTTCATCCATTAGTAAAAACAGATTTAAAAATCCATTATTACTAAATACGAATCCATCCAATGGATTTTCATCATAAGCTTTTACATTTTCTTTGTTATAACTGATCCAGCCATTTTCGGATTCATCTTCTCCTAATGCCTTTCCATATAAGCCAAGTGCCATCTTCTGGAAGAACTTTCCTTTTTTGTGTGCTCCCATTTTACAAGCAGTTTTTTGCAAGAAATCCTGCTGCCTTTGCTGTTTTATTTTCACTTGGACTTCCACATACGATCAGAGAGTCCAGCTCATCATCATATTTTTTCAGATAACAACGAACCACCAAAGATCCCATACTATGTCCGAACAAATGATATGGAAGTTCTCCCCCATATCGTTCTTTCATCCATGTTGTTACCTGATGAGCATCTTCTATGATCGCTTTTCCACTGTCATCATAAAAATACCCAAGGTCTGCCGCATTTTTGACACTCTTACCATGACCTCTGTGATCATGGATCACACTGATATAGCCATTGTTACACAACATTTGCATAAAAGGCTCATAGCGTTCTTTATGTTCTGCCATACCGTGGCAGATCTGTACGATTCCCTTTGGAGATTGTTCTGGTTCCATAAGCAGTACATGTAGTTTTAATCCATCTTGTTTTGATGTCAGGTATACTGTTTTTTTCATTTCAAGTACCTCCGTTCCTATTTTTATTTTTAGTTTAACACAAAATTATGATTATATGGTAAACTAAACTTAATAACTATTAACTCTTTCATGGAGGGATTCATTATGAAAATTAGAATAAAAAAAAGTGACTGCATTGCTTCTTTCCTGTATGCTGCTTTTTTCAATCAGCGGCTGTCAGAAGAAACGTACTGCGAAAGAAGTTTTGGAATCAAGTCTTAAACAAAGTTCCAAATTAAAAGATGCTGATTTCAGTGGAGAAGCTTCTTATAAGATCGCAAATAGTGAGGCTTCTTCATCCTCAAACGTTACGATCAAGATGAATTTTGACACAAAACTACAGACTGTTGATAAAGATCAGTTAAAAATGTCTATGACTTCTACCTTAAACATGCTTGGGCAGACTATGGATATGAATATGTATTATTCTGATGGTTATTATTACATGAACACCAATGGAACAAAGCAGAAAATAAAAATGGATATCGCAGGTCTTCAAAAACAGATTCAGTCAACCACAGGTCAGACTTCTTTGTCTGCAAAATATTACAAAGATCTGAAACTTAGTGAAAAGGATGGAAATACTGTTCTTAAATACAGTATCAATAATGATGGATTGAATCAATACGTCAAAGATGTTACCTCCCAGATGACAACTGTAACTGGTGGAAGTAATTCCATTAAGATTTCTTCTTTGACCGGTACAAAAACATTGAATGACAAAGATCTTCCTGTGAAAGAATCCATCCAGATGGTTATGGAAAGCGGTGACAATGAGACAGGTTCGATCACTTTAAAAATGAACCTGACTTATCATGATCCTGGAAAATCTGTGACTGTGACCTTACCTGACGATCTGAATACTTATCAGGAAATTTCAAATTAATAAATTTTATTGCATAGGAAATTCCGATAAAATCCTAAAGCAAACGACGTAAGCATCTTATTCTTTTGAATATAATACTTACGTCGTTGTTTTTTATGATCTTATTTTAACTTGATCTTAATCGTTGCTTTTTTATTAATATTATTTACATAATGCAAGCACTGCCTTCGCTGCCTCTTCATCTGTGATCAGTGTATTAATATATCCGCCTCTCACAGCTCCAAGAATCGCTTCTGCCTTCATCTCCAGTCCTGCGACACAGATCACATTCTCTGTATTCTTGATATCTTCAATTCCAAGCCCGATCATCTTATTAACAAACGGTGTTATGACTTCATTTCCTTCCATATCGTAAAAATGTCCTCCGATATGTCCGATCGCACCTTTCTTCTCAAGATTATATAAATCTCTGGTACTTAAATAAGATTTCCAACTCTTATATACGATAGAACCAACACTGGTTAGAATGATATCTGCATTCCTTGCAAGCTCTAAACATCCTTTAATATTCGGCTCTTGTTCAAGACTGTCCCTGACTTCTTCCGAGTTTACAAACAATGGTGCATAAATGTAGTGATACGTTCCACCATATGCATAGGCAAGTTCTTTCGAAAGATCCAAGGAATCTCTCTCTGGAGTCCTTACATTGGCTGCTCCCATGATCGGTACGACTGTGATCGGGATATTCTTACTTGTCTTGACCGCTTTGACAGTATGATACATTGTATTCCCCCATGAAATTCCAAGAATCATATTATCATTTAACAGATTATCTAGATAGTATGCTGCAACTTCACCCAATTTCTGAAGGACCATCGTATTATTTGCTTCTTTGACAGAAATCACTCTCACATCTTTCAACGCAAATCTTCTCATAAATTCCTGTTCCAGCTCTACATTGCGGTCCCATGGCTCTAAAATCTTGATCTCTACGATTCCAGCTGTCTTGCCTCTTTTAGCATTCTTGAAATCTTAGAACGTGAGGTAAAAAAACGTTCCGCAATCTGATTCTGAGTCATTTCCACATTATAATAGAGGTTTGCAACACTGGCAAGCATGTTGCGCTTTTCGTTATCGCTAAGTGAATCATATTCCTTCATTGTTTTCCACCTCCCATTCATTATCCAAAGCACTTTTTATTATACCGCATTGCTATATATCAGTCCAGTACACAATCTGTTAATTATCATTCTCAGATTTCCTGCAGTTGTAGTTATTTTTCCACTTTATACAATGCGATTTCATCAATTTCTCTGTTTGCAGATAAAATATATCTTCACCATCATTCGTGTAATGAAGTACATTTGCTGGTCCGATATCACTATCTAAAAGGTCTGCTGTAAATGTTAATTTTTCAGGATCTGTACATCGGAAGAATAACAGATTTCTCTCCCCTTTTCTGTGTCCAATTAAAACACCCTGAGTTCCTGCGATCTCTCCACCCCAGATTCCATGAGCGAATTCAGCATCTTTTTCATAAGTATAGACTTTCTTGAATTCTCCATCCTGTTTCTTGAAAATGCTGATCTTCTCTCCATGGAATGGTGAGATTGTTAACATTTCTAATTCACCATCATTGTCAAAGTCTGCAAATGCCATATCACTGCTTGCTTCATCTAAGATCTGTTTGATTTCCCATGTTCCTTCTTCTGATTCTGGTGGTATACATTCAAAAACACCTTCATTTGCTGCAACATAAGATCTTAAAACTCCATCAACTTCTGCTTTACAGTATCCATGATTCTTTAATAAACCTTCTTTTAATACTTCAAACTGTAATGGATGTTCTTCATCAACACTACTTAAATCTTCTGGAAGAACGCATACCTGAATCTTTCCTGGACTTCTCCAGTCTTCTTTGTATTCATGTCCTGATTTTAAAGTACATGCGATCACATAGTTTACTCCATTTCTTGAAATAATATCAAAACGATGCACAAATGGAAGCTCCGCTAATGTTCTTACCTTCCATTTTCCGTCTTCCGGGTAAGCTAAGATGATCTTTGCTTCTTTGGAATCATTTGGAGAGTAGAATTTATGTGTCGCTAAAAACTGTCCGTCGGAACCAGGGACCTGAACCATTGACATGGTCCTCCCGGTCCTTCCCAGATTACTTCTTCCTGATTTCCTTCAAGATCATATAAACGGCACTGGTTTACTTTTTCTGCTGCTACGAGCATATGTTTCTTTCCTTTGTAAGTTAAAGGCGCAACAGAATAGCATTTTTCTAAGTTTCCAATAACTTTCTTTGATACTTTCATTATGCCACCTTCTTCCTATAAGCAAGAACGGAATGGGATGTTCTGTGGTGCTTCAAAGCAGTCTTCGAATCCTCTTCTGTGATGATAGTAGATTTTATCTTTATCTGCAGGATATGTATATTTTCCTCCAACCTGCCAGAAGAATGGATGGAATTTATATTCATTACGATCTTTCTTGAAGTCGTATAAT
>ENA-OQAN01000706-OQAN01000706.1-human-gut-metagenome-genome-assembly--contig:-NODE-706-length-16712-cov-2.145131_pt1 | contig 16712 bp, 23 predicted proteins | sample MGYA00242735_ERZ504527 | MGnify/ENA primary metagenome ERZ504527 (study PRJEB26092, sample SAMD00036230) | human gut metagenome | host: Homo sapiens | study: EMG produced TPA metagenomics assembly of... | reverse complement strand
CTGCGTATTGCCTCAAGTCGCATTGTGGGTAAGGGGAAGGTATGCACAAATCGGACAAAATTCAACGCTCATACTATCATGATGCATAGTGTTCAAGCTCTTTACTGCAATTGAGATTGCCATTGAGATTGCTTGCGGATTTTAGGGTGTACTTATGCTCTCTAGCTCTGTCTTTGTCATACGTTCTAAATGTTCCAGACGTTTCTTCCGGATGTTCATTGTTTTCAATACGAGCAGGACTACGGGCCACATGGCCAGTGCGATGACGGCTATCAGGATGGTGATGTCTGTTATGTTATTCATAATTAGAGATTTTTAGGTTACACATAAAAGATTGCTTTGTGTTTCTCTAAAGATACTAATTATAAATGTGAAAAGAATTTTTTTATCAGGCTTTTATACTTTTTTAAATGATATGTATGCAGCAAAAGAGCAATATATTTGTTTTATAATTGAAACTTTTAAAAAGAAGAAGCTTATGAAAAAGATTGTATTATTTATGATAATGACCTTGACCTTATTGGCGGGGCATATTCAGGCACAAGACACAGAGAAGAAGTTGTCTCGTGAAGAGAAAAAAGCTTTGCAAGAACAGTTGGATAGCTTGTTTGCTGTCGAAGCTATACAGGCTATTAATGAAAAGGCTTTTACATTGGAAGCTGACCAGGTTGTATTTAAATACGGCAATATGGCTTACGTTAATTCGAATACGAATTTTGTTTCCGTAAAAGGCGATAAAGCTGTAGTGCAGGTGGCATTCAATATACCTGTCAGTGGTCCGAACGGAATAGGTGGCGTAACTGTTGATGGCAGTGTTTCCGATTATGAAGTAAAGACTGATAAAAAAGGAAATCTTTCACTTTCGATGAATGTAATGGGAACAGGTATTTCTGCCCGGGTAAATATCAGTATGCCGAAGGGAACAAACAAAGCTACGGTGGAAATCAATCCTAATTTCAATTCCAACCGAATGACGTTGAACGGAGTGGTTTTGCCTATACAGAAAAGCAGTGTCTTTAAGGGACGTTCATTGTGATATTTGTAAATATAATGAATTTAAGACTTATGAAAAAGATTTTATTTATTATGGCTTGCATGACGGGAGTATTTATGGCGTCGTGCGAAAAAGATCCAGATATGGGAGAACTGGATGCAGATCTGGTGGTATATACAGACCATGACAGTAATACAGACTTCAGTAGTTTTCAGACTTATTTCTTGCCGGATAGTATTTTGGAAGCAAGTGGAGTACATGCTTCATACTGGAAGGATGAGAATGCTAAAATGATTATCAGCGCGGTAGAAAGTCAGATGAATCGTCGGGGATATGAACGTATTACTGACCCGGAATTAAAAGATCAGGCAAATATAGGTTTGCAGCTCTCATATGTTTCACAAACCAATCAGGTGATAACTGGTGGTGGCTATTGGGGCGATCCGTTTGGCGGCTGGTGGAGCAGTGGCTTTTGGGGACCCTGGTGGAGTGGATGGTATTATTCATATCCTGTAACTTATAGCTATGATACTAATACGCTGGTTATGGAAATAGTCGACTTGACTGATAAAAGTGAAGATGGCACTCAGAAAAAGCTTCCGGTTGTATGGTATGCCAGTGCATCCGGCTTCCAGTATAATAATAGTAAAATAAACATGCAGCTATTACTGAATGGAGTTGATCAGGCTTTCAATCAGTCTACTTATATCAATACTGAAAAATAATGGAGGATGTTAATAATGAAAACAAATAGTATATTCAAAAAACTGGCCTTGGCATTCTGTGCTTTGGCTATGTTTGCAACGCAAAGCTACGCTCAGTGGGATTCTCAAAAGGCACATCTTATTGTTGATTGGCAGATGAATGCACCGGTTTCTACAGATTTTGCCGATAAGATAAGCGGATGGGGAATGAATTTTGAAGGGCTGTATGAGTTGACACCTCGTTGGTCGGCAGGAGCCTTTATTAATTTTCATACCAATCATAAATATATAGGCAGACAGACACTTCAGCTATCTCCAACTGAGGCATTGACAACAGATCAGCAGCGCTCAGCCTATCAGTTACCTTTTGGTGCAAGTGTTTCCTATAATTTGTATAACGGCAGATATGTGAAACCGTATGTTGGTGTAAAACTGGGAGCTGCTTTTACTCGTTATACTACATACTACGGTACAGGAGGAGTATACGATGACGGATGGGGATTTTATGCCTCTCCAGAACTTGGTTTAAAAATATATCCTTCTCCTTATCGCCGCTTTGGTTTCCACATAGCAGGATATTATAATTATATGACTAATGAAATGTCAACGCTTACTGGAGATGTGACAGGACAAAGTAATGTCGGTTTTCGTTTGGGTGTAATCTTTTAATTCCTGAGATTTACACGTTTTTTATAAAAGGCTCTATCATTCCAACAAGTGGGGAACTGATAGAGCCTTTTGGCTTTCTGTAATTTCAGAAAATTACTCAGTTTATTTCTATGTGTGTTATATTTCAGACTGTCTTATTTTCTTATTCTTTTTTGCCATTGAGCATATTCTTTATAAACATTTTCTCCAGATCGGTTCAGCTAGCTGTATCCATTACGACGCTCATAGCCGATTTCGGACAGATGATAGCGCTTTATACCATCCCGGTCGCAGAAAAAAGGACGGTTAGTTTCTAGTTCATAAAATCTTGCCCACATTGGCTTACAGTCTTCACATGGTGCTACACGGCGGTCTTTCTTTCCATCCTTAATTGATGAAGGATTCTATTTTAATGCCTTTTATCTCTGAATCTTTGAACCATTGTACTGCTGATTCTATACTTTGAATAACCTCTGCTGAAGGATTAGGAAGCTGCATTAAATAAATTACGATATTAGCCGATTCTGCTCCGCTCAGTGACGGAAGCTCATAAGCTCGCGCTTTTGCCGGAGCAAATGTTTCACGGTCGTGCTGTGCGCACCAAACGGTAAGTTTACCATGCTGTTTAACCTGTGTTTGAGTATACATTCTACTCCTTTATCTATTGCTTTCTGAGCTTTTGGCGGGTTGATTCTGGCAGGTAGGTGAAAGGGGATTTTCCGTTACTTACATCGCGAAGCAGATTCATTACATTTATCATGGCGTTATCGTTGTAAGTTATTTGGACATAGTATCCTTTAGGACGCGGATAAAACTGAGGCCACCCACCGTTTTCGTATTGAGCTTCGAACAGATAGTCCAGTCCGCGTATAGCCGCTTCTTTATATGTTTCGTCGTGAGTAGCGTTGTATAATCTGGAAAGATAGATTATTTCTGTTGTGGTGGCTCCATTGTCAATCGTACTGGCATTGACGTCATTTTTGATTTCCAAAGCTTTTTCTTTGTTGTCGGGTGTCTGAAAAAAATTAATGTTTTTGGGCCATCCGCCTGTTGGTTGCTGGTATAAAAGAACTGTTTCTGCCACTTCTTTTGCTTTGGGAGTAGTGAAAAAAGAGTCTTCCAGCCGAGGAGCTTCTTTTACCCACTTTTTGTAACTTATTTCTTGTGCCTGTATGGTATTGAGACTGCATACAGCAATGGCTGTGAGAATTAGATTTTTCATAGATTTGTGTGTTTTTAGAATTGTCGTTTTGTTTTAAATGTGTATACAAAAGTACTAAATCCATCGGATTGTGCAAGTGTAAATAAAAAACATCCGGCTAAATCTATGTGTACAAGATCTAACCGGATGTTTTGTTATTGTGAGTTTATTGTCTTTTAGTTCTGTTGAGGTTCTGAACCTTTAGGTGTCATATCACCTTCGATGTAAAGACGTACCACCTCTTGTTTGGCATTGGTACGTAATGTAATCGACTTGCGGAAATGACCGGGAAATTTTCCGGCTCCGTTGTAAGTAACTGTTATTTCTCCGCTTTCACCAGCCTTGATTGGTTCTTTGGGATATTGTGGTACTGTACATCCGCATGATGCGATAGCTTGATGAATTACCAGCGGACCATTTCCTGTATTGGTGAATTTGAATTTGCAAGTGACTTTAGGGTTATTTTCGGAAAAAGCTCCAAAGTTATGTGTTGTCTTTTCGAACTTGATTTCGGCTGTACCCTGAGCGATGACCATCAGTACTGCCACAACTAAAAGTAATGTGGTTAAGATAGTTTTTTTCATTTTTCTTCAGATTTTAAAAAAACGCCCTAAAGATATTGATTTTCTTTGTATTTCATATGCCATAATTAGGTTTATTAACATTTGTTACGCCTGGGTAATGAAGAAAAGAAGAGTGGAATTCTGGACTTGTATGCTGATGAACTAAAAATAGTTGTATACATGTTCAGAAAGTTTGTACAGAAAATAAAAAAAATTCTCGATAAATTTATGAAAACATGCCCAAGTTTTGTGCATAACTTGGGCATGTTTTTTAAAGGCTGAAAAGGAGGCAGAAATGATTATCCACGGTTTACTTGTTTCACCCCTTTTACAGTCTTTATTTTTTGATGAGTGATTCCAGTTTTGAGGTATCATCTACCATGACTGTAAGCATTCCCGAAAAGAGTCCGTCGTGTGAGTCGATGCTGATAGAACGTAACAGAATATTATCCTCTTTATTGATGATGGAAGTAATGTTTGTTACGATACCTATATCATCGTGTCCCACAATACGGAGTGTGATGGGATATTGCTTGCCCTGGCTTTTTCCTGCCCATCGTGCACGGACTATGCGATAGGGGAAACGAGCTTTCATCTCTTTTGCATTCGGGCAGTCACAACGGTGTATCTTGATTCCTCCTGATATTGTCACGAAACCAAATACATCATCTCCGTAAATCGGATTACAACATTTAGCTAAGTTGAAGTCAAGTCCTTTCAGATTCTGGTCTATAACCAATACATCATCTTTGTAGTAATCTTTTCCTTCAGTTGTCTGTTGTATGTTGAAACCTTCAGCACTTCGGTAGCTTATTTCTTCCCGTTGTTCGGTTTCCTTACGTTGCATTTCGACATATCGGTCGATAATGCCGTTTATTTCCATCGTTTCGTTGGCAATACTCTGGTAAAAGTCTGTCACAGTCTTAAATCCCAGTTTCTTGATAAGGCGCATCAGGATAGCTTCATCATATTCCAGTTTGCGGTTCTTGAATTTACGTTCCAGTGTTTCCTTAGCAATTCAGTCTGCCGTGCTACTAGTTCTTTCAGTGCCTGCCGGATTTTAGTCTTTGCTTTCGACGTAGTTACAAAGTTCAGCCAGTCACGCTTCGGAGTTTGTGTGCTTGAAGTAGTTATTTCTACCTGGTCGCCACTGTTGAGCGTTTGTTTCAGCTGCACATTTCTTCCATTCACTCTGGCACCGATGCATCGGCATCCCAAATTGGTATGGATAGCAAAAGCAAAGTCGAGCACAGTAGCCCCTTGCGGCAGTTTATATAAATCCCCTTTAGGAGTGAAAACAAAAACTTCATCTTTATATAAATCCAGTTTGAACTGATCCATAGCCTCCAGGTCACTGTCTGCATTTTCCAGTGTTTCGCGAATAGAGTTCAGCCATTCGTCCAGACCACTTTCCCCTTTGATACCCTTATATCTCCAGTGAGCAGCAAGTCCTTTTTCGGCTATCTCATCCATACGTTCGGTACGAATCTGTACTTCTACCCATTACCTTCAGCCCCATGACAGTTATATGTAATGATTCGTAGCCATTACTTTTAGGCACAGACAGCCAGTCGCGCAAACGTTTCGGATTGGGCAGATACATATCTGTTACGATAGAATAGGCCTGCCAGCATTCTTGCTTTTCCTTATCAATCGGAGAGTCAAGTATGATTCGGATAGCAAACAAATCATACACACCTTCGAACGGGCATCCCTGCTTTTTCATTTTCTGATAAATGGAATGTATGGATTTGGTACGCCCTTTGATATGGAATTTCAGTCCTGTCTCTTCCAGTTTCTTTTTTACCGGTTCGATAAAAGCATCAATATATCGGTCGCGGGCAGCCTTTGTGGCATTCAGCTTATCCTTAATGTGGTAATATACATCATGTTGAGTATATTTCAGTGACAAGTCTTCCAGTTCCGATTTCAGTTTGTATAGTCCCAGTTTATGAGCCAGTGGGGCATACAGGTAGGCAGCTTCGTTCGAAACTTTGTAATCTGGCCTCTTCATTCGAACAGTCTTTGATTTGGCGCATCAAGTTTACACGGTCGGCTATCATAATAAGGATAACTCGCATGTCTTCGGCAAACGAGAGCAGCAGATTGCGGAAGTTCTCTGATTCTATGGTCGGACTTTTGGCATAAAGTTCATTTATCTTTACCAGCCCGTGTATGATTCCAGCTACATCCTCGCCATACATTTGTTTGACTGACTCTAATGTACACAGATTATATTTTACGGATTCATGCAACATGATGCCTAGGATAGAGGCACGTCTCATACCGATCTCTTCTGCCACAATAACAGCTGTCTGCATGTCTTTTATAATCGGATTCATACCAAAGGCATTACGAGGTATGCTTCCCGCCGACATGACTTTAACCAAATGTTTTTTCAGATTGCAGCAGTCGTTTTTTTGCAGAGTGTCTCCTGATAGTTGCAGTAGTCTTTTGTATAGCGCTATTAGCTGTTTATGTTCGTCCGGTGTAAAAAAAACTTGTTCATCCATAGTCTTTCTAGTTTTGTTGAGAACCTGTTTGTTGCAAATTGAAATCCTTTTTTAATTTAAATGGGTAAAAAAGAAGTATTCCAGCCAGCTTCTGTGGGTAAAGATAGTTTTTTTCTTCCTTTATTGTTACAAACTTGATGGTTTTTTTATACTTTTGAGGTGGATTCAATTTGTAAACGAATATTTATCACTTAAATTTATCACAATATGTTAACACACGAAGACAAAGAATTACTGGCAAAGAAAGGTATTACTGAGAAGCAGATTGAAGAGCAACTGGCTTGCTTTGAAAAGGGATTCCCTTATTTGCAACTGGCTGCGGCTGCATCTGTAGACAATAATGGTATTATGATTGCCGATGCTGATGCCCAGAAAAAATATCTGGCAGCATGGGATGCTTATAAAGACTCTGATAAGAAAATCGTGAAGTTTGTGCCTGCTTCTGGAGCGGCAAGCCGTATGTTTAAAAACTTGTTCGAATTCTTGGGTGCTGATTATGACGTGCCTACTACAAGTTTTGAAAAGAAATTTTTCGATCATATTCATAGTTTTGCTTTTTATAATGATTTGAATGCTGCTTGCCTGGATAATACAGGTAAGGATATTGAGGCTCTTTTGTCGGAACATAATTATAAGGCTGTAGTAGCTAACTTGCTGGAATCTGCAGGATTGAATTATGGTTCTCTGCCGAAAGGTTTGCTGAAATTCCACCGTTATGCTGATGGCGTACGTACTCCATTGGAAGAGCATCTGGTAGAAGGAGCATTGTATGCTGCCGGAAAGACCGGAAAAGTGAATGTGCACTTTACTGTATCGGGTGAACATCGTGCTTTATTCCAGAAACTGGTAGATGCTAAAGCTGCCGAATATACCAGAAATATGGTGTGGAATATAATATCAGCTTCTCCGAACAAAAGGCAAGTACTGATACCATTGCCGCTGATATGGAAAACAAGCCGTTCCGTGATAATGGCAAATTGCTTTTCCGTCCGGGAGGTCATGGTGCTTTGATTGAAAATCTGAACGATCTGGATGCTGATATCGTATTTATCAAGAATATTGATAATGTCGTACCCGACCGTTTGAAAGACGATACTGTAACTTATAAAAAACTGCTTGCCGGTGTGCTGGTTACTTTGCAGAAACAGGCTTTCGATTATTTGGAATTGCTGGATAGTGGTCATTACAGCCATGATCAGCTGGAAACAATTATCCGTTTCGTTCAGCAGCAGTTACGTTGTCGCAAGAGCGATATCAAGGATTTGGAAGATGCCGATTTGGTTATTTACCTGCGTAAGAAACTGAACCGTCCGATGCGTGTTTGCGGTATGGTGAAGAATGTAGGTGAGCCGGGCGGTGGTCCGTTCCTTGCTTATAATCCTGACGGAACTGTTTCGCTTCAGATTTTGGAAAGTTCTCAGATTGATATGAATGATCCGGAAAAGAAGGCTATGTTCGAAAAGGGTACACACTTCAATCCGGTAGATTTGGTTTGTGCTGTACGCGACTATAAGGGAAATAAATTCAATTTGTTACAGTATGTAGATAAGGCTACAGGATTTATCTCTTATAAATCTAAGAATGGTAAAGATTTGAAAAGCTTTGGAATTGCCGGGATTGTGGAATGGCTCTATGAGCGACTGGAGCACAATCTTTGTAGAAGTTCCATTGAGTACATTCAATCCGGTAAAGACTGTAAACGATTTGTTACGCGAACAACATCAATAAGCTAATGGAAAGCTAGAGAAAGACATCTCTTTTCCTAAAAATATTACATCCGCATAAAAGCAATATACGCGTTTAAAGCTTTATGCCGGATGTTTTTTATTATACTTCCCATTGGTCTATTTGGCGGAAAATGCGTGTAAGAGAGGAGTGGCATGATTCCGGATAAAAAAGTGTATACGAAAACCATAATTTTCGGTTGCGTACGTATTTGGCGTAATAACGGTATCCTTCTATCCGCTTTCCATTTTCATAATGTGGACCGCTGAGAATAAACGAGTCACGTAATAACTCTTGCTTTTCGGCATATAGTTGTGTTGCCAATTCTTTCATTTTTATCTTTACCGGACTTGAGTCCGGAGCTTTCAGTACAGAGCATTCAATAACGAATCGCTCATTGTCCCAATATCCTAAACGTACAAAACCTTTGTCGGTTATTTCCTGAGAGAAAAACTCCGGATAACGGATGCTGTATCCGTAGAAACTGTCGCGGTAGGTTTTCATTGGAGCATCGTTGATTAACTCGGTCAATACTTCCTGATAGGTGCGGAATCCTTTTTGATCCCTCGACAGGTTTATTCCTATCGTGAAGCCAATGAGTATGATGATTACAACAAGCAATTTTCTCATGGTTCTGTTTTTTACTGAATATTCAAACAATGATGAAAGTTAGATACATCCTTTACTGGAGGGAACTTCGTAGTGGTAGATATCCCTTTTGACAGCCATTTTGATGCTTCGTGCCAGCGCCTTGAATATCCCTTCTATCTTGTGATGTTCGTTCTGACCTTCTGCCTTGATGTTCAGATTCATGCGTGCGGCATCACTCAGTGACTTGAAGAAATGGAGGAACATCTTCTGTCGGCATTTCGCCTATCTTCTCACGTTTGAATTCTGCATCCCATACTAGCCAGGCGCGTCCTCCAAAGTCAAGAGTTACCTGACACAGGCAATCGTCCATAGGAAGGCAATATCCATAGCGTTCGATACCTCGTTTGTTGCCAAGTGCCTGATATAGACATTCTCCCAAAGCAATAGCAGTATCTTCGATGGTATGATGTTCGTCTACTTCAAGATCTCCTTTTACTTGAATTGTAAGATCCAGACCTCCATGCTTGCCTATTTGTTCCAGCATATGGTCGAAAAAGCCTAATCCGGTATTTATTTTACATGTTCCGCTGCCGTCCAGATTCAGACGGATATAAATATCAGTTTCTTTAGTCGTGCGGCGTACTTCGGCTATACGTTCTCCGGCAAACAGAAACTCTGCTACTTTATCCCAATCGGCTGTTGCAAGTACGCAGGTGTCTTGCAGTTTTTTATCTTTTAGTATAGAGTCGTCTTTTTGTAAGAGAATGGCCTTACAGCCAGGTTATATGCCAGTTCCACATCCGTAGCTCGGTCGCCTATCACGAAACTGTTTTCCAAATCGTATGCATCATTATCGATGTACTGGGTAAGCATACCTGTCCGGGGTTTACGGGTGGGAGCATTATCTTCCGGAAAGCTTCGGTCTATCTGTACATCATCGAAAATAATTCCTTCGTTTTCGAACGTCTTCATTACCAGATTATGTACAGGCCAGAATGTTTCTTCAGGAAAAGATGAGGTACCCAGCCCGTCCTGATTGGTTACCATTACAAAGTCGAAATCAAGCTTCTGTCGGATAAAAAACAGGTTGCGGAATACCTTCGGATAGAATTCCAGTTTTTCGAAAGAATCCAGCTGGTAATCTATTGGAGGTTCGATAACCAATGTTCCGTCACGGTCTATAAATAAAACTTTCTTTTTCATAGGGTAATCAGGGTTTATATTTTCTCAGAGCCTCAAGCAGAGCATCGTTTTCAGGACGAGTACCAATAGTTATTCGCAGGCAATCCTGACAGAGAGTTATGCTAGAACGGTTACGTACGATAATGCCTTTTTCTACCAAGTAATCGTAAATTGCCTTAGCATTACATACTTTTGTCAGGAAAAAGTTGGCATCAGTCGGTAGATATGCGTACAACATGAAAGTTTGGCAAATTCTTTTATCATGCGTTCACGTTCATTAAGTAATGACTGTACCCATCTTTGCACTTCGTAATGTTTGTGCATCATCTGAATAGCTTCCTGTTGTGTCAGTCGGTTGACATTATACGGATATTTGATTTTACTCAGTATACCGATAATGTCAGGTGAAGCGAATGCCATGCCCAGACGGATTGCTGCACATCCCCCAGGCTTTCGAGAAAGTCTGAAAGACGATCAGGTTTGGATATTGTTTTAAATCTCCTATAAGGGAAGGTTCGTCAGAAAAATCGATATAAGCTTCATCTACTATGACAAGTCCCTGAAACTTTTCAAGTAAAGTAAGTATTTCTTTGCGGCACAGATTGTTGCCTGTGGGGTTATTGGGAGAGCAGAGGAAGATGAGTTTCGTATTTTCGTCTGAAGCCGCAAGCAGTTCATCTGCTTTGAACTGAAAAGTATCGTCAAGCAGAACCTTGCGGTATTCTACATCGTTCACATCAGCACATACCTGATACATACCGTATGTCGGATCTATGGCAACAACATTATCGATGCCCGGACGGCAAAAAGCACGAAATACCAGATCTATAGCTTCATCACTTCCGTTGCCTAGAAATATTTGTTCAGGGGTGACCTTTTTTACGAGAGCAATCATATCTTTCAGCTCGCGTTGAAGTGGGTCAGGATATCGGTTATTGGGAGTGTTATACGGATTCTCATTGGCATCCAGAAATACTGAAGCCTCTTTTCCGCTATATTCGTCACGTGCCGATGAATAAGGTTTTAGAGCCCATATATTCGGTCGTGTCAGCTCTTTCAGCGATTTCATAAGCGTTTCGGTTAAAGTTTTTCATTAAGTCGTACTGTGATAGCATTCTTATGGGCATCGAGATGCTCGTTGGCTGCCATTACCTGAATAGCAGGTCCGATGGTAGCGATTCCTTCCCGGGTAATTTCCTGGAAAGTAATTTTGCGGATAAAGCTATCCAGGCTAACTCCACTATATGCTTTGGCATATCCGTTGGTAGGAAGTGTATGGTTGGTTCCCGAAGCATAATCGCCTGCACTTTCAGGAGCGTATGATCCTAAGAATACAGAACCTGCATTGATGATTTTTTCGGCTATATCTGTGTAATCTTTCGTTTCGATAATCAAGTGTTCAGGGGCATATTCGTTTATCATGTCAATAGCCTCCTGCATATTTCGTACGAGGATAAGTTTGCTCGACTGGAGGGATTTCTCCGCGAGAGATTTACGAGGTAATTCAGATAACTGACGATCGACTTCTGCTGCTACTTTGTCAATCAGAGTTTCGGATGTTGTAATAAGTATAGCCTGACTGTCTGCACCGTGTTCTGCTTGAGAAAGAAGGTCGGAAGCAACAAATGTCGGGTTGGCTGTTTCATCAGCAAGAACGGCTACTTCCGAAGGACCTGCAGGCATATCTATCGCAACATCACGTAAAGCAACTTGCTGTTTGGCTACTGTAACATATTGGTTTCCGGGGCCGAATATTTTATATACTTTCGGAATACTGCTGGTTCCGTATGCCATTGCTCCGATAGCTTGTACACCACCGGCCTTGAATACTCTTTTTACTCCTGCTACCCGTGCTGCATATAGAATTGCAGGATGGATTTTTCCTTCACGGTTGGGAGGGGTACACAAAATGATTTCCTTGCAGCCGGCTATTTGTGCCGGAGCGGCAAGCATCAGTACTGTTGAAAATAGGGGAGCCGTGCCTCCTGGTACGTAGAGTCCTACTTTTTCTATGGCAACGGCTTTCTGCCAACAGGTTACTCCTGGAAGTGTTTCTATTTTTTTGCTTGCAACTTTTGTGAAGAGTGAAATGTCTGTATATTATTTAATGCCAGCATGATGGCTGCTTTAAGTTTAATATCTACTTCTTTTCAGCTTCTTCGAATTCTTTTTCTGTCACTTCCAGTGAGTTTAATTTTACTTTATCGAACTGCTCTTCATAACCGATTACAGCACGGTCGCCTTGTGTCCGTACTTTTTCCAGTATGTCACAAACTGTTTCACGAAGAGATTCTGTCTGTAGTGCAGAGCGTTTCAGCAGGAAATTCCATTCCAGGCGTTCTGGATAGCGTATGATATTCATGGTGTTGTTGGTTTTCTGTGATACTTCAATTATAAAATCATTTTCTCAATGGGAAGAACCAAAATGCCTTGTGCTCCCAGCGCTTTCAGTTTTCCGATAATTTCCCAAAAACATTTCTGATCTATTACCGTATGTACACTGCTCCATCCTTCGGTTGCAAGTGGCATGATGGTAGGACTTTTTACTCCAGGAAGGACTTCGATTATATCTTTTACTTTATCGGTTGGTGCATTCATCAGCACATATTTCTTGTCTTCTGCTGCTTTTACTGCCTCAATACGGAACAAGAGCTCTTCCAGAATTTCTTTCTTTTCTGGTGTCAGATTGGGATTGCCGATAAGCAAGGCTTCACTTTTCATAACAATTTCCACTTCTTTCAGGTTGTTACTTATCAAAGTGGATCCGGAACTTACAATATCAAATATGGCATCAGAAAGACCTATTCCGGGAGCTATTTCTACAGATCCGGTAATTACATGAATATCTGCATTTATCCCTTGTTTGTCGAGATAAGTTTGTAGAATGCCGGGATATGATGTGGCAATTTTCTTCCCGTTGAACCATGATGGTCCGTTATATTCTTCTTCTTTATGGACTGCCAGTGACAATCTGCATTTACTGAATCCCAGTCGGTAAATGATATCAGCTTTTTCCTTACGTTCTACAAATTCATTTTCTCCTACAATACCTAAATCGGCCACTCCGCTTGCTACACTTTGTGGAATATCATCGTCACGCAGGAACAAGACCTCTATCGGAAAGTTGGACGATTGTGTGAGCAACGTGCGTTTGGACGTAGAAAGTTTGATGTCTGCTTCTGCAAATAAGGCCATTGTGTCTTCAAATAAACGGCCTTTTGATTGTACGGCAATTCTAAGCATATTCTGTAAAGTTTTAAGTTATCAAACAAAAAAAGGCTTACCGAAACGGCAAGCCTTTGATATTTTTGTAGCTATACGACACCTCAGCCTACCGTATGTTAACGTCAGGAGAATGATGATGGCGAATAGTTAGATTATTGTTCATAAATATTTCTTTTATTTGTATATGGCAAATGTAAACTGTTTAAATGTAAAATCCAAATATTTATCAGAAAAACTTTACTTTTACTTTCAATTTTATTATTGCTTTATTCGTTGAGGTATTCCATTGGATTGATTTCTCCACTTTTTATTTTCAGAAAAATGTCTTTTGCCAGCTCGTAGAAATGTTCGTCGGTTTCGAAAGGAGATAATACCGGTTCTTCTTTCTTCAATGAACTGGAAGAAAAGACGGCCCCTCGTACAAGATAGGTAAAAGTCAGTTTTTCTTCTTTCATACGATAATAACAGTATGCCATCAGATAATAGTTACTGTGCATGATATCTGGATTTAATTCTTCTTCTTTTCTCAGATATTCCAATGCCTGTTCCCAATATTCATTATGGAAATAGGCTGTACCTATATAAGCTGCCGCTTCTGCTTCGTCCTCGGCAAATAACTCACCATAGTGAAAGGCTGTTTGTGCATCTTCCAGCTTTTTTTCATCCAGATGCAATTCACCTTTCAGTAGATATAATTCACTGCTGTGATTGTCGTAAGCCAGACCTTGTTCTACATCTTCTTTGCAGGCAGATTGATTCTCGAGTCGTAAATGAGAAATACCTCTTTTATGATACAAGGATGCCATTTCAAAATAAGGCAGTTTGCCGCTGGCTATTATCTTGTCAGAATACTCCAATACTTTCTGGTAATCTTGTACGATGAAGTATATTGACATGATGATATTTTGAATATATGGCTTTTCGGTAGTATGTTTTTCTATATAAAACAGACATTCAAGTGCCTGGTCTATTTCGTTTTCCAACAAAAGACAATTGCTTTTCAGTTCCCAAGTTATCAGATTGGTGTCATCTATGGCCATAGCAAAATCTATTGCTTCCATCGCTTTTTCTGATTGGTACATACGGATATAGCAACGTATCAGATTGTGCCAGAAATCGAGTGTATAGGGAGCTTCGTCAAGTAGCTGGTTATATAGTTTCACGGCTTCTTCCGGATTGCCGAAACTGAAGTGGTATGAAGCCATTTCTTCCAATACTCCAATGTTTTCCGGAGCTTCGCTGTATGCCTTTTCCAGCCAGTAATGGGCTTTTTTCTTCTGGTGGTCATCCATATACACATGTGCAATGTCGAGCATTGTGTCTATGTCTTTTTCGTCTTGGTAAAGCTGATCTAGCAGTGCATCAGCTTCTTGAGTACGCTTTTGTGCCAGATAAAGTTCAGCCTGCAGCAACCTGACTTCGTAGTCGTTTTGGTCGGTTATAGTATTTAATATGCATTGAGCATCGTTGGTATTACCTTTTGCTATAAGATTATGACATTTAAATATCAGTATATCTAAATTATCGGGATGAAGTGACAGCCCATAGTCCACTACTTCTTCCGAAGCCTTTATATTTCCCATGCTTGCATAGAATTCTGCCAATAGGGTGATTTCGTCGGCTTCAAAATAAACACTGGTATGATTGTCCAGCATATCTGCATATTTAGCCAGAAGTTCTTTAAATTCTGGTTTGTGGAAAATAGAAGACAAGTCATCTTTCATGGTTGTTATTTATTTAAAAGGTAAAATAAAAAACGCAGATTATGCAAATTGTTCCGTAGTCAGGAGGAATGTATTTTGTCAGAAAAATACGCCCTTCTACGTAGTGCTTTGCATAATCTGTGTTTCTGGTTTTATGAATATGTCTATATTTTATTTGTTGATCTTACTCCAGGTATCTTTAAGTGATACGGTACGGTTAAATACCAAGTGTTCAGGAGTAGAATCTTTGTCGACATTAAAGTATCCGATACGCTGGAACTGCAAGTAGTCAAGCGGTTTTGCATCTGCAAGGAACTTTTCTACATAACATTCCTTCAAAACTTTCAGCGAGTCTGGATTTATCATTTCCTGCATAGCTTCCAACGCTGAACAGTTCTTGGCTTCGCGGATAGCAGCCATTTCATCACGAGGATTTTCTACTTTCCACAAGCGGTCGTACAAGCGTACTTCTGCTTTCAAGCAATGATTGCAGCTTACCCAGTGCAGTGTACCTTTCACTTTACGGTTAGCTTCTGGCATTCCGCTCTTGGTATTCGGATCGTATTCGGCGTATACTTCTACGATGTTTCCGTTTTCGTCTTTCTTGCATCCGGTACATTTTACGATATATGCATTTTTCAGACGAACTTCCTGTCCCGGAGTCATACGGAAGAATTTTTTTGGAGCATCTTCCATAAAGTCTTCACGTTCCATCCATAATTCACGGCTGAACTCAATAGTATGAGTAGGAGAGTTCGGATCTTCCGGATTATTGATGGCTTCCATTTCTTCTACTTTTCCTTCCGGATAGTTAGTCAAGATCAGTTTTACCGGATTCAAAACAGCTGATACTCGTGTAGAACGTGCATTCAAGTCTTCACGAACAGCACTTTCCAGCAATGCGAAATCGTTCAAGGCATCGTAGGTAGTATAACCGATCTTATCGATAAACTTGCGGATAGATTCCGGAGAATATCCTCTGCGGCGGAATGCGCAAATAGTCGGCATACGAGGATCGTCCCAGCCGTTTACCAGTCCTTCTTTTACTAGAATCAGCAAGTTACGCTTACTCATCAGCGTGTAGCTCAAATTCAGCTTGTTGAACTCATACTGGTGAGGACGGTTATCGTCAAGATCTTTTCCGTCTTTTACCCAATCGACGAACAAGTCATACAACGGACGGTGTACGACAAACTCCAACGTACACAATGAGTGAGTTACTCCTTCGAAGAAATCGCTCTGTCCGTGTGCGAAATCGTACATAGGATATGCTTTCCATTTATCACCCGTACGGTGGTGAGGAGTTTTTACTACACGGTAGATAATAGGATCGCGGAAGTGCATATTAGGGTTGGCCATATCTATCTTGGCACGGAGCACCATTTTACCTTCCTCTATTTCGCCATTGTTCATTTTCTGGAACAATTCAAGGCTTTCCTCTATCGGTCGGTTACGGTATGGACTTTCTACTCCCGGTTGTGTAGGAGTTCCTTTTTGGGCTGCAATTTCTTCTGAAGTTTGTTCGTCTATATATGCTTTTACCTTCCTTGATAAGACGGATGGCAAAGTCCCATAATTGCTGGAAATAGTCGGAAGCATAATATTCATTTCCCCACTGGTATCCCAACCACTGAATATCTTCTTTATCGCTTCTACATATTCT
>ENA-OQAN01000705-OQAN01000705.1-human-gut-metagenome-genome-assembly--contig:-NODE-705-length-16719-cov-6.837030_pt1 | contig 16719 bp, 20 predicted proteins | sample MGYA00242735_ERZ504527 | MGnify/ENA primary metagenome ERZ504527 (study PRJEB26092, sample SAMD00036230) | human gut metagenome | host: Homo sapiens | study: EMG produced TPA metagenomics assembly of... | reverse complement strand
TTTGGATTAAAAGGGTTTCTTACATCAAAATACCTTCATTCCAGCGGTTCACAAACCAATCCATATAATATGCTACAATATCTGTTCTTCCACTCGCATTAATAATCATAGGTTTATTAAACTAAGAAACAAAACAATAGTCAATATAAAGAAAAAAGTCATCCTAAGATGACTTAAACTTCTAAATGGCGGTCCAGATGGGACTCGAACCCACGATCTCCTCCGTGACAGGGAGGCATGTTAACCACTACACCACTGGACCAATATTTAATTTTAAATGGAGCAGATGAGGGGAATTGAACCCCCGTATCAGCTTGGCAAGGCTGTGTTCTACCATTGAACTACATCTGCATGAATGGCGGTCCAGATGGGACTCGAACCCACGATCTCCTCCGTGACAGGGAGGCATGTTAACCACTACACCACTGGACCATAATTTTCCAAAAATAAGATGGCGGAGAAGGAGAGATTTGAACTCTCGCGCCAGTTTCCCGACCTATACCCTTAGCAGGGGCACCTCTTCAGCCACTTGAGTACTTCTCCAAGAATATTTCCAGAATACTTATTTTTTAGAACAACCTGCGTTATCCGTAACGCCCGTTAATAATAACATGGATAAAAACTTATTGCAAGCAATTTTTTTTAAAAAAGATAAAAAAAATTTAGAGGTCAATTTTTGACCTCTAAACTCTTACTTTCCAAACAATGTTTTGTTGTCTACTTCAGCTTTAAATTTAGCTAAAGCTTCATCTAAAGATAATGTAACACTATCCTTTTTACCACTCTGACGAATTGTAACTGTATTATTTTCTTGCTCTCCATCACCAACTACGATTTGGTAAGTAACCTTTTGTAGCTGCGCCTCACGAACACGATAACCCAATTTTTCGTTACGAGAATCTACTGTTGCACGCATTCCTAATGCTGTTAATGCATCACATACTTTATTTGCGTATTCAACATGTTTTTCGTGGTGTACTGGAATTACCACAAATTGACGTGGAGCTAACCATAATGGGAAGTGTCCACCAAAGTGTTCGATCAAAATACCAATGAAACGTTCAACTGATCCATAAACTACACGGTGTAACATAATTGGAGTTTTCTTTGTTCCATCTGCATCTACATATTTACATTCGAATCTTTCAGGCAAGTTCATATCCAACTGTACAGTACCACATTGCCATACACGTCCTAAGCTATCTTTGATATGAATATCCAATTTAGGTCCATAGAATGCACCATCTCCAGGATTTACTTTATATTCTTTACCTGCGTGAACACAAGCTTGTGCCAATGCTTTTTCTGAAGCATCCCAGATTTCTTCAGATCCAATATATCCACTTTCTGGACGTGTTGATAATTCAATTTCATATGGTAAACCAAATACAGAATAAATACGATCTACCAATTGTAATACTTTTTTTAACTTCTTCTTCCAATTGATCAGGAGTTACAAATAAATGCGCATCATCTTGTGTGAATGTACGCACACGGAACAATCCATTCAATGCACCACTTGCTTCGTGACGGTGTACTTGTCCTAATTCCCCTAAACGCAATGGTAAATCTTTATATGAATGTAAAGTTGAATTATATACTAATAAAGCTCCTGGACAGTTCATTGGTTTGATTGCGAATTCACGATCATCGACCATTGAAGTGTACATATTGTCTTTGTAGTGATCCCAGTGTCCACTCAATTCCCACAATTCTTTTGACATCATAATTGGAGTCTTAATGAATTGGTATCCTTCTTTTGCGTGTTCTTGGTACCAGTATTGTTCCAAGATGTTACGTAAAATCATTCCATCTGGCAAGAAGATAGGCATACCTGGCGCAAATTCACTAATTGTGAATAAGCATTTCTTTCCCTAATTTCTTGTGGTCACGTTTTTTAGCTTCTTCTAAAGCTTCTAAGTGAGCTTCCAATTCTTCTTTTGTATCGAAACAAATACCATAAACACGTTGAAGCATTTTATTGTTTGCATCACCTTTCCAGTAAGCACCAGAATGTTTCAACAATTTAAAGTTTTTACACATCTTAACTGTCTCAACGTGAGGTCCACGACACAAGTCCGCAAATTCACCTTGACGATAGATTGTGATATTTCCATCTTCTAATCCGTTGATCAAATCAATTTTATAAGGATCATCCTTGAACATTTCTAAAGCATCTTTTTTAGAGATTTCTTCACGAACAATTCTCTTTCCGTCTTTGGCAATTTTCTTCATTTCTTTTTCGATTTTTGCCAAATCCTCTTCTTTTAATTTTACATCTCCTAAATCCATATCGTAGTAGAAACCTTCAGAAATAACAGGTCCTACCCAGAATTTAGCATTTGGATATAAACGCTTAACAGCTTGAGCCATCATATGAGCACATGAGTGGTTCAACATAGATAAATGTTCATTTTCTAATACATTCACTAATTCCATTTTACTTTCCTCCATTTTTCCATATAAAAAGCAACAGCCATCAAAGGACGTCTGTCGCACGCGGTACCACCTTTGTTTATACAATTACTGTATACACCTCAAACCTTTTAACGCAAGAATTACGGCACACTTTTTCAAGGGCAATTCAAAGGGAGTAAATACATACATTCGCAAAGTGTTTTCACCAACCACACTCTCTCTACATTTGAATAGAATGCATTCATATCCTTATCACTATTGTTGCCTAGATTATAGACCGAAATACAAGGTGTGTCAAAAGAAAAAATCAAGAATTAATGGCAACGTCCACCACAAGAATGACTTTCGCCAGATTCATGTTTTGTACAAGTCACATCCGTTGTAAATTCTAGTTGTCCACTTAAATATTTCTTAACAGCCTCATCCGCATTTCCGGTTACACCACCAAAAGAATGAATCCCAAAACCAGCCAATGCAGTTTTAGCCCCTTGTCCAATACCACCACAAAGTACAATGTTTACATTTTGTTCTTTTAGAGCATTCGAAACACTAACATGTCCATGTCCTTCGACTGTAATCACTTCACTCTTAATAATTTCATTATGATCAGTTTCATAGATTTTAAATTCTGAGCTATGCCCAAAATGTTGGAACACTTCTCCATCTTTATAACTGACTGCAATTCTCATACTATACCTTCTTTCTTATTTATTATACTTCAAAAATACATCACGATAAATTAAAACGCCCTTTAAATAAGGGCGTTGATTGTCTTTGGTGGAGATGAGGAGAATCGAACTCCTGTCTAAGCAAAGTCCCACGAGACAGCGTTTACAGCTTTTTCCATCTAGTTATCCAAAAGTTTTGGATGGAAACAAAAATTCTTTTGGGTTAGCTATAGTTGATTCAAAATAAGCAGCTAGCCAATACTTATTTCTATCTTCTTTTCTTTAACACTCAGTCTGAAATAAGAAAGCGAAATTTCAGAAAGGGGCTGCGAAGCCAAACGTAGGCAATAAAATTAAGCAGCGAAAGCCATGCTTTGGTTCATACCAAATACATTAGCAAGTTTATTTTTAGCAATTAATTTAAGTTGGTTATTACACGTATCCTTCGTGGCTGTGGCTGAATCCAAACATTTACTCATCGAATGCCTGAACATCCCCAAGGAACATCAGTATAATCTATTAATACTGATTTTTCAAGGCTTTTTGAATCTCTCTTTGCGCATCCTTCGCCTTTTGAGACTCACGCTTATCATGAAGATTTTTACCTTTCGCCAAAGCAATTTCTAGTTTTGCCAAACCTTTATACAAATAAATTCTCACAGGTACAACCGTATACCCTTTAACACGCGCAGATTGCTCCAATTTTTGAATTTCCTGCTTATGCATTAAGAGTTTGCGATCACGCGTTTCATCATGATTAAATCGGTTTCCAAATTCATAAGGAGAAATATGCATACCTTTAATAAAAGCCTCCCCTTTTTGAAAACTGATATAGCTGTCCTTTAATTGAACTTTTCCTCTTCGAATACTTTTAATTTCTGTTCCCTGAAGCACTAAACCTGCTTCAAAACGATCATACAACTCATATTCATGTCTTGCCTTACGATTTTCGGCTATTGTCTTTTGATTTTGACTCATTCTAAAACCACCTCTACTCCATCACAATCTTGCATTACAGACTGGACAAACTGTTGCACCCATTCTTTTGAAAGATCATAATTCGAAGCTAAGTTATGTGTTTGTGCAAGCGAATCATTGTAATCTTCGATTGGGTAAGTCTTCCATGCATTATACCCTACATCAAACCATGTAATCAATGGAATAAATTTAGTATCTGCAAAAGACGTCTTTTTTGTGTTCGGATCATAGTTCAATGTAAAGCTTGCCATTCCACCAACCATTGTTGAATCCATATCCTGTGCACTTGTATAATTTCCTAATGAATAATACACAAGTGTATCTTGCTTCTTTCCTTTAATAACTTTTGCCGGTTCAATAACGTGTGGGTGTGAACCAATCACAACCTCAGCACCTAGCTCATTTAAATAATTTGCCAAATCTTCCTGCTCTTCAGTCGGCTCCATCTGATATTCTTCACCCCAATGCATAGAAACCAATTGGACATCGCTCACTTTACTTAAAGCTTCCATATCTTTTTTCATTTGATCCTTATCAATCAAATCCACAAGCCATGGCTTATCTTCAGGCACACTAAATCCATTCAAGCCATAGGTATATCCAAGAAATCCTACTTTGATTCCATTGATTTCTTTTACTAATGTACGCTTTTTGTCCTTTAAAGACGTATGCGAACCCGTCGTAATAACATCTGGATAATTCTTTCGAATCAAATCAATCTGTGTTAATAAACCCTCAGTCCCTCGATCCATAGAGTGATTTGAACTTAAACTCCACCAATCAAAGCCAGCCTTATTGACTGAAGACAGAATTTCTGTAGGTCCATTAAAAGTAGGGTATCCACTCAATTCATACTCTTCTCCAATGCATAAAGTTTCAAAATTGATATATGCCAAATCTGCATTTTGTGTATATTTATTTGTCATTTCATAATAGGAATCAAAATTATAATATCCATCCCTCTGGTATGGGTACCAATACATCGCACCATGATACAAGTTGTCACCTACACCTACAAATGTAAATGATTTTTTATTTTCCTGTTTTTTGTAGAAACATTTTTTACAACCTTTGTTGCTTCTTTCGAATTTGGTGTGGGGTGTGTTAAAATAAAGCCCATTAAACTAAAATTGAATAAACATAATATGATGATCCATGTCCATTTCTTTTTCATAAGTTAATTTTATCAGAAAAAGCTTGCATTTTCCAAAATAATTAGGTAATATTATAAGGCACTTGGGGTGTTAGCTCAGCTGGGAGAGCACCTGCCTTGCACGCAGGGGGTCATCGGTTCGATCCCGATACGCTCCACCAAGTAAAAAATACGCTGTAAGCAAATTTGCTTACAGCTTTTTTGTTTTATTCAATTGCTTCAAAAATACCAGACTTTTGATAAAGAACCCATTTGCCAATGTTTACACAATGATCACAGATTCTCTCTAAATATTTACCAACAAGTAACACATCCACTAAAGTACCTGTATCATGTTCTTTTTTAGCTAATAAGTCTACATAAACTTCTTTAGCTCGATTATATTGTTCATCTGCTTTTATGTCCATTTCAATCACTTGGTTTGCTGCCATTTCATCTTTTTGGACAAATGCTTCAATAGCCAGATTAATCATTTTCTTGGCAATTGAAAACTGTTGTTTAATACAATCATCCACAACTAAATCGTCCATATTCAATGCGCAAATTAATTCTGAAACTTCTTTTTCTTGATCCATAATACGTGTTAAATCACGAAGCGTATTTGTAGCGACAGTAATACGTCTTAAGTCTTTCGCAACAGGATGTTGTAGAAGAAGAATCTTCATACAAATTTGTTCAGCTTCTCTTCCTTGTTCACTCACTTCTTCATGCATTTGCGAAACATCTTGAACTAAAGTTTTGTTTCCATCTAAAATAGCGTGCTTGCAAAACCACAATCCTTTTAAACAGTCTTGAGACATTTGTGTCATAGTCAGTTCTAACTGTCTTGTTTGTTTTAAAAACTTTGTAGGCAAAACCATTATCCAAACCTCCCTGTAATATAGTCTTCTGTTTTCTTTTCTTTTGGCGTTGAGAACAATGTTTCTGTATCACTATACTCAATTAAATCACCTAATAAGAAGAAGGCTGTTTTATCACTAATACGCATAGCTTGCTGCATATTGTGAGTAACAATAACGATTGTATAGTCTTTTTTCAATTCTAAAGTCAATTCTTCAATCTTACTAGTTGAAATTGGATCTAGAGCACTTGTAGGTTCTCCATCAACAATACTTCCGGCTGCATAGCCAAGGCTCTTGCGATACATAAGCGTTGTTGTTGGCCACCTGACATTCCTAAAGCTGATTTATGTAGACGATCCTTCACTTCATCCCAAATGGCAGCTTGTCTTAAACTTCTTTCAACAATTTCATCCAATTCACTTTTCTTTTTGATTCCAAAATTCTTGGGCCATACGCAATATTGTCATAAATACTTTTTGGGAATGGATTAGGCTGTTGAAATACCATTCCAACTCTACGTCTTAATTCAATCGCATCCATATTTTTGTAGATATCCGTTCCATCTAAACAAATATCACCTGTGATTTTAGTACTTTCCACCAAATCATTCATTCGATTCAATGTTTTTAAGAATGTTGATTTACCACATCCACTAGGACCAATGAATGCTGTAATTTCTTTTTCTTTGATATCCAAATTTATATTCTTTAAGGCATGAAAATCACCATAATATAAATTCAGATCATTCACTGTAAATTTATTATTCATACGTAACCTTTCTATTTCTCTAATCCAGCTTGTTTTTTGGAAATGTGTCTTGACCAGACATTGGCTCCAATACTAAATGCCAATACTAAAATTATCAACACAGCACTAGATAAATTAGCCAATGCTCGATCTTGTCCATTGGTTTGTAAGTTCCAGATTTGGATAGATAATGTTTCAGCTGGTCTAAGTACATTAATAGGTGATGTTGGAGATGTAAAACTAAAATTATTCCAACGCAAATTGCTTCCTGAACCAGTTGTATAAAGTAATACAGCAGCTTCACCAAATCCACGACCAGCCGCTAAAATAACACCGGTCATAATACGTGATAGGCATGCTGGCAATAGTACATGGAATATAGTTTGCCACTTTGTTGCTCCAAGTCCCATACTTCCATGATAATAGCCTTCAGGCAAACCTTTTATCGCATCTTCTGTAGTTGTTGTAATCAAAGGTAAACTTAGAATTGATATAGACAGGCTCCTGCCAATAAACTTTTTGATAGTCCTAATACAACTAAGAAAATCAAATATCCAAATAGGCCTACAACAATACTTGGTAAAGAAGACAATGTTTCAATACAAATTCTTAAAAAGCGTGTTACAAGACCTGGTTTTGCGTACATCGCCAAATAAATGCCGGCTAATACCCCAATTGGCACTGAAACAAGTAAAGATATGAATACTAAATAAATGGTATTGAAAACTTGATTTCCAATGCTGCCAGATCGAGTAAAGCCAAACATTTCTGGTTTAGCCCCTAACAAGCCCCCAATAATAACTTTACCGGCAAAGCCTACAAGAAGTAAAAAGAAGAATAAGGCGATACCATAGAAGACGATTGTCATGAATTGATCCATCATTTTTGCTCTTTTAATTCTAGAATCCATCTCTATTCTCCTTTCGGTTTTGAAAACTTATGAATAATAGTAATAAACAATAACGAAATCAAGAACAACAACAAAGCCATTGTCCATAGGGCTGCCTTCATTTCTCCACCTTCCATCGCATTTCCCATTTGAGCTGCAATTTCCGTTGTTAGTGTTTTTGAAGTAGAAAAAATACTCTTAGGTAAAGCCGTTGTCTGACCAATAACCATCGCAACAGCTAAAGCTTCACCAAACGCTCTTGCGAGTCCTAATACAATACCTGAAATGACTCCAGGTAATGCAGCAGGAATTACAACACGATAAATTGTTTGCCAGCGTGTTGAGCCAAGTCCATAAGCTGCCATTCGCGTTTCTTTTGAAACAGCTCGAATCGCATCACTGGCAACACTGGTAATCGATGGAAATATCATAATGGATAAAACAAGACTTGCTGCAAGTATAGAGTGTCCTACCTGCAAATCAAATATTTTCTTTAAGAACGGAATCAAGACCGTTAATCCAACCCATCCATAGACAACACTAGGAATTCCGGCAAAAATTTCTACCATAGACGATAGAATTTTTCACCAAACTTAGGTGAAATTTCTGTCATGAAAATAGATGATCCTAACGCAAAAGGCGTGGCAATCAATAAGGCCAATCCACAAACACATAGCGATCCAACAATAAAGATCAAGGCTCCTACATGTCCTTTTGAACTGGCATTATCCATTGGTGCAAAGTTTGCACTGCCAAGAAACTCTTGTAGAGTATGATGAAATTTTAAAAATGTATCAGAACCTTTATAAACTAGAAAAGCTCCAATTAATAGAGTTACAAATATCATGAACAGACCACCAATTGTAACGAGAATCTGCCAAAAATATTCTTTACAAAACATGCTTTTACGACTCATCAAATTCCTCCAAACTAAATGAATAACGGACATATATTTCAATGTCCGTTAAAGAACTCGCAATTAGTGATCTGTTTTTTCCATTTTGCTAGAAACACCATAGCCTAATGATTCCATTTTCTTACCGAATTTTTCACCCATGATGTAATCTAAGAATGCCTTTGTTGCTTTATCTGGTTCTCCATTTGTATACATGTGCTCAAATGTCCAAACTTTGTAGTCACCACTATATGTGTTTTCTAATGTTGGTTCAACACCATCAATTGCGATTGTATCTACATCTTCATTATCTACTAAATAAGATAATGCTACATAACCGATGGCACCCTTTGTATCTGTTACATTTTGTAACAACACACCAGAATCATCTGTTTCCATTGAAGTGTTGCTTGCTTCTTCATTTCCATCTAATGCATATTTTTGGAATGTGGCTCTTGTTCCTGATGAAGTTGGACGAGTAACTAAGACAATGTCTTCATTTGGTCCACCAACATCTTTCCAGTTCGTTGTTTTTCCTGTGAAGATATCAATCAATTGTTGTTTGGTTAAATCTTTAACACCAACATCTTTATTTACGATTGGAGCCATTGCTACAACACACACTTGGTGATCGACTAAATCTTTAGCTTGATCCTTGTCTAATTTTTCTTCAGCTGCAACATCGGAGTTTCCTAGTGTAACCGTTTTATCAGCTACCTGTTTTAAACCTTCTCCTGAACCACCAGCATCTACTGTAATAGAAACATCTGGGTTTTCGTTTGAAAACTGTTCGGCTGCAACATCAACCAATGGTTTCAATGCACTTGAGCCTGCGGCTGTAATTGTTCCGCTTAAACTTTCATTTTTTGAATCACTGTCATCGGATGCAGTATTTGAACTACATCCTACCATAGCTGCAGATAATCCTACGATCATTGCGCCTTTTAAAAACTTATTCATATTTTCCTTGTCCTCTTTTCTTTCGACACACATATCATAATGCATGTTTGTTAAACAAAAAGAATGGTTCTGTTAAGGTTTCGTTAAATGATTTGTTTTGATTTTAAGTACACCTGAATTCAATTTATGAACAAATTTCTTGAAATATAATGTAAATAAATGTATAATCTTGAAACATAAAGAAAGGAAAGGTGGAAATATTTTCACAAGGTAACAATATGACACGTGTATATAACTTTAGTGCCGGTCCCGCATGCTTACCAGAATGGGTCTTAAAAAAAGCTGCAAGCGAAATGTTAGATGCTCATAATAGTGGAATGAGTGTTATGGAGATGTCCCACCGTTCCAGTGAATTCCAGAATATTATAGATACTTGTAAAGCAAGATTAAAAAGATTGATGAACATTCCTGATGAATATGAAATTTTATTCTTACAAGGAGGTGCTTCTTTACAATTTACTATGATTCCTATGAACCTTGAAAAACATAACGTAGATTTGATCAATACGGGTCAATGGACAAAAAAAGCTTTAAAAGAACATGAAAAATTAGGAAAAGTAAATGTAGTCGCGTCAAGTGCAGAAGATAACTTTACGTATATTCCTAAAATTAAACAAGAAGATTTAAGTGAAGATTCTGATTATGTATATATTTGTGAGAACAACACAATCTATGGAACTAAATATAAAGAACTTCCTCCACATGAAGGAAAGTTATTAGTTGCAGATTTATCAAGTTGTATTTTAAGTGAAAGAACGGATGTTTCTAAATATGATTTAATTTTTGCCGGTGCCCAAAAGAATATGGGGCCTGCAGGTTTAACTGTGGTTATCATAAAAAAAGACTTGATTGGTTTAGCTGATGAAAAAACACCAAGCATGTTAAACTACAAAACATATGCTGACAATGATTCTATGTTCAATACGCCACCTACTTATGCCATCTATATTTGTGGTTTAGTACTTGAATGGCTAGAAACACAAATTGGTGGATTGGAAAACATGGAAAAGATCAATCGTCAAAAAGCTAAATTATTATATGACTATATCGATGCTTCTAAACTCTATTCAAATCCTGTTGTACCTGAAGATCGTTCTTATACAAATGTTCCTTTTGTGACTGGTGATAAGGATCTAGATACTAAATTTGTTAAAGAAGCAAAAGAAGCAGGAATTGTAAATATTAAAGGTCATAGAACGGTTGGTGGTATGCGTGCAAGTATTTATAATGCCATGCCACTTGAAGGTGTAGAAGCCCTAATTGCATTTATGAAGAAATTTGAAGAGGAGAATTATAATGCCTAAAATAAAACTCTACAACAATATTGCACAAATTGGTTTAGATCAGTTTACGCCAGATTATGAAGTAAACGAAAACATGGAAGATGAAGATGCCATTTTAGTTCGTAGTGCCAATCTTCATGATATTGAATATAATACCAACCTTAAAGCCATCGCTCGTGCAGGTGCTGGTGTCAACAACATTGATATTGATACTTGTACTAAAAAAGGAATTGCCGTATTCAATACTCCAGGCGCAAATAGTAATGCCGTAAAAGAACTTGTATTTGCGGGTATGTTACTTGCAAGTCGTGATATTTATCATGGTATTGAATGGATCCAAACGCAAAAAGAAAATGAGAACATCGCAAAAGATATTGAAAAACAAAAAAAGAAATATGCTGGACATGAATTAACCGGTAAATCACTAGGTGTCATCGGTTGTGGTGCCATTGGTATCCAGGTTGCCAATCTAGCCTTACGCTTTGGTATGAAAGTTTATGGATATGATCCATATATGTCAGTCGATGCTGCATGGAACTTATCTCGATATGTAAATCATGTCACAAATATTGATGATTTATATCGTCAATGTGATTTTATTACGATTCATGTGCCTTTAAATGATGGAACTAAAAACTTTATCAATAAAGATAGTTTTGACAAGATGAAAGATGGCGTCAAATTATTAAACTTTGCTCGTGGTGGCCTCGTTGATGAAGATGCTCTATTGGTAGCATTAGATGACAACAAAGTTGAATCTTATGTGACTGATTTTCCAAGTTTAAAAGTTATTCAAAATGATAAAGTCATTGCAATTCCTCACTTAGGTGCTTCAACCGAAGAGAGTGAAGAGAATTGTGCTGTAAAAGCCGCTCAGGAACTGATGGATTATTTAACTTATGGAAATATTTCAAATTCTGTCAATTTACCAAATGCGAAGATGGATATGAATTCACCATTTAGAATCACTTGTCTTCATGAAAATAAGCCTAAAATGATTTCTCAAATCACAGATATTTTTAAGGATGCTAATATTGAAAACTTAATGAATAAATCTAAAAAAGATATTGCGTATACAATTATTGATTTAGATTCAGAAGTTGATATTTCTCCAATTGAAAAAATCAATGGTATGATTAGAGTATCTACTTATAAGAAATAGGATGGGATGGTACTATGATTGACGCACATACACATTTAGAAAATGGTGATTTAAGCATTGAATATGTTCATAAGTTTATTGATGCTGCCAAAGAAAAAGGGATTACTCATCTTCAAATATTAGATCACACACATAGATTTTTTGAATTTAAAGACTGTTATAAAAGAGTTTGTGAAGTATCTAAATTACAAGAAGAGTGGTTTTTAAAGAAACAAAAAAACTCCATAGATGATTATTTAAAATTAATTGAAGCATTAAAAAAAGAAACTTTTGACATCGATGTACGTTTTGGCCTTGAAGTTTGTTATACGCCTGAAACAGAAAGTCTATTATCCTCCATCCTTAAAAACTACCATTTTGACTTTCTAGTTGGCAGTGTGCACTCTGTAGATGGTTATCTATATGATATGGATGCCTTTTCTAAAGAATTACTTTGGAACAAAAATGATCCTTCTAATATTTATAAGTCCTATTATGGCGCTATTGAAAAACTAATCCAATCCAATCTCTTTGATCAAGTGGGTCATCCAGATGTGATCAAATTGTATTCGATTGATCCAGGCTACGATTTACATCCTACCTACCATCATATCGCTCGTCTGGCAAATGAATACAACATTAAAATGGAAGATAACACTAAAGCTCATTATTCATATCATCATCCTGATATTGGCTTAAATGCTGATTTTAGAAATATCCTAAAAGAAAATAATGTACAAATTGTTACTGCAAGTGATGCTCATTATCCAAGTGATGTAGGGCGCTGCTTTGAATTATTAGATCCTAGATAAGCTAGGATCTTTTTAGGCAAAGAAAAAGACAGAACTTAATCTGTCTGTGTTTCTTTATTGACTAAAAATACACTTAAACTTACAAGTAACAATGCAATTAAACTTGATAGTTGGAATGCCTGATTGGATTCATGTAATACAACACTTGATAAAATCACACCGATGATAGGTGTTACGCACATATAGACACCAATCTTACTAACAGGATTTACAGATAATAACAATCCCCAAATCGTATAGGCGATAGCGGAGACAAGAGCTAAATGAATCAATACAAGAAGGCCTAGATTAAATCCAAATGTAATGTGTCCTCCCATTAAATAGCCTGTTATAGCTAAGAGAATACCTCCTAGAGAGAATTGATATCCACTTAACAGGACGGCATTTTGGTTTTGTGTGAACTTCTTAATAAAGGCAGCCGATATAGATCCACAAAATTGTGACATCAATACAAAGCCTTCACCCACAAAGGAAAAACTGGCACTGGCTCCACTGATATTCATAAATAAAATGCCCAAGAATCCAATAAAACAGCCTAATGCTTTTCGTGCTGTAATTTTTCATAATGAAAAATTAAACTAGCCACTAACAAAGATATAAAGGCACTGGTTCCTGAAATAATGGATCCGTTGACTCCTGATGTATGTGAAAGTCCAATATAATAGAAAAAATACTGTCCAGCTGTTTGAAAAAGAGCTAATGTGCATATGCCTTGAATATTCTCTTTTTTAGCTACTAATACTTTTTTCTGTAAGAAAGAACCAAATAATATGACTAAAAATCCAGCTAATGTAAAACGTATGCCTGCAAACATTAAAATACTAGGTACACCTTCAATATTAAATAGCTTATATCCCCATTTAATGAATGGAGCTGCACTTCCCCATAGTGTACAACATAGCATGGCTAGTAAAAATACATGTAATGGCTTTTTAAAAAATTCCCTGTTCTCCATGTCTAATTAAAACTTATCCTTCCTTTTTTTCCTCTAATTCCATCCAACGATTAGTTAAAGTTTCAAGTTCTTCTTCTTTCTGCGATCTCAAATCACTTAATTCTTTTAATTTTGCAAAATCACTTTGACACTCATTCATCTGATGGTCTAAAGCTTCCATTTCACTTTCTAATACTTCCATCTTCTCAGGTAGTTGCTCCAATTCCTTTTTTTCCATATAAGATAATTGAGATCTTTTCTTCTTTTCAATCGGCTTTTGAACAACAACCTTCTTATTCTCATCTTTTGATTTCACTAAATAATCACTATATCCACCACTGTACTGTTTAAAAGTACCATCTTCTTGATGGACAAACACTTTATCCACAACACGATCCAAAAAATATCGGTCATGGCTTACAGTAATAATGGCTCCTTGGAAATCATCTAAATAATCTTCTAATACGTCTAATGTCAAAATATCCAAATCATTTGTTGGCTCATCCAATAACAGGATATTTGGTTCTTGCATCAAAACTCTTAATAGATAGAGTCTTCTTCTTTCTCCACCGGATAGTCTTGATAGCGTGGTATAGTGCATATTTCTTGGAAATAAAAATCTTTCAAGCATTTGCGAAGCACTTAGTGTCATACGATCGTATTCAATGACTTTAGAAACTTCTTCAATATAATCAATAACACGCATATTTAGATCGACACCTTGATCCGCTTGTCTGAAATATCCAATTTTAACTGTGGTTCCATATTCAATGGTTCCATAGGTTGGTTGTTTCAACCCTGCAATAACATCTAACAAAGTAGATTTACCGCATCCATTCTCTCCAATAATACCAATACGGTCTTGTCGTAATAATACATAGTTAAAATCATGAAATAATGACTTTTCTGGATAATCAAATCCTAAATTCATACATTCAATTGTTTTATTCCCCAATCGTTGCATAGTCGCATTTATTTTTAATGACTCTTCTTGCTGTTTAAAACGTTTCTGACGCAATTCTTCAAACCTTTGAAGTCGACTATTAGATTTTGTGCCACGCGCTGTACGCCCGCTCTAACCCACTCTAATTCCTTTTTATATAAGTTCTTGTGTTTATGGGCTGCTAATTTTTCTTGTTCAATACGCGTTTCCTTATTTTCTAAATACACTTCATAATTTCCATTATGAATATATAGGTCGCCTTGATCTAATTCAATCATTTTTGTACAAACACGATCTAAAAAATAACGATCGTGTGTGACCATAAATATTGCACTCTTTGAACGAATCAAATAATTTTCCAACCATTCAACCATATCGTTATCCAAATGGTTTGTTGGTTCATCCAAAAGCAACAAATCACAACTTGTGCATAGTGCTAAGCAAGGGCCACTCTTTTTCTTTGTCCACCTGACATATTTGACATGGTACTTTGATAATCTGTAATACCCAGTTTCGTTAGAATCGATTTTAATTCAAACTCTGCTACAGGATGCTCATTTTTAGAATTGACCAATTGAATTTCATCCCATACACAATCCGTTTTGAATTCTGGATTTTGAGGTAAATAATGAATCTTGATTCCATTCTTTTTAATAATGGTTCCTGAATCATAATTTTCAATACCTGCAAGTATCTTTAATAAAGTACTTTTACCTGTACCATTGACTCCAATCAACGCAATTTTATCAGTATCTTCTATTGTAAAACTCGCATCTTTTAAAATGCATTTATCATTTATATTCTTTTTTAAACTTTCTGTTGAAATTAACATAACATCACCTGAGTTTTATTATATAATACTTTTTGAGGTGACACGCATGAAACTTATTAAAAATATTCAAATTTATGCACCTGAAAATTTGGGAGTAAAAGATGTATTAATTTCAGATTCTAAAATCGAAAAAATTGATAATCATATCGAACTTTCTTATCCAATTGAAACAATTGATGGCACAGGATGCATTTTAACGCCAGGTCTAATTGATCGCCACGTTCATATTACTGGTGGTGGTGGAGAAGCCGGATTTATTTCTAGAGCTAGGCCTATAGATGTACAGGAAATATTAGATGCAGGTATCACAACTGTCATTGGATTATTAGGAACAGATGGTTATACAAGAAGTACAAAAGAATTATTTGCGAAAGCTAAAGAATTAACACAGAAAAGTGTACATACCTATATCTTAACAGGTAGCTATGCATATCCAAGTAATACGTTAACTAGTTCTATGGAAGATGATATTGTGTTTATTGATAGTATTCTTGGTGTAAAACTTGCTTTAAGTGATCATAGATCTAGTCATGTAACAGAGGAAGAATTAACTCGATTGGCTTCTAAAATCCGTACCGCAAGCTTAATTGCAGGAAAACAAGCGAACTTAACAATTCATATGGGAGACGAAAAACAAGCCTTAGACTTAGTTTTTAACATCTTAGAAAAAGCGGATATTCCCGTTTCTTTATTCCAGCCAACACACTGCACAAGAAATCCTCATTTATTTGAAGAAGCAAAAAGATTTACTGATATGGGTGGTACAATTGACATAACATGTGATGGTAATGGTAAAACTTTGAGTTACATTCAACAAATCAAAAATACTGAGAAAGTAACCATTTCTAGTGATGCTCAAGGATCTTGGTCTACATACAATGAAGATGGATCCGTTAAAGAAATCGGTATTACACCAATTTCAAATTTAAAGAAGGAATTCATTTATCTGAAAAATGAACTTGGGTATGAAAATGCTTTGCCATTCTTTACGGAAAATGTTGCGAATGTATTAGGTTTTAAACATACAGGACAAGTTAAAGAGGGATTTGATTGTGATCTTGTCATTTGGAAGGAAGATCAAATTCAAAAAAGTAATCACAAAAAAAATAGGCACTGATTCACTCAGTGCTTCAGACTGTTGACAAAGTAACTGTCGACAGTCTTTTTTAAAATCTGATAGAATATCTGTGGCAGAAACGTACTTCATAAACCCAAAAATAGTCG
>ENA-OQAN01000704-OQAN01000704.1-human-gut-metagenome-genome-assembly--contig:-NODE-704-length-16725-cov-2.554766_pt1 | contig 16725 bp, 19 predicted proteins | sample MGYA00242735_ERZ504527 | MGnify/ENA primary metagenome ERZ504527 (study PRJEB26092, sample SAMD00036230) | human gut metagenome | host: Homo sapiens | study: EMG produced TPA metagenomics assembly of... | reverse complement strand
TGCAGATGGAATGCAGAAACTTGGAAAGAATGTTATGGTAGCTCTTCGTGAGCCATCTCTGGGACCGGTATTCGGTGTCAAAGGCGGTGCGGCAGGCGGCGGCTATGCACAGGTAGTTCCGATGGAGGATATAAACCTTCATTTTACCGGTGATTTCCATGCGATCGGTGCGGCAAACAACCTTCTTGCAGCAATGATCGACAACCATATCTTCCAGGGTAATGAGCTGAACATCGATCCGAGAAAGATCACATGGAGACGTTGCGTGGATATGAACGACCGTCAGCTTCGTAATGTAGTAGACGGACTTGGCGGAAGAACAAACGGTATGCCGCGTGAAGACGGATATGACATCACTGTAGCATCTGAGATCATGGCAGTTCTCTGTCTTGCAAGTGATATCAAGGATCTGAAAGAGAGACTTTCCAGAATCATCATCGGATACACTTACGGTAAGGTTGCTGAGCAGAAACCGGTAACAGCAGGAGACCTCCACGCAGAGGGTGCTATGACAGCACTTCTGAAGGACGCTCTGAAACCGAACCTTGTACAGACACTGGAGCATGTTCCGGCGATCGTTCACGGCGGACCATTCGCAAACATTGCTCACGGATGTAACTCCGTAACCGCTACAAAGATGGCTATGAAGCTTGCTGATTATGCCATCACAGAGGCTGGCTTCGGTGCAGACCTTGGAGCAGAGAAATTCCTGGATATCAAGTGCCGTATGGCAGGTCTTACACCAAGTGCAGTTGTTATCGTAGCAACCGTACGTGCCCTGAAATACAACGGTGGCGTTGCAAAAGCGGATCTTAACAATGAGAACCTTGAGGCTCTTGAAAAAGGTATCCCGAACCTTCTGAAGCATGTAAGCAATATCAAAAATGTATACAAGCTTCCATGTGTGGTAGCTATCAACGCATTCCCGACCGACACCAAGGCAGAGCTTGATTTTGTGGAAGCGAAATGTAAGGAGCTTGGCGTAAACGTTGCACTTTCCGAGGTATGGGCAAAAGGCGGCGAAGGCGGAATCAAGCTTGCTGAGGAAGTTCTCCGTCTGGTTGAAGAGCCTAATGATTTCACATATGCATACGAACTGGAAGGTCCATTGAGGACAAACTGAACCAGATCGTACAGAAGGTTTACGGTGGCAAGAGAGTGGTTCTGACTGCAAATGCCCAGAAGCAGGCGAAACAGCTGGAGGCACTTGGATTTGGCAACTGTCCGATCTGTGTAGCTAAGACTCAGTACAGCTTAACAGACGACCAGACAAAGCTTGGTGCTCCGACAGATTTCGAGGTAACAGTAAGAAATCTTAAGATTTCTGCAGGTGCAGGATTTATTGTTGCACTGACAGGTGAGATCATGACCATGCCAGGTCTTCCGAAAGTACCGGCAGCAACCAAGATCGACGTAGACGAGAGCGGTAAGATCACAGGACTGTTCTAATATAAAGATTTTTTGAGGGGAATTCAGATAGAAAGCGGTAGAGCTTGCAAAAATAGAGGCTCTGCCGCTTTTTATATTGTTGTCTATTGCTCATGGCGGCGGTCCAGCATTTACAGATGTAGTGGCCAACAATGTTCCCGGCCAGAAGGGTAAAGAACAAAGCAACATATTTCTGCATGGTGTTCACCTCTTTCATTCAGGATTGTATCTGCATTATATCATATTTCGAATGAAAATAATTGACTTTTTGCGGTGAATGGACTATGCTGTGTGTAGCTAAAGAAAGTAATTATGCTTATCATGGGCAAAGCAAAACCCCCGGAAGTGGTCGAGACTTCCGGGGGTTTTTGTTCCGTTTATGTAAGGTGGTTTAATCCTTTAGGCTGTTACTGCCTGTCGTTTCTGCCCAGCCATTTGCAAATGAAGTAGCTAGCCACATTTGCCATAACAGAAACAAAGAAAGTAATTATAGAACTTGTCATGGGACTTCACCTCCTTTCTGCTGGAGGTTCGGCAGCAACAGCATTATAGCATGTTCAAAACAAAAATGGTATAATATTATAAATTGTCAAGAATATCAGAAATCTCCTGCTGCTTGTTGGGATAAAACTCACAATGTAGAGGAAAGTGCAGAGGGGACGCGCATGTGACATTTGCGTTAATTAAGAGGAATCCTATAGAAAAAATTGTAGAGATAAATGAATGTGGGGGGAAATATGGTATACACATGCAAATATAAATCGCTAATCGGAGATATTTTACTTGCCGCAGATGAAATCGGACTTACCGGTCTGTGGTTTGAAGGACAGAAATATTTTGCAAATACACTTCCGGAAGATTATGTTCCACAGGAAACGAAAATTCTCACAGAAGCAAAAAAAATGGCTGGATGTATATTTCTCCGGTGAAGAACCGAAATTTACTCCGCCACTTCATCCCACCAGTTCAGTATTCAGACAGGAAGTGTGGAAGATTTATTACAGATTCCCTACGGACAGACGATCACATATGGAGAAATTGCGCGCAGAATTGCAGTGATGAAAAACACTTCCCATATGTCCGCCCAGGCAGTAGGCGGTGCGGTTGGACATAATGAAATTTCCATTATCATTCCCTGCCATCGAGTCGTAGGAACAAATGGAAGCTTGACGGGCTATGCCGGAGGAATTGACAAAAAAATTTCACTTCTCAAGCTGGAACATACAGATATGAGCCGTTTGTTTATTCCAAAGAAAGGAACTGCACTGTAAAACTCAGGCTGAGAGGACGGTCTGGTGCAGGCGTCCACGAAAAGACAGATATTTTATTTATGAAAGCATGCTATGAAAATTGCCAGCAGGATTTCGGAGGAATAATTATGGGAAAAATACTGGATGAAGATTTAATCTACGAGATACTGTCCGTGGTGGAAGAGATACCTGAGGGAAAAGTGGCCTCCTACGGACAGATCGCACGTCTGATCGGGCGGGATAAAAATTCACGTCTTGTAGGAAAAGTCTTAGGTATGGCAGAATTTTACGGGAAGTATCCCTGCCACAGAGTTGTGAACCATGCAGGGCGTACTGCACCAGGCTGGAGAGAGCAGAAGATGCTTCTGGAAGACGAGGGTGTGGAGTTTAAGGCAAATGGATGTGTAGATATGAAGCAGTATCAGTGGGAGGAGTAGTGTTTTATGAATTATAGAAAGTAGAAATATGATGCAGATCCCGGAGCTTACAGAAGTTCTGAAGCTGAAAGCAGGGGAAAACGGTCTGGAGTAGTCTGTACGATGGGGCTATTTTGCAGACTGCCTGCAGTGCATCAAAAGTGAATACAGGATTGAATAACTATATCCATGGAGGAGAATTCGTAGTTCTGACAAATCCCAGTGTCACCAACGACAGCCGGAAACTCGTGCTGGAGGAAAAGGACAGAAACGCCGCAGAGCAGTTGTCTTCCTCTATTCTGGATGCAGAACATTTAAGCCGAGAGCGTGATGGCACAGGCCAGATATCTGAACCTTGCACCGCTTACTATGACCGATGAGCAGATGGAGAAAGGAATTGAGATCTTTGAAGCTTCTCTGAAAGAGGCATTAGAAGCATAGATTAATAGAAAGTTACTCTGTAATAGAATGCTACTCTGTAATAGAATGCTACTCTGTAACAGAAAAATAAAACATGCTTGACAAACCATAAATTCCTCGTATAATTATCAATGGTAATTAACTAAGATAATTATATGAGGAGTTTTTTTATGACAAATGAAAAGATCAAGCGGATGTTTGATGCGTTTTATCAGGCAAAGCGAATCCGGGATATGCTTCCGCCACTGCCCCAGGGGGTGATGCCATCCTACATACAGTATCTGGATGTGATCCATTCTCTGCAGCGGGAAAAAAAGGATATCCGGCTCTCTGATATCAGTGATGCATGAACCTGCCGCGTCCGGGTGTTACCAGAACAGTGAAAGAAATGGAGGCAAAGGGATATCTTCAGAAGCTTACGTCTCCGGATGACGGGCGCGTTACTTACATTTCCATAACAGAAAAAGGAGAGCGGCTTTCTAGGAAGTATGATCAGGATTATTTCAGCAGTCTGGCGCCCTATCTTTCAGAGATTTCCGAAGAAGAAGCAGACAATATGATCCGGACCATCGGGAAATTTTATCAGATCATGTGTGACAGGAGGGAACATTATGACAAATGATAAGGCAGATTTTACCCAGGGAAATATCCTGAAAAAGCTGGTTGCATTTATGATGCCGGTACTCGGTGCGCTGATCCTGCAGGCTGCCTATGGTGCGGTCGATCTTCTTGTAGTTGGAAGATTCGGTTCCACATCCGGACTGTCAGCGGTTTCCACCGGAAGTCAGGTACTGAATCTGGTTACCTTTGTAGTGATCCAGTTTGCTATGGGTATCACAGTTCTGATCGCACGTTATCTTGGAGAAAAAGACCGGAGCAGATTGGCTCCGTTATCGGTGGGGCTGCGATCGTCTTTACCATGATATCTGTCGTGCTGTTTATTGTTATGGTAGGTTTTGCACATCCGGTCTCCGTGCTGATGCAGGCACCGGAAGAAGCGGTAGCGCTGACTGCATCTTATGTACGGATCTGTGGCAGCGGAATTTTCTTTATTGTTGCGTATAACCTGCTGTCTGCTATTTTCCGTGGCTTGGTGACAGTAAATCACCGCTTCTGTTTGTGCTGGTGGCATGTATTGTAAATGTGATCGGAGACCTGGTACTGGTAGCCGGCTTACATATGGATGCAGCAGGAGCAGCTATTGCTACGGTTTCTGCTCAGGCCTTAAGTGTTGTATTTGCAGTAGTTCTGCTGATAAAGAAGGAGCTTCCTTTTACCATCACAAAGAAAGATTTCCGGTTGAATCCCCAGTGCAGACGTTTTTCTAAAGATCGGACTGCCGCTGGCACTTCAGGAATTCCTGACCCAGATTTCATTCCTGGCCTTGTGCGCATTTGTCAATCGCCTGGGTCTGGAAGCATCCTCCGGTTACGGAGTTGCATGTAAGATCGTAAACTTTGCCATGCTGGTTCCAAGCTCCCTAATGCAGTCCATGGCCTCCTTTGTTTCACAGAACGTAGGAGCAGGAAAGCCGAAACGTGCGAGAAAATCCATGCTTACGGGAATTGGAGTTGGCCTGTCTGTGGGATGCCTGGTATTTATCCTGATCCTGCTGAAGGGTGATGTACTGGCAGGATTCTTCTCCACAGATGCCGGCGTTATCCAAAAGGGCTTTGATTATCTGAAGGGGTTTGCTCCGGAGACACTGGTAACGGCTGTTCTGTTCAGTATGATAGGCTATTTCAATGGAAACAACCAGACCATCTGGGTTATGGTCCAGGGCCTGGTACAGACGCTTCTGGTACGACTTCCAATGGCGTACTTTATGAGTATCCAGCCGGATGCCAGCCTGACAAAGATCGGTCTTGCAGCACCGGTATCTACCACAGTGGGAATCATTCTGAACATCGGATTCTTTCTGTACTTTACCCGTGTGAAAAAAGAAATTGTTTCGGAAGAATGACCGGATAAAGGGATGTAAATGAGAGGGGTGATATGATATAATCAGAATCACCCCGGCAGAGGTGATGGTACTGACCCCTGAAATAGCTGCCGGAATCTTGACAGCTGTAAAGGAGGAGTACAGGATGATTTGCGGGATGACGTATTTTCAGATATGTCTGTATTTTTTGTTTTATTCTTTTGGAGGATGGGTCGTTGAAGTTATCTTCCATGCAGTAACCTTAGGAAAGGTTATAAACCGGGGATTTCTCAACGGTCCGGTATGCCCGGTGTACGGATTTGGTGTACTTTCCGTGTTTGCATTGCTTAATACGCTTCAGAGCGGCGGACATCAGATGAGTGAGGGAATGATCTTTCTGTTTGGAATCGTTCTTGCAACTGCGGTAGAGCTGGTTGCCGGATGGCTTCTGGATGTATGCTTTCATGCAAGATGGTGGGATTATTCCAATAAGCCGCTGAATTTTCACGGCTATATCTGTCTTGAGTTTTCCCTGATATGGGGACTTGCCATTGTGATGGTCGTAAAGGTTTTTCAGAAGTATGTGGAGCGTCAGGCTTCTCATACACCTTCCACACTGGAATGGGTTGTTATGGCAATTCTGTATGCGGTGTATCTGGCTGATCTTATTGTAACAGTGGCGGTGATCCGCGGACTGAACAAGAAGCTTACCCGACTGGATAAGGTACGTGCGGATCTGCGGATCGTGAGTGATAAGCTCAGTGATACTCTGGCAACAACTACCATTGATACAGCACAGAAGGTGGGAGAGGGAAAGGTTCAGGTTGCTCTTGCTAAGGCAGAGCTCAGAGATGCGACTGTGGCTCAGAGAGAAAAATCTGCCGAAATGCTTCGGATGAAGAAAGCGGAGCTTCAGGCACAGTTTGATGAGCTGTCAAGCTCTATCACAAACCATACGGTATTCGGCCAGGGAAGAATCATTAAGGCTTTCCCGGAGATGAAGCACAGAGATTATTTTGAACTGATCCAGGAACTGAAGAAAAAACTCAGATAAGAAAAATGAAACGCGATAAAGAGGCAGCAGGAAATTTCCAACATTTCCTGCTGCCTTTTTTTGGAGTATCAGAGTTTCAGCTTATCGGATTCGTTTCTTTATCATTGGTCCGATGATCATGGCGATGATCATTTTTATGAGATCTGCGGGATAAACGGAATTACACAGATCCAAGAGCTGCTTTGAAAGTGGAATCTGCAACGATGCAGAACCATACAGTTCCGAAAAGATAGCATACAATTGTTCCTGCGATCATACCAACGAGCTGGATCAGAGGCTTATGGCAGTTGTCAATTACCAGTCCGGCAATAACAGCCATAACGATAAAGCCGATGATGTATCCGCCTGTAGGACCGGCCAGCTTTGCAGGGCCGCCGGTAAATCCGGAAAATACCGGAAGACCTACAAGTCCAAGCAGAAGATAGATCAGATAGCTGATGGTTCCTTTTTTCCATCCGAGAAGATACAGGGACAGATAGATGGCAAGATTGGTAAATGAGATCGGAACCGGACCGATCGGAATGGACAGCGGCGCAAGAATACAGGTGACAGCTGCCATAAGAGCGGTCATGGTGATCTCGTAGGTTTTTGTACGTGGTGCAGAGACAGTATTTGTCTGATTCATATTGAAAGAGCCTCCTTTGAAAAAGGTAATATATTTACTGGTTCGGGTAAGCAATGAAATGCTGTAAGTGTGTATGACAGGTCATATGTCTATAAGGATGCTTACGCAGATTCAATCTCATAGGTGAATCCTGCATCCGTAATGGTTTTGAGAGTGTCTTCGATTCCCTGGCCACCTTCTGTAAGATAACCGGAAGCAAAAATAGAGTCTACAACACTGAGCAGTTTTTTTTCTTCGCCTTTAAAATAAACTTCTCTTCCGGCAGCACATCGGATATCTGCTTTAGGTACAAGAAGTCTTGCCAGGCAGAGAACCTTCATACAGTATTCGGTTGTCAGCTGGGAAATATCTGCATTTCCGAGAGGAGTTCCCTTGATCGGAAGAAGAAAGTTGATCGGCAGTGCTTCCGGCTGGATCTCACGTAATTCCAGAAGCATGTCAACAACGTCTTCCTTGCTTTCACCCATGCCAATGATACCGCCGCTACAGATCTCGAAACCAAGTCCCTGAAGCATATGGATGTTCCGGACACGCTGGTCAAAGGTATGTGTACTGCAGATATTATGATAAAAGGAACGGCTGCTGTTCAGATTATGGTTGATCCGGTCAAGACCAGCCTCTTTGAGCATTTTTGCCTGGTGCTCTGTGAGAAAGCCTATGGAGCAGCAGAGATGAGTTCCGTGTTCTTTCATTTTGCGGATCCTCCGGGCCAGCTCCTCGATCTCTTTATCTGTAAATTTCATACCACTCAGTCCGATACAATGTCTGGATAAATGATAATCATTTACGAAATCATTGTCCTGATATAATTTGTCTTCATCTACCCATTTGTATTTATCAATATCGGCAGTGGAACGACATGACTGGGCACAGTAGGCACAATCCTGGGAACAGTTACCGCTGCGGGCATTGGTAAGGATGTGGATGCTTACCCGGTTTCCCTTATATTTGTAACGTAAACTGCTGGCACGGTCGATCAGTGCCTCAAGTTTTTCGTCCGGAGTATCTAAAATTGCAATGGCTTCATCTCTGGAAAGCGATGGAGCTTCTTTTTCGCATGCTGCAGTGTTCATGTCAATACCTTCCTTTTGATTTTTTTGTACGGGTATCACTTTATCACATAGAAATATCTATTGTCAACCATAAATATAAAATGAGTTTACAATTAAAAACTGTAGTATTAAGGTATTGCTTAGACTTATCAAAGCAGGTAATTTCCTTGATTCGGTTAAAATAATTCTCAATTCAATATCATATCTTTATAAAATCTTAATACGAAAGCAGAGACTTTTATACTATCTTTGAAAGTAGTTATATATAATAAAATGCATTACGAGGATAGCACTGTTAAAAGTATTGATAAGGAGTTCTGATCATTTATGCCGGAAAAATCATATAAGAAAAAACATATGACATCTTTTCAGCTGATTATCATGGGGTTTGCAGGAGTGATCCTTTTGGGAACCGTTCTGCTGATGCTTCCATTTTCTTCTGCGGAGAAAGTGATCACACCATTTCATGAGGCACTTTTTACAGCCACTTCGGCGGTATGTGTTACAGGTCTTGTGGTAAAGGACACTGGAAGCTACTGGTCCCTGGCAGGCCAGACGATCATTCTTGCACTCATACAAACAGGTGGGCTTGGAGTAGTGACTGTGGCTGCGTCTGTTTCCCTTCTTTCCGGAAAGAAAATATCCCTCATGCAAAGAAGCACCATGCAGGATGCAATTTCAGCACCTAAAGTTGGAGGAATCGTCAGACTGACAAGGTTTATTTTGAGGGGAACATTTTTGATCGAAGCTGCAGGGACGGTGTTGCTGCTGCCGGTTTTATGGGAGATTATGGAAAAAAGGGAATCTGGATGTCAGTTTTTCATTCAATCTCTGCTTTTTGTAATGCCGGCTTTGATATTCTGGGGACAGATTCCAGTATGTTTCCATCGCTGACTGGGTATTCAGGAAATATACTTATAAATCTGGTAATTATGCTGTTGATCATTACAGGAGGAATCGGTTTTCTCACATGGGATGATATTTATACAAATAAACTGAACTTTAAACGCTACCGCATGCAAAGCAAGATCATTCTCATGACTACCGCATGTCTGATCTTATTTCCGGCAGTCTTTTTCTATATCTGTGATCTGACAAAATTACCCATGGGAAAACGCCTGTTAGCAGCAACGTTTCAATCGGTAACGACAAGAACTGCCGGATTTAATACTATAAACATTTCAGAGATGAGTGAGGCATCAAAAGCAGTTATGATATTGTTAATGCTAATTGGTGGTTCACCGGGATCTACAGCAGGTGGAATGAAAACAACAACTTTTTCAGTACTTATTTTAAATGCAATTGCGACATTTCGAAGTCAGGAAAATGCAGGAGCTTTTGGGCGAAGACTTGAATATCATGTGATAAAAAATGCAGCGACAATAGCCATGTTATATTTTGCCTTGTTCTTTGGCGGCGGAATAGCGATCAGTGTGTACGAAGGCCTTCCGCTTTTAGATTGTCTGTACGAAGCTGCTTCAGCTGTTGGTACGGTAGGTCTGACTCTGGGAATCACACCGGAACTTCATGTTTTTTCACAAGTCGTGCTGATCATACTGATGTATCTGGGACGTGTAGGTGGTCTGACCCTGATCTATGCGGTATTTTCCGGAAGAAATAAGGGAAATGCAAAGCTCCCTCTGGAAAAAATCACAGTTGGATAAGAAGGAGAAAAATAATATTATGAAAAATGTATTGCTTATTGGACTTGGAAGGTTTGGAAGACATATTGCCATGCAGCTCAATCAGCTGGGACATGAAGTTATGGCAGTTGACTGGAAGGAAGAAAGAGTGGACAAAGTACTGTCATTTGTGACGAATGCTCAGATTGGTGACAGCACCAATGCTGAATTTTTACAGTCCCTTGGAATTGGAAACTATGACATTTGTTTTGTGACCATTGGAGAGAGCTTTCAAAATTCTCTTGAAACAACATCCCTTCTAAAAGAACTGGGTGCAAAATTGGTGATATCCAGAGCTGAACGTGATGTTCAGGAAAAATTTCTTTTACGCAATGGTGCCGATAAGGTAGTTTATCCGGAAAAGCAGGTGGCAAAATGGGCTTCCTTCCGTTATACAGATGATCATATACTGGATTATATGGAGGTGGATGCTTCCCATGCAATTTTTGAAGTGGAAGTGCCGGAAGAATGGGTTGGAAAAACAGTGGGTGGACTTGACATCAGAAAACGCTACAATATTAATATTCTGGCAGTAAAAAATGAAGAGGAATTCAGTATTGCAATTTCACCGGAAACATATTTTGCAGAAAATGATAAATTACTGGTATTAGGAGAATACAGAGCTCTTCAGAAGTGCTTCCGCATATAGCTCATTGCCATGAAGAAAAAATTTTGACCACAGAACAGCTGCGTGATATAATTCCAGAAAACAGCAGTAGAAGGAGAATGACAGAATGAGCTTGAAAATGAAGGATACAGTAAAAAACAGAACCTATCCGAAACGGCCATTTGCATGGTATGTGGAAAAACCGTCTGCAAAAGATTACTTGCTGACGGTTTTTATATTTGCAGTATGCACTTTGATCGGCCTGCTGTTTCAGAAACTGGATCTTACAGATACAAATATTGTAACGATATACATTTTGGGCGTATTGATCACTTCGATCGTGACAGATGGTTATCTTTGCAGTGTAGCCGGCTCCTTTTTAAGTGTATTCTTATTTTGCTTTTTCCTGATGGAGCCAAGGATGTCTTTTGAGACATACGCGGTGGGATATCCGGTGACATTTTTCATAATGCTTATTTCGTCTGTACTTACAGGAACCCTTGCGGCAAAGCTGAAAATGCATGCAAAGCTGTCTTCACAGATTGCCTTTCGCACACAGGTTCTGTTTGATACGGATCGTCTGCTGCAAAAGGCAAAAAGTGAGACAGAAATCCTCGGAGTTACCTGTACACAGCTGATACGCCTGTTAAACCGCAGCATCACGGCATATGTTGTGGAAAATGGAACTTTATCAGAGGGAAAGCTTTTTTCCGGGGAAAAGAGAGCACAGAGGATTTTCTGACACAGGAAGAACAACAGGCGGCCAGATGGACTTATGAAAACAGACAGCGTGCCGGCGCATCCACACAGTATTTCTCACAGGCAAAATGCTTATATCTGGCAATTCGAAGCGGGAATAATGTTTATGGCGTAATCGGGATCCCTCTGCAGAAAGAAACACTGGACTCTTATGAATACAGCATCCTGCTGTCTGTAATAAATGAATGTGCACTTGCAATGGAGAATGTACAAAATGCCATAGAAAAAGAAAAAAAGTGCGGTTTTAGCAAAAAATGAGCAGCTGCGTGGCGATCTTCTTCGGGCGATCTCCCATGACCTGCGTACTCCGCTTTGTTCTATTTCCGGAAATGCAGATATGCTTCTCAGTAACAGTGACCGTCTGGATGAAGCTACAAGGTATCAGATCTACACGGACATTCATGAGGATTCAGAGTGGCTGATCGGAGTTGTGGAAAATCTGCTTTCCATTACCAGGCTCAATGATGGAAGATTGAAGTTTAAATTTACGGATCAGCTTTTGGATGAGGTAATAGCAGAGTCACTCCGACATATCGGCCGGAAGCATGATGCGTATAAGATCGTGGCGGACTGTGAAGAACTTGTTCTTACACGTATGGACGTGCATCTTATTATACAGGTTCTGGTAAATTTGATCGATAATGCGATAAAATATACGCCGTCAGGCTCTGTCATCAGCATTCGGGGGTTCAAAAAAGCCGGGAAAGCACAGGTAAGCGTGGAAGATAACGGTCCCGGGATCCCGGATGAAATGAAGCCACATATTTTTGAGATGTTTTATACAGGGAAAACAACCGTTGCAGACAGCCAACGGAGTCTGGGGCTTGGCCTGGCACTTTGCCGCTCTATCATAGAAGCTCACGATGGAACACTGGTTCTTTCAGATCATGCTCCGCATGGATGTAATTTTACTTTTACTTTACCATTAAGCGAGGTGACATTAAATGAATAAGACATTAATTCTGGTGGTTGAGGATGACAGACCCATACGGAACCTGATCGTTACCACATTAAAAACACATGACTATAAATATCTGGCTGCAGAAAATGGGGCTTCGGCCATTTTGGAGGCTTCATCACACAATCCGGATATCGTTCTTCTGGATCTGGGCCTTCCTGATATGGAAGGAGTAGAGGTAATAAAGAAAATCCGTACCTGGTCGAATATGCCTATCATCGTGATCAGTGCCAGAAGTGAAGATATGGACAAAATAGAGGCACTGGATGCGGGTGCAGATGATTATATCACAAAACCATTTTCAGTAGAAGAATTACTTGCGCGTATCCGTGTCAGCCAAAGACGGCTTGCCATAACGCAGTCAGGAAAACAGCCGGAAACATCTGTTTTTGAAAATGGTGGATTAAAGATAGATTACACGGCAGGCTGCACATTCCTGAAGGACAGAGAACTGCATCTGACGCCCATTGAGTATAAGCTGCTCTGCCTTTTATCCCGTAATGTTGGAAAAGTATTGACACATACATATATTACTCAGCAGATCTGGGGACGCTGCTCGGAAAACGATGTTGCTTCTCTCAGGGTTTTTATGGCAACACTGCGGAAAAAACTGGAGCCTGAAAAAAACGGTGTACAATATATCCAGACGCACATAGGAATTGGATATCGCATGCTCAGAATCGAGAAACCTGAGCAGGAAACCAAAAAAGATAGCATTAATCCTCAAACGATAATATAATCATCTCATATGATGACAGTTTTTTCTATAGTAAAGATCACAGAAAAGGACGGAAACAGACGATGAAGATCATGGGGATTGATATTGGCACAACAACAGTCAGTGTCGTAATGACAGATACAGAAACGGGAAAGCTGCTTGCAAAGGAAACAGTGAGCATAATTCTTTTCTGCAGAGCAGTAATCCGGAACAGAAGCTGCAGGATCCGGAACGGATCTATGAGATCGCCCGGGAGCTTCTTATAAAGCAGCAGAAGGAGAATGGCTTGCCAGATGGAATAGGATTTACGGGGCAGATGCATGGAATGCTGTATGTGGATGCTTCCGGCAAGGCAGTGAGTCCTCTCTATACCTGGCAGGATGGAAGCGGAGAGATTCCGCTGGAAAACGGAAAAACCTGTGCAGAGCTTTTGCAGGGAGTAGGTGCGGCGGCGTCCGGATATGGTGTAGTGACACATTTTTATCTTCAGAAGAAAGATCAGATCCCGGAGGATGCTGTAAGGATGACGACGATCAGTGATTATATTGCTATGCGGCTGTGTGAAAATACTGTCCCTGTTATCGGACTTGACATGGCGGCAAGCTGGGGCTGCTTTGACCTGCGAAAACAGGAGTTTCTGTATGAAGCCCTGGAGCAGGCCGGCGTAGATACTTCTTATCTGCCGGAAGTAAGAAAGGGACATTTTTTAGTCGGAGAAACAAGAGCCGGTGTGCCGGTAATGGGATCAATCGGTGACAATCAGGCGAGTCTGTTTGGTTCCGTCCGGGATCTTAAAGATACCGTACTCCTGAATGTGGGAACCGGCAGCCAGGTTTCCTTAGTGACAGAGAAGTTTATAGAATGCAGCGGCAGTGTGGAGCTTCGCCCCTGTACCGAAAACAGCTATATCCTCGTGGGAGCTTCCCTGTGTGGTGGTCGTGCGTATGCGATGCTGGAACAGTTTTACAGAGAAACTGCAGAAACTGAAGAAAGACTGTATTCCCGGATGCAGGAGCAGGCAGAAAAATTTATTGAAACATACGGAAAAGAAGCTGCATGGAAAGTAGATACAGCTTTTTCAGGGACAAGAAGTGATCCGTCTCACAGGGGCATGATCGCAGGGATCGGTGTAGAGAATTTTCATCCTGGTGCACTGACGGTCGGTGTGATCTGTGGGATCCTTAACGAACTGCATGAGCAGTATGAGCAGATGTGTCAGCTCACCGGAAAAAAGGCCACACGCCTGACTGGCTCCGGAAACGGAATTCGCCGAAACCCGCTGATGAGAAGACTGGCAGAAGAAATGTTCAAAATGCCGATGGAGATTCCTGAATATGAAGAAGAGGCTGCATATGGAGCTGCACTTACTGCGGGAAAGTTGGTTGCGGCAATGTAAGAAAAATTTTGTTTGACTTTTTGAAAAAGAGGCAATATAATTACAAGAAACGAGTAGCAAGTAAGCGTAAATCCAGTTTACCGGCTACTCGTTTTCATTTTGCAAAAATGAATATCGCCATGAAAAAGTGTGTAGCGTGTCAGCGTAAGTCCAGCTTATATGACAAGGTGCGCACTTTTTTTTGTGCTAAAAAGAAAGGAGTTAAAACAAAATGGCGGAAAGCAACAAGATGAAGGAGATGCCGGTAAATAAGCTGATGGTCCAAATGGGAATCCCGATGATCCTATCTATGGCATTGCAGGCAGTCTATAACATTGTAGACAGTGCATTTGTGGGAAATATGAAAGCAGGCAGTGAGACAGCACTAAATGCTTTGACACTGGTATTTCCGGTGCAGATGCTTATGGTGGCAGTGGGGATCGGAACCGGTGTAGGAACCAATGCACTTCTTGCAAGGACACTTGGACAGGGAGACAGTAAAAAAGCTGCAAAGGTAGCAGTAAACAGTCTGTTTCTGGGAGTGATCATTTATGTGGTCTGCTTATTGTTTGGTATCTTTGGGGTGAAAGCATATATTTCATCGCAGACAGTAGATACAGAAGTACTTGAGATGGGGGTCAGCTATCTGAGGATATGCTGCGTGATTTCTTTTGGTATTATTTTCTTTTCTCTATTTGAAAAGTTACTTCAGGCAACAGGCCGTTCTCTTTATTCCACGATTGGTCAGGTGGTTGGAGCGGTTGTAAATATCATCTTGATCCGATCATGATCTACGGTATTGGACCTTGTCCGGAAATGGGAGTGAAAGGCGCAGCCTACGCAACTGTAATTGGACAGGTAGCGTCAGCAGTATTACTGTTCATTTTCATATCAAATTAAATAAGGAATTCGAGCATGGGGCGAAATATATGAAGCCGGATGGCGAAATTATCAAGGAGATCTATGCAATCGGACTTCCGGCAATCATTGCTCAGGCGCTGATGTCCATTATGGTTTATGTAATGAACCTGATCCTAAAGTTCGATCCGTCAGCACAGACGGCCTATGGTCTGTTCTATAAGGTACAGCAGTTTGTTTTGTTTCTTGCTTTTGGTCTGCGAGATGCAATCACCCCAATCATTGCATTTGCTTATGGAATGAGAAGTAAGAAGAGAATTCAGGATGGGATCAAATATGGTCTGATCTATACAATTGTGTTAATGATTCTGGGAATTGCAATCACAGAGATTTTCCCTGGGGCATTTGCAACGCTGTTTAATGCGGGACAGTCGAGAGAATATTTTATCGGAGCAATGAGAGTGATTTCTATAAGTTTCCTGTTCGCAGGAATCAATGTTGCTTATCAGGGCATTTATCAGGCACTGGATGGTGGTGTGGAATCGCTGGTTATTTCACTTTTGAGACAGTTTATTATTATCCTGCCGCTGGCTGGAATCTTTTCTATGTTTGTCAGAAATGCTCAGATGGGAGTTTCACTGATCTGGTGGGCATTTCCGATCACGGAAATAGTTTCCTGTTTTGTAGGATATGTGTTTTTAAAGAGAATCAGAAAAAATAAAGTAGATGTTTTGAATTAAGGAGGAATTGGAAATGGCAAAAAGAATCATTACGATCAGTAGAGAATTTGGAAGCGGCGGACGCTTTATCGGAGAAGAATTAGCGAAAAAATTGGGACTCGCTTATTATGATAAAAACATTATCAATGAGATCGCAGAAAAGTCTGGTTTATCTCCGGAATATATTCAGGAAAGTGCGGAACTGTCTCCGAAAAAAGGCTTGTTTGCATATGCATTTGCCGGACGTGATATCACAGGAAAATCAGTAGAAGACATGGTGTATGAGGCACAGAGAAAGGTTATCTTAGAACTGGCTGATAAGGAATCTTGTATAATTATCGGAAGAAATGCAGATTATATTCTGAAAGATAGGGATGATGTACTGAATGTATTTATCCATGGGGATATGCCGGAAAAAACACAGCGTATTATGGGTTTATATAATGTAGGAGAGAAGGAAGCTGTCAAAATGATGGCAGATACAGATAAAAGGCGTATGACGAATTATAATTTTTACACCGATCAGAAATGGGGAAAGGCCAGTAATTATACGTTGTGTCTGAATAGTTCACAGCTTGGATATGACAGATGTGAGAAGCTTGTTATGGAATGTAGTAAATAATGAAATCCTCATGGTGAAAGTGGATTAAAGAAAATGCGATGAGACCATTCATGAGTAAGTAGCGAAAGCGGATTGCGAATGTCCTATTTATATAACGTACACGAATGTAAATGGATATCTGATCCTGAATCTCACCTATAAATCCGGTGAGCAGATGGAGCAACTTGGCAAGCATAGGCCGGAAATATAAAACTGTCGCTGGGGTACTGATCTATTGTGCATAGCGTGTCCAGTTCCGAAAGCGGCAGCGTTTCAAAGGAT
>ENA-OQAN01000702-OQAN01000702.1-human-gut-metagenome-genome-assembly--contig:-NODE-702-length-16777-cov-2.913634_pt1 | contig 16777 bp, 21 predicted proteins | sample MGYA00242735_ERZ504527 | MGnify/ENA primary metagenome ERZ504527 (study PRJEB26092, sample SAMD00036230) | human gut metagenome | host: Homo sapiens | study: EMG produced TPA metagenomics assembly of... | reverse complement strand
CGACATCCTCGGCGGGCGACACCGCTCGCGGACAGCGAGGCGGCAGTGCGGTCGGACGTGGCGGCGAAGCTCTTGTGCTCCACATGTTCAAGAATCTGCTCGTCGGTCATGGTCTCGTCGGCCATGGAATACCTCTTTCTAGACAGCCCGAGCTAGCGCAGCTGGGCGTAATGGTTGTAAATCGTAATAGCCGTGGGATAAAGATAGCGCCCGGACTGGATCACATAGACCAGACCCTGCGCAAAACAGGAGAAGAACAACTCATCGAGTGAGGACTTCCCCACCATCTTGCGCAGCGCATGCGCATAGTCGCCGTGGCGGTTGGGCTCGATGGCATCGGCCACAAAGACCACCATATCGAGCGGTGTCATGTCGCAAGCACCCACGGTGTGACGGTCGACAGCCTGGAAAACGGCCGGCGACAACTCGGGGAAAAGCTGCGGAAGCTCATAGGCGGCAACAGGGCCATGCAAAAGCGGCGTCGCGGCGGAAGGAGAGCCGGCAATCTTAATGCCGTAATGCAGAGCGCGCGTAACCAGCTCGTCGTCGGAGAGCACTTTGTCCCAGTCGTGGATCAGACCGGCAGCAGCGGCATCAAAGCGGTCAACGCCGTAGACCTCGGCCAGATGAAGTGCGGTCTCGGCAACACCCAGCGAATGCACATAGCGCTTGCGCTTATCCTTCATGCGAACATCGAGCAGCTCTTGAATGCGCTTGAGCAGCGCGCGCTCATCGCCCTCAAACTGATCCTCTACCGACAACGTAGACCCCCATCACTCAAAATCTTCTTGGCCCAGATCGACATACAAACCGCGCTTGCGAATGTAGCCGAGCACAGACTCGCTCGTAAGATAGCGCACGCTCATGCCGCGGGCAACTCGCTTACGAATGTTCGTCGAGCTGATCGCCAGCGCCGGAATCTGAATATAGCGCACGTCGAACGGCAGCCAGACTCTTTGATTCGGGCACGCGCCGTATCGATATCAAAGCCCGGTCGCGTCGCCGCAATAAAGGTAGCAAGCTCGGCGATTCGTTCGGCATCATGCCAAGTCACAATATCGATAATCGCGTCGGCGCCCGTAATAAAGTAGAGCTTTACCTGCGGCGGATAAAAGTCGCGAAGGGCATGAAGCGTATCGGCCGTGTAGGTTACGCCCGGACGGTCGATCTCGAACCGACTCGCCAAAAAGGCCGGGTTCGCGGCGGTGGCGAGGACCGTCATGGCATAACGGTCCTCGGCAGGCGTCACCGGCTTGTCAAGCTTAAAAGCAGGAGAGCCCGCCGGCATAAAGAGCACAGCGTCCAAGTCGAGGGACTCGCGCGCCTGCTCGGCGGTCACCAGGTGCCCGTAATGAATGGGATCAAAGGTGCCACCCATAATGCCGAGCCTAAACTCCTGCCCGTCCTCTAGAGGAAGCTCGGGCAGACCGATTCCACCGCGCAGCGACATGGCTTACTCGCCTCCGAGGTCTCGGCATCGCCCGCGGCATCCGCCGCATTGACAACCTCGACGCCCTCATCCGCAGCATCGGCCACGTCAATGGCTTCAACGGCAACGTCCTCGCCAGCATCCTCGAGCTCCTCGTACTCCGAGAAGTCCTCGGCGCCCTCAAAGTCAAAGGCGCGCTGGCAAATGCGGACCTCGTCGCCCGCACGACAACCGGCCTTCTCGAGCGCGTCGTCAACACCCATACGCGCAAACTTATGCTGCAGGTAAATGACGGCTTCTTCGTTTTCCCAGTCGGTCTGAATGACCATGCGCTCGATGGCACGACCGACCACGCGGAAGGCACCGGGCTCTTCCTGGACAATGCGGAAACGCTTCTCTCGCTGCAGGCGACGGCGCTCCCATTCATCGTCGCGCAGGTCGACCGGCTCATCGGAGACCGCCAACTCGGCGCGGAGCTTGGCCACCTGCTCACCTACGGCAAGCATCAACGTATTGAGACCGGCGCCCGTCACGGCAGACACGGCAAAGAACATATGGCCATCGTCGAGCGCTGCGCGCTTGAGGTCGGCAATCTTATCGGCCGTGCCCGGCGCATCGCACTTGTTGGCGACAACGATCTGCGGACGCTCCGAAAGCTCGGCGCCATACTGCTCGAGCTCGCGGTTGATGATGTGGTAATCCTCGACCGGATCGCGATCCTCAAAACCACCCGTCATGTCGACGACGTGCATGATCAGGCCGTACGCCTCAATGTGGCGCAGGAACTGGTGACCCAGGCCCTTACCCTGCTCGCGCCTTCGATAAGACCGGGGACGTCGGCAACGACGTAAGAATATTCACCGGCACGCACCATGCCGAGGTTCGGCACGAGCGTGGTAAACGGGTAGTCAGCAATCTTGGGACGGGCGGCACTCATGCGCGCGATGAGCGATGACTTACCCACGGAGGGAAAGCCCACGAGCGCGGCATCGGCCATAAGCTTCATCTCGAGCTCGATCCAGTGCTCCTCGGCCGGTTCGCCCAACTGGGCAAAGGCCGGAGCGCGACGCACCGACGTCACAAAGTGCGTGTTGCCCAGACCGCCGGCACCGCCGGGCGCCACGACGACGCGCTCACCGTCGTGCACCAGGTCGCAATCTCAAACATCGGGGTCTGCGTCTCGGGATCGAGCTCGCGCACCACGGTACCCATAGGGACCTTGAGAATCAGGTCCTCGCCGCTCTTGCCGTTACGACGGGCACCCTGCCGTGCGTGCCGCGCTCGGCGCGAAAGTGATGCTTAAAGCGGTAATCGATCAGCGAAGACAGCTGAGCATCGGCCTGGATGACGACATTGCCGCCACGACCGCCGTCGCCGCCATCGGGGCCGCCCTTGGGGACAAATGCCTCGCGCCTAAACGACATGCATCCGGCTCCGCCGTCGCCGCCGCACACGTTAATGCGGCTGATATCGGTGAACTGTGACAACAGAATCGCTCCTACAAAAAAGAGGGAGACCCTTGAATCCTAAAACTCAAGTGCCTCCCACATATGTGCTCTATGAAGGGTGAATTACGCGTTCGCGAGCGGGCGTACGCTGACCCTGTGCTTGATACCCTTGTGGAACTCAACGGTACCGTCGACCAGCGCGAACAGCGTGTCGTCCTTACCACGGCCAACGTTCTCACCCGGTGGATGTGCGTGCCGTGCTGACGGACGAGAATCGTGCCCGTGGTTACCGTCTGGCCGGCATAGCGCTTCGTGCCAAGCGCTGACCGCGGGAGTCACGGCCATTACGGGAGGAACCGAGTCCTTTTTTGTGTGCCATTGTGTATACCTACTCTTTCGTTACGAGTGTAATCTACTCGGCGACGGGAGCCTCGGCAACAGCCTCAGCCTCTGCCTTGACAGCCTTCTTGGCGCGGGAGGTAGCCTGAACCTTCACGATCTTCAGCTTGGTGAGCTGCTGACGGTGACCCTTCAGACGACGATAGCGCTTGCGCTTGTGGAACTTGAAGACCAGCTGCTTCTCGCCCTTGAACTGCTCAACGATCTGAGCGGTAACCTTGGCCTTGGCCAGCTTGTCGGGATCGGTGACGATCTTCTTACCATCGTTGAGGAAGATAACCGGCAGGGTGACCTTGTCGCCCTCATTGCCCTCGATCTTCTCGACGGTGATGACATCGTCGGTGGCGACCTTGTACTGCTTGCCGCCCGTGTTAACGATTGCGTACATGTTTACTTGCCTTCATGCATCAGTTAGTGCAACAGCCGAATATAGTAGCAGGCGAAAATACCCCCGTCAACGAGTATGTGGAGCAAATCCACAAGTTCGCACAGGTATGGGGCTGACGAGTCGGCCCTCGTCGTCCTCGCATGCTTGATTCTGACGCTCGACATCGTAGGAGCAGATGGTCACGAGGTCTTGCATACCGGTGGAAACAATAGGTGCATCCACGCCCGGGGTCAAGCCCTGCAACAAAACATCAGCAGCAGAAAGCAAAATTTCCGGACGCATGGAGCCCTCGTTGTCGGCATGGGTGTCGAGCATGAGCACCAAATGGTCCGGGCGCTCCCCCGCCGTGAGCTCATAGCCCACGAGCGTGTGATCCAAATCCAAGCGCTTGCTCTTTTTGCCGCGCGCGTAGTCGATGCCGTGGCCCGCGCGCAGCGTGTCGATCGCACGACGCACCTCGTCGGCGCTACGGGCGCCTCGGGATCCAAGTGCAGGTCGATGCGATACGACAGGCGCGTGAGCTGCGCCGTCAACGCCGGCGTGCGCACGTCGATGTACGCCGCCTCGATGGGCGCTAGATCGGCCGGAGACGCCGCAGCCAGCGCCCAAACGCCTCGTCGAGCGCCACGAACTCGGTCATAAACAGGTCATACCACTCGCAGGTCGACGACGTACCCACCGGCAGCGCCGAAGAGAAGCCCACGCGCATGTGCGGAGAGAATCCCTGCGTGACGGCATAGGGAAGTCCCGCACGGCGCACGATGCGCTCAATGGTATGGATTACTTCGAGATGGCCCAGGTACTTAAGGCGATCGCGCTTGCCATAGCGAACACGAAGCCTAAAGAGCGAGGGGTTGTCGGTCAGGCGCTCACTCATGCGCGATCACCCATCAATACATTCTTGGCGTGGAGCGTGGGGCAGATCCCGCAGCCGGTGCACGACGTGCGGTACAGTCGGGAGTCGTGACGCCCTCGAGCGAGCGACGGTACTCGCGCTCGAGGAAGCCGCGCGTGCAGCCGGGGCTCACGTGCTCCCACGGCAGGCGCCAGTCCAACTCGTAGGGCAGGTGCACGAGCTCATTGAGGTCGATGCCGTTTTTGGCAGCAGCTTCCTTCCAGTTATCGAGCGAGAAATGCTCTACCCAGGCGTCAAAGCGAGAGCCCGAGCGCCAAGCATCGATGATGACGGGCGTCATGTCACGACCGGCGCGGGAAAGCGCGGCCTCGATGAGCGAGGTCTCGGCATCGTGGTAATGCACGCGGACGGCACGGTTGCGAACGCTCGTGATAAGCAACTTCTGGCGACGCTTGACGTCGTCGTAGTCGAGCTGCGGGCACCACTGGAACGGCGTGGCAGCCTTGGGGATAAAGACCGAAACCGAGATGGACACCGAGATCGAGCCGCGACGAGCCTTGGGCACCACGGAACGACCGAGCTCCAGCACGTGATCGGCCAGATTGGCGATGGCCACGATGTCCTCATCGCGCTCGCCCGGGAAGGCCCATCATAAAGTAGAGCTTCATGCGGTTCCAACCGGCCTCGAAGGCCGCCTTGGCCGCACGGTCCAGGTCCTCCTCGGTCACGTTCTTGTTAATGATGTCGCGCATGCGCTGGCTGCCGGCCTCGGGCGCGAACGTTAGTCCGCCCTTCTTTTCGCCGGCGACCGACTCGGCCATATCCACGCCAAACGAATCCAGGCGCTGCGACGGAATAGACACGCGAATACCCGTATCCTCCAGGCGACGGTTGAGCTGCCGAGCACGTCGCGAATGCAGGAGTGGTCGGTCGTGGAGAGCGAGGTCAGCGACACCTCGTCATAGCCAGTCTTTTCCAGGCCCTGAATCACCGACGAGACGATCTGGTCGGCCGAGCGCTCGCGCACCGGGCGATACGTCATGCCGGCCTGGCAAAAACGACAGCCGCGGGCGCAGCCGCGCAGGATCTCGATAGACAGGCGGTCGTGAACCAGCTGCGCATAGGGCACGCACGACTGCGACAGCGGATTCGTGGCGCCGAAATCCTCGACGACGCGCTTGTAGACCACGGTCGGCGCATCCTTGCCCTCACGTGGCACGGTGTAGCCATGCGGCGAGCAGGGCTCGTCATGACGAACCTCATAGAGCGACGGCACGTAGTTGCCGGCAATGGATGCAAGCTGCTCGACAATCTGCGCGCGCGGGACCCCTTCGTCACGCAGGCGGCGATGCAGCTGGCAGGTCTCGAGCAGCGATTCCTCGCCCTCACCGATGAGGATGGCATCGAAGAAGGCCGCGTACGGCTCGGGGTTGTACACCGAGGGACCGCCGGCGATGATAATGGGGTCGTCCTCGGTGCGGTCGGCCGCTAACAGCGGAATGCCAGCGAGGTCGAGTGCCTCGAGGTAGTTCGTCACCGCCATCTCGTGCGGCACATGCAGACCGACGATATCAAACGAAGCGACCGGCGCTGCGCCCTCGAGCGATAGCAGCGGAATACCCGCCTCGCGCATGGCGTCGCCCATATCGGGCCACGGCACATAGCCGCGCTCGCAGGAGATGCCCTCGGCCTGGTTAAGGATGTTGTAGAGGATGGCGATGCCCTGGTTGGGCAGACCAACCTCGTACACATCCGGGTAGATCAGGCAGCAACGGTAGTCGGCATCGGCCTTGGAAAGCGTGCCCCACTCGTGATCGATATAGCGGCTCGGCTTCTCGACCTTGGCGAGCAACGGCTCAATTAAATGAAAACAATCTTGGTACGGAACGCGCAACGGAAAACCCCTAAGCAGCGAGATCTGATGCGTCCTGGTAGGACGCCATAGGACGGGTAGCGCCCGCGACCGTGGTCACAAGATCGCGAACGCGGGAAAACGTGGCAGTGACCACCTCATTGGCACGGCTGTAGTCGACATCGCGCTCGTAGAGCGAAACGAGCGCACGGCCCATGCCATAGGTGCCCGCGGCAGCAGTGAGCGCCTTGACGGCAAACCCAATATGCGGCGTCTGCTTGACGAGCGCGCGGGTGACCGCGCGGATCACAAGACCGCCGGCAAGCACGCCCGCGACCTCGTAGCCACGCTCGGGTTTAATGCCGCGTCCAAAGACGGCAGCGAGCTCAAAGAGCATGCCCACCTGCGCCAGCGCCATAACGGGATAATCGGCGCCCGGCAAAAACACCAGTGCACCGGTCGCCATATTGGTGAGCGCGCACGAGGTGATGATACGGTTGGCCGCCGCGATGCGCATGAAGGCAAAGTTCGCCGCAAAAGCCTTTTCCTTGTCGGTGCGATCGAGAATCCAGCGGGCAAGCGTCTCGAGCAGATACGTCTTATCGATTGCCGCTACCACGCCGAGCATGGGCGTGGACTCCTCGATAAACGGCACCTCCACAGCAGACTCGGCAAGCACGCACACGGGCGCGCCGGCGATCACGAGCTCCTGCACGGCACTCTCCAAGCGGTCGGAACCACACGAGAGCACCAGCACCACATCGGTATCGGTCTTTGGAGCAATTCGCTCCTCCCCCAGACGCTCGACGCGCACAATGCCCGAGGTCGTCTGCGGCACAAAGGCGTCACGCACCGTCTCGGCCAGAAAGCGCGAGGCGGACGAATCCAGATAGACCGAGACGCGCACCGGCGTATCGGAATCCTTCTTAACGGACGCGCCCATCTTAAAAGCGCGGGTCAGCTTATCTACGGGAATTTTCATAGCAAACCCCTCCAGCGGTTACGCGGCGCCCGAACGATGCCGCCATATGGATTGTACGATACCCACCGTCAGCAGCTGAATCATCATCGAAGACGAACCGAAGCTAATAAACGGTAGCGGAATACCGGTAATCGGCATCATGCCGATGCACATGCCGATGTTTTCGAAAGTCTGGAACGCCCACATGCCAACGATGCCCACACACGAAAGACGCAAAAACAGCGACTCGCACTTAAAGGCGACGCGAATCGTCGAAAAGATCAGCAGCACGTAGAGGCACAGGAGCAAAAAGGAACCGCAAAAGCCAAAGGTCTCGGACAGGAAGGCGAAGACGAAGTCGGTGTGGAACTCAGGCAGAAAGCCGCCGGCCGACTGCGTCGCATGCCCCAGGCCCTTACCAAAGAAGCCGCCCGAGCCAACGGCGATAAGCGACTGCTGCAGGTTGTAGGCATCGTCCGAATCGGCATTATCGGGGTCGATAAAGACCGTCAGACGGTTCATCTGATACTGCTTGATGAGCACATCGTGGCCGAGCAACGAATCAAAGACCGAATCAAGCGCCAGGACGAGGGCCACCAGGCCCACGAGCAGGGCCAGGGTCGACAGCACCCATTCGCGGCGTGCACCGCTCATGCAGATGACGATGGCGCCCGAAACCAGCACGACCAGGCCCGAGCAGGTCACCCATGCAACGACGGCCAAAAACGGAATGGACAGCATGCCGCAGAGCTTGACGTAGTCGCGAACGGTATCGATGCGACCGTTATACTGCGAGCCAAGCGTAGCAATAAAGAAGATGGTGATGAGCTTGGCAAGCTCAACCGGCTGGAACGTCAAGCCGATACCGGGAATCTTGATCCAGCCCGTCATGCCCAGACCGCCCGTATAGGACAGACCCGGAATCTTGGGCGAGAAGATCACGATCAGTCGATGACGAGCAACGCCGTCGAGAAATTGGAAATACCGCGCAGGTCGGTTCGCCAGACGAGCACCGCCAGCACCGCTCCGATGCCAATTCCCAGCAAATGGCGCGAGAACGAAGCATCGGCCTTAAACTGCGAAGCCGACCAGATAATGATGCACCGTAGGCGACGAGCGCCACAGTAGCCACGAGCACACCGATATGCACCTTTTGGCGAAACGTGCCGCGCGAGGCCGAAAGTTGCTTGTTGACGCGGTCCAGGCTGCTGCGAGAGCCGGTCTTGGTTGAACGGAACAGATCCGCCGGAGAAAAATCCATCGCAACCTCCTATCGAACCGAAGAATCGCCCGAGGCCGAAGAGGTATCGGGCTCGTCATAAATCACGCCGAGCACGTCGCGCACGACATGCATCGCGGTATCTGAGCCACCGCCGCCCTGCTCCAGGACGGTAGCGATGACATACTTGGGATCATCGGCCGGTGCATAGGCGCAGAACCACGCGTATTCGTCCTCGCCACTTTTCTCGCCCGTGCCCGACTTGCCGTATACCTGCGGCGTCAGGGTGCCAAAGTGCGCCGCCAGGGACGTCGATGCCGTGTAAATCACGTCGTGCATGCCGTTGCGAACAAGAGCCAAATCCGAATCGCTGTTGATCTTGGCCTCCAGGCGCTTCTTCTTGCCCTTGCCATTGTACTTATAGGCATCGCCGTCGCCATCGCGCGACACGGCAGACAAAAATACGTGAGGCACGTACTGTTTGCCGCCGTTGGCAAGACCCATATAGGCGCACGCCATCTGCAGGGGCGTCACCAGGATGTCGCCCTGGCCGATAGCAATGTTGGTCATATCGCCGGCATTCCACTTGCGGTCCTCGGCAGAGGCGTCGGTGAAGTATGACTCTTTCCACTCGGCATCGGGAATACGACCCGCGCCCTCACTCGGCAGATCGATACCGCAGGTCTTGCCTAGGCCCCAGCGACGAAAGACCTCCTGCAGGCCCTCGGGATGTTGCTCGTCATAAAAGAACGCCTTACCCATGTCGTAGAAGACGGGGTCGCACGAGTTGGCGATACCCGACTGCAGCGTCATGGTGCCGTGGCCAGACGTCAGCCAGCAGCGCTTGCCCCAAGCCTTGCCCAGACCCGTCCAATAACCCGTGCAGTTGGTTGTCTGCGTTGAAGTGTAGGTTCCAAACTCAAGACCGGCCAGTGCCGAGAGCGGCTTGATGGTCGAGGCCGACATGTACTGTCCGCTAATGGCGCGGTTGAGCAGCGGGTGCGAACCCTTGTCATCATTGAGCTCGGTCCACACGTCATTTGAGACGCCGCCGATAAAGACGGACGGATCGAACTTGGGCTGGCTCGCCATGCCCAGGATCTCGCCATTGTTGGGATCGAGACACACCACAGCGCCGTTGCCGGCATTGCTGTAGCCAGTGGTCTTGGCAAGCTCGATAGCGCTCGCCAGCGCCGTCTCACAGGCCTGTTGGATCTTAAGGTCGAGCGTGAGCTTAATGTCGGAGCCGGCCTTCGCGGGCACGGCGCCGGCCTGACCGGTCACATTGCCCGAGCATCGACCTTGACGGTCTGCTCGCCACGAATACCCTGCAGCAGGTTTTCGTAGTAGCTCTCAACGCCCGCCTGGCCCACGATATCGCCCGACTGGTACGTAATCTTGCCAGCAGAAGCATCATCATCGCCAGAGGTTTTCTTATTCTGGGCCTCGAGCTGCTCGGACGTAATGGTGCCGGTATAGCCCAAGATATGGCATGCCGTCTCGCCGTATGGATACTGGCGCTCGGTACGCTCGGCAATCTTGACGCCCGGGAACTCGCCGGCGTGTTCCTTGATATAGGCAACCGTGGAGCGACGGACGTCCGTCGCGATGGTATGCAGCTCTGAGCGCCCTCTGTATTGTCCTGAATATTGCGAAGGACCGCCACATAAGGCATTCCAAGCACGTTGCAAGATGGCGAACCAGAACCTCATCCTCGGCAAGGTCGCGGTAGGCCACGACAGCAAGTGAGGGACGGTTCTGGACAAGCGCCACGCCATTGCGGTCGAGGATGCGGCCGCGCACAGCGGGTGTGGTAACGGTGCGAGTCTGATTACTATTGGCCTGCTTCTCGTAATAGTCCGACGAGACCATCTGCATGCCCCACAGCTTGACGGCAAGTGCCGCAAACATCGCGCCCACACCCGTGGTGAGGATGGAAAAGCGGCCCTTAAAGGCGGTCGCCGCGGTATTGCCCTCGCCCTCGGTGGCGCGCGGGGCCGTTCCATGCTGTGTATCGTAGGTAAAACGGGAATCGCCTCGACGCATGATGACCAGCGCGACCACGATGGCCACAACCAGCACGATACCGGCGATAATAACCGTCATCTGGGAAGACATCTACGGGCCTCCCCTATTTGAGCTTGCGGGTCTTGGGCTTAAAGCGCATACCCGTCTGGCGTCCGCCACGTGCGGAGAATCCATAGCCGGACTGCGGCACGACGCCGGACATCAAAAACGGAATGGCAACCAGACCCGTCAGGATCGAGGACGGCAGCGCATGGCCGAAGATCGCCACGACAAAGCTCGTCTCCAAACCCATAAACAGCAAGATGATGCTGTAGATCACATTAATGACGAGCGCGAAGGCGCCCACAGTGACGCCGCGCGCACTTGGGTACCGCCCGTCTGACCGACGGCGCTGTGCACCAGGGCAAAAGAACCCACGGTCAGCAGGAGCGACATAATGCCCACCGGCACGGCAGCGGACAGGTCATAAAACAAGCCGCTGCAAAAACCGCACACGACGGCACGGGTCGGGTCGCCCGAGAACACACTCAGGCACACCAAGATAATCATGAAGTTGACGCGACCACCCGCAATGGAGATCTGCGGTGCCAGGCCTGCCTGCAGCAGCACGCACACGATGGCGGCGATCACAAACGTGCGGGAGCTCATCCCCTGCTCGTGTAGATCCATGGACATGCCCCCTATTCGTTCGAGCCAGAATCGGTCATCTCGGACGTGTCGGAACTGTCATCCGAGCTCTCGTCCTTCGTCTTGGTTGCAGCATCGCGCGACGTTCCCTGCGGCGTGCTGTTGGCCGTGCTCACGTCCTCATCCGAGGCCGACTGTTCATCGGTCAGCGAGGTAATGACCAGCACTTCCTCGTTGTTCTCGGCCGTGGTCTGAGCGCGCACCACAATGGTGTAGTACACGTCGTTTGCCGATTTCTCAACCGACGAGACGGTGCCGAGCGGTAGACCCTTGGGGAACACACCGCCGATGCCCGAGGTCACGATGATGTCGCCAACCTTAACGTCGGAGTCGACGCTCACGTACTCAAGACGCAGCGTGCCGTCAGCCTGACCCTGCAGCATGCCCTGGGCGCGCGTGTCCTGTACCATGGCGGACACACCCGAGTTCTCATCGCCAATCAGGCGCACGGTGGACGTCTTGGCCGAGACTTCGATGATCTGGCCGATAACACCGGCAGAACTCGTCACGGGCATGTTGATGGTAAGGCCGTCGGCAGAGCCCTTGTCGATGGTAACGGTCGAGGTCCAGGCATCGCCCGAGGCACCAACGATACGAGCAGCGGTCGATTTGAGGTTATAGGTCGACTGCAGGCCGACCAGCCCCTCCAGACGCTCGGCGGTCTTTTGAGACTCGGAGAGCTCGGCAACCTTAGAGGTCAGTTCCTCGTTTTGCTTCTTAAGCTCGTCGAGCGTGTCCTGCGACGCCGTAAGGTTAGAGAACACGTTGCCGATGGCATTGAAGGGAGCCGCCACAGCCGAACCCACAAAGCGCACCGGCGAGGTAATCGTCGTCACGCCCGAGCGCACGGCATGAATCGGTCCTGCCTCGCCCTCGCGGATGTAAAACGTGAGCAGCAACACCGAAATCAGGCTGAAAACAATCATCGGGCGCATACCCGTTGATTGTCGCTTGGTATTCAGATTTGTGGAGAAACCCGAAGATCGTGCCAAATGGAATCCACCTTTTGGAAATTAAGCATTGGTCTGGACGAAGCCGCCATCAAACGCATTGGCCTCGAGCACGCGGCACAGCCGTTAACAACGTTATCGAGCGCCGTGGGGCTGACGTTGACCGAAACGCCGGTCTCATCGCGCAGGCGCACATCGAGACCGCGCAGCAGCGCGCCGCCACCGGTCAGCAAAATGCCATAGTACATAAGGTCCGAGGCAAGATCGGGAGGCGTAGCGTCGAGCGCGTCCTTGACGGCTTGGCCATCTCGTCGAGCGGCTTGTTGAGTGCGCGACGAATCTCCTCGCTCTCGATGCGCACGGTCTTGGGCAGACCGGTGATCACGTCGCGGCCGTTGACCTCGACGTCGAGCTCGTCCTTGAGCGGCACGGCGGAGCCGACCTTGATCTTGATGTCCTCTGCCGTACGCTCGCCGATGGCCAAGTTGTAGGCATCGCGAACGTGCGTGAGGATGGCCTGATCGAACTCGTCGCCGGCAATACGGATGGACTGCGAGACGACGATGCCGCCCATAGCGATAACGGCAACCTCGGTGGTACCGCCACCGATGTCGATGACCATGGAGCCGGTGGGTTCCTCGACGGGCAGGTCGGCGCCGATGGCAGCCGCCATGGGCTCTTCGATCAGATAGGCCTGGCGGGCACCGGCCTGGATCGTGGCCTCAAAGACAGCGCGCTTCTCGACCGACGTGACACCGGAGGGAACGCAGACGACAACACGCGGACGCGGAGTCCACGGATAGCGCTTCTCGGACGCCTTGTCGATAAAGTAGCGAAGCATGGCCTCGGTAACATCAAAGTCGGCGATGACGCCGTCCTTCAGGGGACGAACGGCCACGATGTTGCCGGGCGTACGGCCGAGCATGCGCTTTGCCTCGATACCGACCGCCAAGATGCGCTCGTCGTTCTTGTCGATGGCGACAACAGAGGCTCGCGAATGACGATGCCCTTGCCGCGCACGGAGACAAGCGTATTGGCGGTGCCGAGGTCGATGGCAAGATCGCCCGCATAGCTACCGAAGAACATATCCATCAAAGAAAACAACGCAACTCCTGATGTGTTGGATGATTGCTGGAAAACTACTAGCTCATCATACTAGCGCAAGCCCGGCACCTCACTTGCGGTGAAGCGCCGGGCAAAGCTAAATCCCATAAGGTCACTACTGGTTGTCAGCAGCCGAGAAATCCATATCGAGCGAGGAAACGGCCCAGCCGATATGGTTGTCGGAGCGCACGAATTTGACGGTGTACTCCTGCTCGCCGCCCTTGGACAGCGATGCCTTCACCTTGGCGGCCGTCTCGGTCATGGACTGATCCATGCCCTCGACGGACACGGTGGCACCCTGCGGAATCGAGGAGATGATCATCGATTTGGCGTCCTCGGACAGGCTCGAGGCCAGGTAAGACTCGGCCTTTGCGGTGTCACCGTCGCCGGCAGCCTGGAACAGATCGGTAACGACAGACTCCTGGGACGGGAAGCCAAAGCCGCGCGTGTAGGCAAAGCCAAGACCGCCCACTGCGATCAAAATGAGCAGAAGCAGCACGACGAAGACTTTGAGACCCGTGTGGCGATGGCGACGACGGACCTTGGCCTGCTTACGATCCTGACGGTCCTGCTGGACCATCTCGGACTCTGACAGTGTAAAGAAGCCGGTGTCCGAGGGATCGGGCATAAACTGACCGGTCGCGCCCGTAGGATCGAGCGGATCGACGGCAGGAGCGTCCATCGCAGGCGCCGGAGCCGTGGCCATAGCCGTCTGGGCAGACAGCGCGGCAAGCGAATCGTGCACGCGGGCAAGCTCATCGGCCTGCTCGGAGGTAAGCTGGTAGATGCCATCGGCAGTAGCGGCGTTAAAGGCGTCGAGTGCGTCGGAGGGACGGCCGGCGGCAGAAAGCGCCTGACCCATGCCGGCGTTGAGCGCGCGCGTGTCGTCACGGGGACCGGCAAAGTCGATAGCCGTACGGTAGTCTCCACGGCATCCGCCGGACGGCCGAGCTTAATGAAGCAACGACCGAGCTCGCCCAGTGCGGCGGCAGGAGCCGGATTGGCGCCGTCGATGGCAGCCTGACGGAAGGCAGTACCCGCGTTGGCATAGTCGCCCGACTGGAACAGCGCATTGCCCAGGCCCAGATAGCCTTGAACGGCGTGGCATAGGAAGCATCCTGCGTAGCAGCAGAGAACGCCTGGGCGGCCGTCGTGTAGTCGCCCACGGCGGCGAGCGCCTTGCCGCGGTTGGTGAGCAGCGCGCCGCGCTTGCCGTAGGTGCCGTCGTTGAGGGCGGCGGCATAAGCTCGGCGGCCTCGGCATACATGCCAGGTGCATCAAGGCGTTGCACGAAGGTGATCGGCCTCGCCCATAATCTCATCGGGAGTCTTTGCCGCCCCAAGCATCTGGGCTGCAGCGGAAAAATCACCCGCGCGGTAAGCGGCGCGGCCCTGTTGGATCAGCTGGCTATTCAAGGAAGTCCCCTTTACTCGTGAACGATCTCGACATGAACGATCTCGTCGCCGGCACGCAGCTGCGAAATCACATCGAGACCCTCGACCGTGGTACCAAAGACGGTGTAACCAGAATCGAGGTTATGCTGGGCGCCAGGCAGAAGTAGAACTGCGAACCCGCGGAATCGGGTCCATGGAGCGTGCCATGGCAAGGCACCATCGACATGGCTGTTGCGCGGATTGGTGGCAAACTCGCCCTTGATGCAGTAGCCGGGGCCACCGGTACCGGGCATGCCGTCGGGGCCCTCAAGACCAGCGGCGACGTCGCGCGGACATATCGCGGGTATGGGGTCGCCGCCCTGGATGACAAACCGGGCACATAGCGATGGAACTTAAGGCCATCATAGAAGCCCATCGTAGAAAGCTCGCAGAAGTTCGCGACATGAATGGGAGCGCCCTCGCCGTCAAACTTGACCTTGATGGTACCCTTCGACGTCTCGATAACGGCGCACTCGTCGCCGGCAAGCTGATACTCGGGCGTGTAGAGCTCTTTCTTAAAACCAAACATGTGGTTCCTTCCTCGTGCGTTTAAAGCATATTTGTTCGAATTGTAGCAATAAGCATGCGCTTACATCAATTGCGCACGTAGGTTATGCCGACTATGGCGAACTAATTTTAGGAACGCTGCTGCGGCTTCCAGGAACCCACATTGGCGTCGTACTGGTTCAGTGCGCTGTTGCCGCCCTGCGCGATGGGCGCCAGGATATCGCTTTGGTGGGAACTCATCGACTCACCATCGGGAATGGCCAGCGAGATGTCCCAGCTCTGACAGATCACGTCGACACGCTCGTACATCCACTCGGCAAGCTGCTTTAAGTGGGCGATGTCATCCGCATAGACCGTATCGTCTGATACTTAAGGTTGTTAAGCTCATCTTGCGTCTTTTTGATCTGGTCGCGCAGGGCGTAGCACTCTGCGACAGCTCCTGACGGGTGGACAGTGGCGTTCGAAGATAGCCATTGTTAAAAGAATCGATGACCTCGCCGATCTGGTCCTCGTCACCGTAGGACACGATGGTCTGATACAGACCGTCGAGCCTGGTATAGAGCTGATCATCGGTAAGCACGGTTTCTTCCTGGACCACCTCGGCAGAATCGTCCTGCTTGGTATCGTCCTCAGTCGCCTCGCCCTTTTGGCGCGTGGGGAAGGTCGTCTGCGCGGCCTGGCCAAACTGGTCATAGAAGCCAGGCATGACACCCATGGGATCGGCCGTCACGAACCAATACGCACCCACCGCACACGACGGCAAGGACCGCGATGACGATGAGCGGCTTGGGGATATGACGCTTGTGCTTGTGATAGGCGTCCTCGTCGGGATGCACCTTGCGCTTGGGTTTTTGAGCATCGTCATGCAGGGAAACGGGCGTGGGAATATCGACCTTGGGGATACCGAAATCCTTATCGAAAGCCGGCAACACGCAGGTCTCGTTAGGATCGGCGGCGTCCGAAAGCACCGCGGCTGCGAGGCGGGCGCATGCGGCACCTCGGTATCGATCTGCTCTTGCGTTAGGCGCGGAAAGCCCGCCGTGCGGCCCGCTGCCAGGTCGGATGCGGCCGCGTCCTCGGAGAGGATACCCGGAGCGGGGCGTCCGCATTTGGGGCACGTACGATCATGCGGAGAAAGACGGGCACCGCAGCCCTCACAGAACACGAACTCGGTGTGTTCGGGACCATCGCCCGGACCACATAGGCGTTGCAGTAGGGCAGAACGAGGCGCCGTCCTCGATAGTCTTAAGGCAATGCGGGCAGATCACGGCATCCTCTTTTCGAAGCAATTCAAACAATCGAGGTTAGAGCATAACATCGCCACGGCCCCACAGGAGCAAGGCACCAATCAACATCGGCAGGGCGCGTAGTTACTTCTTCTTTTTGCTTGGCATCGAGACTTTGATGCCTTGGGCGGACTTGGTCACACGAGAGCGCTTAGCTCCGGTACTCTTCTTTTTCTTGGGCTGGGCCTGGCCCACGCCCTCGAGTGCGCGGGCCTCGGCCTCGCGAGCGG
>ENA-OQAN01000701-OQAN01000701.1-human-gut-metagenome-genome-assembly--contig:-NODE-701-length-16799-cov-11.970250_pt1 | contig 16799 bp, 19 predicted proteins | sample MGYA00242735_ERZ504527 | MGnify/ENA primary metagenome ERZ504527 (study PRJEB26092, sample SAMD00036230) | human gut metagenome | host: Homo sapiens | study: EMG produced TPA metagenomics assembly of... | reverse complement strand
AGGAAATCCAGAAGATATTGTTTGCTGCCGTATATCCTGCCATTGCAATGGAGCCAAAGAATTTACAGAGGACTGGAGCAGCACATTGGAAAAATTAATCACCGTACTCTGGATTCCTGCTGGAAGCCCTACCTGAAAGATCTGTTTCAGATATTCCATATTTATGGGACAAAACTCGAAAAAACGCAGCTGATAGCTTCCCTCTGTCTGATACAGGCATCGGAGAACAAGGATACAGGAGATCAGCTGAGAAATCACGGTTCCGATTCCGACACCTGCCACACTTAAATGACAAATGATCACAAAAAACAGGTTCAGAAGCGCATTGGCGCAACCGGAAATGATCAAAAAGACCAACGGCCGCTTGGTATCTCCCACTGCACGCAGAATTGCTGCGCCATAGTTATACAGCATAAAAAACGGCATTCCCAGAAAATAGATACGCATATAAAGAGCGGAAAGATCGATCACATCCTCCGGCGTATCCATCAGCTCCAGGCAGATTCTGGCAAAGATCACTCCCAGAAATGCATGATGATTCCGCTGATCAGAGCCAGCAGGATCGATGTATGTACTGTTTCTGACATTTCTTCATCCTTACCGGAAGCATAAAATCTGGCTGCCAGCACATTGGCACCAAGAGAGATTCCGATAAAAGGTTGGTAAACACATTGATCAGTGCGGTAGTGGAGCCTACTGCCGCCAGTGCCTCACTTCCGCTGAAACGTCCCACTACCACGATATCCACTGCATTGAACATCAGCTGCAGGATACCAGACAGCATCAGCGGCAGTGAAAAGGAAATCAGCTTGTCCATGATCGACCCATTACACATATCGATCTCATACTTGTTTTTTTTCACGATTTCATCCCCCATGTTCATACTTACATAAGAATATTATAGCACCTTTCGTCGGAAAGCTACAATGAAATATTTTTATGGAGAATATGCAGCGGCTGCATAAAATACGCAGCCGCACAGTAACGTGTGTTTATCATTTCACTATCTTTCCAGGAGTCCTGCATCACGAAGGTTTGCAAGAAGTGCATTAAAATCCTCCACAATATCATCTACCGTTGTTGCATTTCCAACAGCAGCTGCCGGGGTTACTGTTCCGGCAGGGCCGGTAGCTCCGGCTGCTCCTGCAGGGCCAGTGGCTCCTGTTGCTCCTGTTGGACCTGCTGGACCAGTAGAGCCGTTTATTTATGCACAACATTAGATTTTCCTTTGTGTTGAATAGGCAAGCCGTTAGATTGCCTTGTTCTCAATCACTCGGATAACGTTGTGGTTATTCTCGATGTAATCAATAATTCGCTGGTACTCGTCGGCAAAATTGAAGTCAACCGTTATTTCCCCGTTCTCATGCACCCAAACCGCTTTTACGAGTTCAACCATAATCCCGCGGTTAAGGCTCTGAATGTTTTTGTATTTCAGAAAGGCGGTTAGATACGGGTCGTCGGTTCCGATACCATCAGCCATTACCTGCATTTCCTCTTTCAGATAGGAGATGTTCGCTTCAAGCTGTTGTATCTGTTCTGCAATCTTGCCTTTCAAGCGGCGGTATTCCTCTTTGGTAATCTCACCGCTTTTCCAATCAAGGTACAAGCTATCGGAAGCGTCATTGTACTGTTTTAGCTGCTTCTCTGCCTGTTTCAAGGAATGGGATAATCTCTTGCTTTCCCGGTTGATAACAGGCGCGTTGTTAATCCGTTCAATTTCTTCTGCAAGCCGATCTACAAGGGCAATTTGCATTTGCAACGCTGCCAATACCGCGTTTTCCAACTTGTCTTGCCGGATAGAATGTTTGCTGCAAATCTTCTTATCGGTGTAGCTGCGGCAAGAGTAGTAGGCAATATCGCGGGCGGTTTTGCGCCGCATGGCTTTTTGCAATCCGCGCAACGGACAAAGCCGGACATGAGATAGACTTCCTGTTTGCCGGGGGCTGTCCTTGTGTCGCGCTTATGTAGGGCTTGCGCTTTCTCGAATGTTTCCCTGTCAATAATCGCTTCGTGTGTGTTGGGGACGACAAACCATTCTTCTTCGGGGACGTTGATCTGCTTGTGTACTTTGTAGCTTATTACGCGATTACGGCCTTGCACCATTACGCCCGTATAAACTTCATTTTGCAATATCCTTACAATCGTGCTGGCAGACCACAAACCATCGTTTTTGTCGGAATTAGGGTTGTTATACTTAAAGCCTTTTTTCTTCTTATAGGCTTCGGGGTTCGGCTCTCCCATTTGGTTAAGCCGCTTTGCAATCCCCATTTTACTGTACCCCTCATTGACAAACCAATGGTAAATGCTTTTGACAACCTCCGCTGCTTCTTCATCTACAATCAAGCTGTTTTTGTCGTTTGGGTCTTTCTTGTAGCCGTAAGGGGCAAACGCGCCTATGAACTCGCCGCGCTCCCGTTTCATCTTGAATGTTTTGCGGATTTCTTCGGAAGTGGTCGCGGCAAACTGCTCGTTGAACATTCCCCTAATAGGTACTTCAAGGCCGCTTGCAGAATGGGGATTTGCGTAAGTGTCAATAAATGGTGTGCCTGTGCAAATAAACCTTGCACCGTTAATGGGTATGAACTCCTCTAAAAACTTTTGCTGGTCGGCAAGGTTGCGGAAACCGCGTGCAAGGGATTTGATAATCATGCAGTTTACTTCTTTTCGGACAATGCAGCCCTCAAGCCGTTTGAAGTTTGGTCGCGCTGTGTCGGTGCCTGTCAATCCGTCGTCGGCAAACACGTCTACAATCACATAGGTTCCCGGCTCAAAATAGCTGTCTACAAAGTCGCGGAGTATCTTTTCTTGGTTGATAACACTCTCGCTTTCGTCCTCGTTGTCGTCCTCTCTGGATAGTCGAATGTATAGCCCAATTTTCCAAAACGGCTCTGCATAACTGCGTGCCATTTTTGTCTTTGCGTATGCGGGGCATTATACCTCCTTTCCCCCTATAATTACGAGTTAATTATACCATTTTCGCCCGTAATCACAAGGTCTTACCCATAGAGTTAGGGAAAGTCGGCGGTTATTTCAGACTTAAAAAGTAATCGCACAATGATTGCTTTAGCGTTCTATCCTCTGCGACAAACCGTATTCTTACGGGCGTATCGCCGCAAAGAAAACAATACGGATTGACGATCTGCTCCAAGTAGCTTTGCATTTTTTTTGCTGCTGGCAAAGAACTGTCAATATGGATATTACGAATATCAACCAAAGTGCTGCGGTCAACCTGTGTAATATCAACATTTCTCATTTGTTGAAGTTGTAACTTGGTAATCATCTTCTTTCCCTCCCGGTTAGCGGCATAGTACAGAATATGCGCTCCGGCTTGTACGATATGAGAAATAAGGCTGAAACGGGCGGTTGTTAGCTGCAACCTCACGGGAGTTTCACCCCGGCCCATGCTTATGGGTGCGCCGCGCAATACTTTGAGGGTGTTCAACGCGGGAGTATCATTGTGCCGCCTTGTATGTCGTCGCCCACAAGCTGCTAAACCTGTTTTACGGCGCGGTAGTTCTCGCTCGGCTTTTCCCCTATGGGGAAAAGCTGTCATGGCGTACCCGCCGACTGGCTCGGTACAGACGGAATGTACCCGTTTGCCTGTTATGCTGCGCACCAAAGGCCGCTTTCTTTGTCAAAGAACAATAGGCTTTGTCGGCCTGCAAAAGCACATCAACAGCGGATATGCTTTTGCGGAACGACAAATAGCCCATAACGGGAAGCGTGGAAAGGGGACACGCTCCCCGCATGGGCTAAAAGATTATCCTACATGAAAAGCAAGGGTGCGGGTAATAAGGCGCACTTGCAGCCTGTTACGCATTTCCTCGTCCACATAGGAATAGGTATTGCCCGCGTCGTCTTTCAGCGTGCGGGTACAAAGTTTCGCTATGTAACCCTCGTAGTGCTTCAAGATCGCGCACATGGCGGTTGTGTCGCCGTTTGCCGCTGCGGAAATGACAGGGAACGGCAACAGATTTTCAGACTTCCTAACGGTATTCATCATCTGCTTTTCCCTCCAAATACTGTTTGATTTTCGCAAGCGCGGATTTCCTGTGCCGGAAAACCGTCGTGCGTACAACATTCAGCAGTTCGCCAATTTCCGCGTCGCTCATATCCAAGAAGTAGGACAAAAGGATAATGTCGCGTTTCCTTTCGGGCAAAGCGTTAAGGGCTTCGGCAAGCAGTTCATTTTTGACGAGTACATCAAAGCCGGACACTTGAAAACGGAAATAATCGCTTTCGTATTCGTCCGTTGTGAAAAGCTGCGCGAGTTCGCTTTCGCTCAAATCCGAAAAAGTAACTTCGCGTGCTGCGCGTTTCGCAAGAGTGCGGCGGTGGCTTTTCGCTTCGCCGACCAAAGTTTTCTTTGCTAATGCGTCGTACTGATGTTGTATTCTTTCCTTGTCGGAAGAAGATAGCTCCATAGAGTTCACCTCCTTCCCGCGTGGAGTAGAGGACGGGAGTTAAGGGCTTGTCCTCTCTGCCCCTTTCGCTCCGTACCGTTCGGGAGATGGCTCTTGAGTGCGCTTTTCAGAAAAAAGTTGAAAAAAGCAAAATGCGCCCGTCCGCAAGACGCGGACGGGCGCAAAGGAAATGTAAGCAGTAGCTAAATGTATTGACAGTTCACATTCATAGCCGGAATATCCCGCTTGCGGAGCATAGCTTTTTTTGACCGCAAAGCATTAGGCGGGTTACAGTAAATAAAAATGGACACGGCGATACCTCCCCGATACCGCCGTATCCTTAAAAAAGGGCGACTTTAATACACTACCCGCAATCCATTCTATAATAGGGAACAGCGGCTTTTGCGCAATATTAAATAAAAAAGCCGATAACACATAGGTTTTTTGACCTAATGCGTTATCGGCTCTGCGTCTATGCGTCTGGCACTTTTAATCATTTTTTTTTGAATTTATTATATGTGTTAGCTAACTGTCCACAAGCCGCGTTAATCTCTCTGCCATGAGAAACTCTCATAGTAACTTCAAGTCCTGCTTGCTCTAATTGATGTTTGAATGCAACTATTTCCCGTTTCTGTGGTGCTTTAATTCTTGAATTGCTTGTTGGGTTGTATTGTAACACGTTAATCATAACTTTTTTGCCCCGAAACCATTTTGCAAGTTGTCTTACATCTGAGGGCCGGTCATTTATACCCGGTAAAAGCAAATACGCAAAGACAATTTTGCGATTATGCCTTTCAGAATAGGATAAGGCTTGCTTAACAACATCTTCAATAGCATATATGCGCATGTGAGGAATAATACGATTTCTTGCAGATTGTGTTGCTGCGTGTAAAGATATTGTCAACTGAATTTTAAGATGTTCCTCGCGCAATTTTTTTAATTGATCGACCGGACCAACTGTTGATATGGTAATGCCGTCGGTTGGAAAGTTGAGCCCATATCTATCTCGGAGAATATGGATTGCTTTTATCAAGTTGTCATAATTGAATAAAGGCTCTCCCATACCCATAAAAACGATACGGTTTACTTTTCGACGCAACAATATAATCTGTTGTACGATTTCTGACGATGTTAGATTACGAACAAAGCCATTTCGCCCGGACTCACAAAAAATACAACCAACAGGACAACCGACTTGTGTGCTCACGCAAACAGTTCCACCATCTCGCCGCTTGATAAAAACCGTTTCAATGTATTTGTTGTCTTTCAGTTCGTAAACATACTTTTCAGTATCACTGCTTTTGCAAATATTTTTTACCAACATTGATAGATTTTTTTTGCGTGGTAATTGCTTATATAATTCTTCATATAAGGCTTTTGCTTCATTCTCGCCAATAACTTCCGACATTTCTTTGTAAGTAAATCCGTATGGATCATTCCGTACTTCCGCAGGCGTATATTTAGGTAAACGTTTCATTTTTATATCCTTTCTTCTAAATAATAAAAGTTTGTTTTTCTGTATTTTTGATTACAATCTCTAATTTTTCTACATCAATGATATGCGTCAATTTGCATTTAGGGCAGAAAAGAGGAAAATCTTTTAATACAGTATTATGAAATACTTGAACTCTCGTCTTTCCGTTACAAATCGGACATTTTATCCAATATTTTTTAAGCATTATATTTCACTCGTCCTTTTTACACAAAAAAATGCAGGTCAATCCTCAACATGAGCATTGACCTGCATTTATAATGCACAGAGCAGTACAACAAAACTAAGGCATAGCTTGCACTATGTCTATACTATATCTATACGTCGTTAGTTTTTTGTATAGCATCCGCAAAATAAGCATGACAAAAAAGCCCATGTTGAAAATGGGAAAATCCTTTTTTTCAATGCTTATCTAATACGCATGCTATGCAACATAAACGCCGCCTCCTTTTACATAAATTTTATTTTATCAGAAAATCAGTCTACTGTCAATACACAACAGGAAGTATTTAACCTAATGATATGAATTGTGTGGACATATCCAAAAAGAAAGGTGAACTGTAAAATGTAACAGGGTGAATGAAAATGGCAAAAAGACCCGTACCATTGTACGACTTTAAGGCTTTCGGGGCAGCTATAAAAGCCGCGAGAAATGAATACGGCGAGAGCCGCAAAAAGGTAAGCGACGAGTTATATATTTCCCCGCGCTACCTTGCGAATATCGAGAACAAGGGACAACAGCCGAGTTTACAGGTATTCTATGACCTTGTAACCCGGTATCATATTTCGGTAGATCAATTTTTCTTCCCGAACAGCAATGCGGAGAAATCCACCGGGCGGCGGCAGCTTGACGCGCTGCTGGACGGTATGAGCGATAAAGGCATACGGATTGTAACCGCAACAGCAAGGGAGATAACGGAAGTCGAAAAAGCAGAGGATTAACCTCACAATATGAGAAATCGGGAGATTGCAGCGCATGGCGGCTGCAATCTTTTTTTGCGTCCAAAATCAAAGGAACGCGCAACAAATACCGCCTTTCGGTGGGGGTATGGAGTAGATAGCAAGCACAGCAAACGAGTACCCGTTTGCGGAAAATGCTTGTTGGGATAATCCCAAACCCTTATACCGAAAGGCGGTGCGGAAATGGAAAACCGAAAGAGAAATATACAGATGAAGTTTTACGTTACGGAAGAAGAAAAGCGGCTGATCGACGAGAAGATGAAGCAGCTTCCCATAAAGCAGTATGGGGCATACTTCCGTAAAATGGCGATAGACGGGTATATTCTTGTCGTTGACCGAAGCGACACAAAAGCATATATCCGGGAACTGCAAGCGGTGAGCCGGAACATCAACCAAATTGCAAAACGCGCCAATGCGACGGGGACGGTTTACAGGCAGGATATAGAGGACATTAAAAAGGCGGTGGACGAGATATGGCGGTTACAAAGACGCACCCTATTAAATCAACCTTAAAGGCTGCGATAGACTATATCTTAAATCCCGAAAAGACAGACGGGAAGCTGCTTGCGTCCTCTTTCGGCTGCGGGCTGGAAACCGCCGATATTGAGTTTGCATGGACGCGGGAAGCTGCCGGAGATCGCGGCACACATTTAGGGCGGCACTTGATACAATCCTTTGCGGTGGGAGAAACCACACCGGAAGAAGCGCACAAAATCGGCATGGAACTTGCCGGGGCGGTATTAGGCGGCAAGTATGAGTTTGTTTTGACAACTCACGTCGATAAAGACCATCTGCATAATCACTTGATTTTTAACTCGGTCAGCTTCGTTGACTACAAAAAGTACCATTCCAACAAACAAAGCTATTACCATATCCGGCGCACCAGCGACAGGATATGTAAAGAGCATGGGCTATCCGTCGTCGTGCCGGGACAGGACAGAGGGAAAAGCTATGCGGAATATACCGCCGAAAAGCAAGGTACAAGCTATAAAGCCAAGCTGAAAACGGCGATAGATAACCTCATTCCCCGAGTGAAAGATTTTGACGAACTGCTGCGCCGCTTGCAGGAAATGGGATATGAAATCAAACAGGGCAAATACATTTCTTTCCGCGCCGCCGGACAGGAACGGTTTACCCGCACAAAGACGCTCGGCGCGGCCTATACGGAAGAAGCGATAAAGGAGCGTATCAAGGGCGTGTATGTTGCCAAAACAAAAACGCTGCGGGAAGATAAAAAAATCCGGCTTGTCGTTGATCTTGAAAACAGTATCAAAGCCCAACAGTCGGCGGGCTATGAACGGTGGGCGAAAATCCATAATCTGAAACAGGCTGCTAAAAGCATGAACTTCCTAACCGAAAATAAGATTGAGTATTACAGCGAACTTGAAAGCAAAATCGCGGATATTATGACCGCCCATGACGCGGCGGCAAAGGCGGTTAAGGAAGTGGAACAGCGTATGTCTGATTTGTCGCTGCTTATCAAGCACACCACCACATACCGACAGTTAAAACCGATTTACGATGAATACCGAAAATCGCCGGACAAGGAAAAGTATCTGCGGGGACATGAAAGCGAAATTATCCTGTTTGAAGCTGCGGCAAGGGCATTAAAGGAAATGCAGATAAAGAAGCTGCCCGATCTCGCCGCGCTGCGCAAGGAGTATAGAAGCTTAAACGACAGGAAAACCAAATTGTATGAAGATTATCGGCAAGCCAAGAAGCAAATGCAGGAATACGGCGTTGTCAAAAAGAACGTCGATAGTATTCTTTACCCGTCCCAAAGCAGGGCGCGGGAGCAGGAGCGATAAGGCGCAAAACATGGGGTGGCAAGTGGAATGTTAAGGCTGAAAACGCCTGTGTTTCTGCGGCTTCCAGCGCATGAAAACGACATAGACGATAAAGTATATTCAAACCCGCAAAAACGGCTTTCTAATTGTCCACGCAAGGACAAAAAAAGAACAGGGGCGCGGTGCCGGAAATCGGCAACCGCGCCCCTGTTCTCTATGGGCTATTCCTCGTCGGTCAAGATAAACTCCCTTTCGGAAAACTCGCTGTCCGTCATGGCTTGCAGCTTGTTCACCGCTGCGGCGGCAAGCTGGCGCATATCCTCGTCCATGTAGGGCATGGCGGCAAGGATATTTTCAAGCGTTGTTTCCCGGCTGTCCTCGGCGTAGATCGCAACAATGTTTTCTTCCTCAATGGTAAAGCGGGTATTCATGCTATCAAACCTCCAAATCCTTTTTATGCTCTTTCTGTTTATCTTTCGGCTGCTGCGCCGCCTGTTTCTTGTATTCGTCCAGCTTCTTCAAAATGGACGGTTTTTTCTGCGGCTGTTCCCGTTTCTCGGCTTTTACCGCTTTTGCAAGGTCGGTAACGGAAATCGCTTCCCCCGCCTTTGCCCGCTGCTCAAAATCTGCAACGGTGGGCGTTTGCGGCGTATTGTTGATAAGCCCGTCAAAATTGTTGTCGTTCTGCTCTATGGTGTCCTCGACGTGCTTTAAGGGATTATCCCGCTGCGGCTGCTCGGCGGCTATGGCATAAGCCTGTGTGCCATTCCCCATAATGAGATACTTCCCGTCCTCCGACGCATGGTGAAAACCAAATCCCGCCGCTTCGATCTGTTCACGGCTCATATCGGTAATATGAAAATTGCCCCTCGGCGTTCTAACGGTTTCACCCGTCAAAAGGCTGTCGGGGGTCGCTTCCGGCTGCTGCTTTTCAAGCTGCCCGTCCTTGTAGGAATATCCTTGCGCCGCGATTGCTTCAAGGGTCTTGCCCGTAACGTCGCCATAAATCCGCTTGTCTGCGTCAACCAGCATTTGCAAAGTGTCTTGTACGGTGTCGGACAAGGCTTGCTGCTGTTCGGGCGGCAGCTTGTCAAATACGGGGGTCTGCTGCTCCTGCAAAAACTCCGGCACTTGCTGAAAACCGATACTGTCTACATAGTGGGCGGTGTCCTCGTCGTTCTGATGAAGCACAACAATGTCGGAAACGGAAAGGCTATGCCCCTTAAAGTCGGCGGGGTGGTCGATATTAAACCTTTCCCAAATGTCGCCCAGCGTCATATCCTTTGTAAGCGGTGCAGTATAGACGAGTTCATAATTTACCCGGTCAATGGTAAGTCCAGCCGCTTGCAGACGGTCATAAGGCTCAAAGCGCAAGTCCCTTGTTTCGTCCCCGCGCTTTAACTGATAAATGGAAAAGGTATCGCCCTGCTCCTGCTCGGCTTGCCGCTGCTGCTGCAACTCGGTAAAATGCCCCTCAATCTCGGTAATGAGTTCCTTTGCGGTGGTCTGTATTGTTTCAAGGGACGCTTTTAACTCGGTCATTTCCTTGCCGCTGCTCCAACCAGCCACATAGCCGAAAGAGTAATCGGAAGTATCAAGGCCGAAATGCTGGCAAACCGTATAAGCGACGCTTTCCGCTTCTACCTCGCAGGTATGGCGGTCAACGCGGTTTTGCTGCTCCGGCGGGGCGTTTAAGTCTACGTCGTGCAGCTTCGCATGGGCGATTTCGTGAATGGCGGTCTTTACCGCCTGTAATTCACTCACGCCCTCTTTGATTGCAATACGCTTGTCGGTCAAACTGAAATACCCATTTGCGCCGTTTGTGATCTGCTCAAATGCAATCGGGACGGGGGACGCTTTTTCAAGGGCGGCGAAAAAATCCTCGTACTGCTCCACATCGGCAAGCAGCGGTTTAACGGAAAGGTCGGGAAACTCCTTGCCCTCGGTCTGCGAAATATCAAAGACGGTTATAACCTTAAAGGCGGGGACGGTGATTTCCTTTTCTTCCTTTACCACTTTTCCCTCGCGGTCAAGCATGGGCTTTCTCGTTTCGGGGTCGATTTTATCAACCAGCTTTTTCACCTTGTAGGGCGCGGGGGCAAAGATTTTAATGCCTTTCTCGCCTTTCTTTACATGGCGGTCAAACTCCTTTTCCCATTGACGGAAGCCATTACCAAATTGCCGCCCTGCATAGCAATTAGGATAGTGTTATTCAAACTATAATCATGGAACTTTGACATAGCGGTTAGAAACTCTTTGTAGCGGTCGCTGTCAAAAATCGCCTGTACGCCCTGTTCCAAACGCGCGGTGATCTCCTTTACCTTTTCGGCGGGCTTTTCGGAAGTAAGGATAATGGGGACGACGGGGCGGGGCTGCTGCGGCTCTGCGGCCTGTGCGTCTGCTTGCTGCGTTTCGGCTGCGTCCATATAGGCTTTGTCCTGTTCGCCGCGCTCCGGCTGCGGGTAACTCATAATGCGGTATTCTTCCGGCACTTCGCGCCCCTCAAACTGCCGTTCCCACTCGTCGCCGCTTTCCACGATATAGCCGTACTCGGTAAACGCGCCTTTTTCCTGCGCGGCAGCGTTCCTGCCAAAAGTAGAAAGGTCAATGCCGCCTTTCCATTCTTCGGGCATTTGTACCATGCCGGATTGATTTAAGTAATAGTCGCCCAAATCGTGGTAGTTATGTACTTCGGGGATATGGACGTAAAAATCCACGTTGTAGGTGAAGTCAATTACCTGTCCAATATTTGCAAGCCCGTTTTTCTGCTGCAAAGCTGCGTTCAGCTTGCCAACCTCGGCGGGGTCAAGCTGTTCGAGCCGCGCCGCAAGAAAATTGAGTTCGTCCACGTCGGCGGCGCATACCATTTCATAAGGCAAGGCAATATGTTTCTCCGGGTCGTCGGAATAGCCGCGAATGGAAAAATCCTGCGGGTTGTCGGCGGTAATGCCGACGTTCCGCATAGCTTCGTGCAACTGCTCCTTTGTGGCGGGCATATCCAACCAATAGCCGCCGGGGTCGCCCGCGTCAAAGCGGCTGCGGTTGCCTATCATAATAGAAAACTGTTCGCTCATGTGTTCACGCTCCTTTTCCTGCCCGGTATTTTCGGGGATAGCTGCCGCCTGTTGCTGCTGCGGGGGTTCTTCGCCCTCTATGGTGTAGTCCGGCATGAGCATACCGTTTACTTTGAAATAGTCGGCGTACTCCTGCGGGATAGGCGGGGAGATTTCCGTAAACAAGCGGTCATACGCTTTGATACGCCCATTCAGATACTTTTCCATAGCTGCCTTGTCGGTGAAAACCTTTCTATCTTGTCCGGCAATCTTCGCTTGGGTTCTGCTTGGGCTGTTGGTGCGCACGCTCCATGTAAGCGTCCATGAATACGGGATAGATTTCTGCGCTTCTTTGTCGTAGCGGGTATTCTCGTAAATGTAGTAATTCATCTGATATACCCGGTTGCTGCGAATATGGCGGTTATGCTCGGTGGTCTGCCACTCGTTAGCGGTGTGCTGGACGTGCGGCGTTCTCACATATTCAAGTGTTTTATCCAGCAAAAGCGTTCTTCCCGCCTGTTCTTCCCATGCGGCGGCGCGTTCTTTAAGGTCGTCAAAAATCGCCTGTTCTGCCGCCGCGCTTTCGCTGCGCATGGAAAGTAGCTGCGCAATCGGCAAGGAAGCATAAGGGGCAATCTCCCTGTCCTTTGCTTCAAAATATATCCGGCGTTCTATCCGCATGGTTTCGGCGGCTTCTAATTTGTCATGGTCGTATGAGGAATACGGCATATTCTTTCATCACGTCCTTTCTCGGTCATATAAGGGTTTGGGACTATCCCAACAAGCAAAATGCCCGCGCTCTCTATGGGAAGCGCGGGCATTTCTCGCAAACGGGTACTCGTTTGCTGTGCTTGCTATGTAGTTGTTTTTATCCGTAAACGCCTGTTTCTCTCGCTTTGGGCTTTCTGTCTGCGGCGTATCTTTGCCGCGCAATCGGGGCAGTATTTCGCCCGGTTGCTGCCCGCCGCAAACGTGCTGCCGCATACCGCGCAACGCTTCAAATCGGTTTCCCCGCTGCGGGTGATCTGTTCGCAAAGCTGCCTGTCGGCGGGTAATACCGCTTCGCGGAAATAGCGGCATAGCAGCGAATAGCTGATACTCTGCACACAAACGCAAGTTTCCCCGTCGTCCAGCAGCAGACAATTCCCGCAATCGTTGTTTGCACAAGCGGCGCGGGTCATTTTCTTTACGGCGCGGTATTGCTTTTCATCAAGCTTATCATTTTCGGTTCTGCTCGACGCGGAAGTTTACATACTTGCCGCCTGTGTCGGCAAGCAGCACAACTCCGTCAAAGGTCTTTCCCGTCTTGGTCGAGTACATACCTTTGATTTTTACCTTTCCGTCTTTCAAAAGGGCGGCGGCAATCGCCTTTGTGAAAGCCTTTTTGCGCTGCTCAAAAAAGCGGTCATTCTTCCACATCACAAAGCTGCAAGCCCTGTCGGAGCAGTAAAAGTTTTTCTTGCCCTCGTAAACCGCCGCGCCGCAACGGGGGCAAGTGCCGATTGCTTCCCGCTGCGGGGTAAACAGCTTCGCTTTATCCTCGGAAATCGCGGAATAGGTCTTGACAAGCCCCGCTGTCATTTCCTCAATCCCGCGCATGAAGTCGGCGGGGCTGTCGCTGCCCTTTGCAATCCCGGTAAGGCGCGTTTCCCATTCTGCCGTAAGCTGCGGGGACGTAAGGCTGTCGGCAGAATAGCGACAAGGTTATACCCGTCCTTTGTGGGGATTAGCTTTTTGCCCTTGCGCTCGGCAAAGCCCGCGCTAATGAGTTTTTCAATGATACCCGCCCGCGTCGCGGTGGTGCCTAACCCTTTGCGCTCCGCGTCCTCCGGCGTGTCCTCCTTTCCCGCACTCTCCATAGCCGAAAGTAACGTATCTTCGGTAAATGCCTTTGGGGGCTGCGTGTAACGTTCGGAGATCTCCGCTGCCGGATTGTCAAAGGTCTGCCCCTCGGCAAGCGGGGGTAAAACCGCTTCCGGCTCTGCGTCCTCGTCCTGTTCCCCGGACGCGGCGCGGGATAGTCTTTCAATCTCGCGCCAACCCTCGCAAAGCGTCGTCCTGCCCTTTGCGGTAAAGGTATAGCCGCCGCAAGTGAAAACCGCCGTAACCGCTTCATACTCATAGGGCGCGGCAACGGCGCAAAGCAGTTTTGCGCACACAAGGGTCATTAGCTTTTTCTCACTTTCGGCAAGGGAAGAAAAGCCCGTTTTCACAAACTCCGCTGTCGGCAAAATGGCGTGATGGTCGGTTACTTTGCTGTTGTCGCAAATCCTCGCAAGGTCGGCTTGCAGCTTCACGCCCTGCATAAAGGGGAGAGCAGCGCAAAGGCCGGTGATAAGTTCCTTTGTGCTGCCCTCCATATCGGAAGTGATATATTTGCTGTCGGTGCGGGGATAGGTCAAAAGCCGTTTTTCATAAAGGGCTTGCGCATAGTCAAGGGTCTGTTTCGCCGTAAACCCATACAAACGGTTTGCTTCCCGCTGCAAGGCGGTGAGGTCAAACAGTTTCGGCGGGGCTGCGGTCTTTTTCTCTTTTTTAAGGGAAGTACAAACGGCCTGCGATTTCTCGCAAGCCGCTTTCATCTGCCGCGCCGCCGCTTCGTCGTCCTGCCTTTCGGAAAGGGCGGCAACGCCGCCAACGTCCAGCCGGACGACATGATATTTCTCTTTCTTAAAGCTGCTGATTGCATAGTCGCGGTTTACCAGCATAGCAAGGGTGGGCGTTTGCACTCTGCCGACATTCAATGTTTTATGGTAGAGGATAGAGAAAAGGCGGGTCGCGTTAATGCCAATGAGCCAATCGGCCTTTGCTCTGCAAAGCGCGGATTGATAGAGGTTGTCATAGCCGCGCCCGTCTTTGAGATTTGAAAAGCCCTCGCGGATTGCACTTGCTTCCATGCTGCTAATCCAAAGGCGGGAAAAGGCTTTTTGCAATTCGCCTGTTCATAGACAAAGCGGAAAATGAGTTCCCCCTCGCGCCCGCTGTCGCAAGCATTGATAATCTCGGTAACGTCGCTGCGGTGCATAAGGTCTTTGAGAATGGAAAACTGCTGCTCCTTGCCGCTGGCAACAATAAACTGCCACTCCTGCGGGACAATGGGAAGATCGTCGTACTTCCATTTACGGAATTGTTCATTGTAGGTCGCCGCGTCTGCAAGGCTAATCAAATGCCCGATACACCACGACACAAGGTAGCCGCCGCCCTCAAAATATCCGCTGCGCTTTTCATTCGCGCCCATAACGGCGGCAATCGCCGCCCCGACGCTCGGTTTTTCTGCAATTACAAGTTTCATAGATTATCGTCCTCCTGCTCGGTCTGTTCGGTTTCGACTACTTCCGTTTCCTCGTCGTCCTCGTCAAAATCAAGGTCGTCAAGGCTGCTGCTGCCTTTCGCCGCGTCCTTTTTGGGCTTCAAAATCTTAAAGTAGTAGAACGCGCCGCCGCCCGCTGCGGCAACAAGCAGCACGACAAGCAGAATACCCATGCCGCCGCCTTTTTCTTCTTCCGGCGGCTGCTCGGTTTCTTCCGGCTCCGGCTCGGCTTCCTTGCCCGCGCACTCGCTCATGTTGACGCTGCAAACGGGACAATCGGTGTTGACGCTTCCGGCAACGCATTTTTCAGTACAGCTACAAACGGGGGCTTCGGTCTGCCCGTCCTCCATAAGGGCGGTTAAATCCGCTTCGTCCACTTGGTTAAGGAAATGGACGGTATTTTCCCCGTCCTCGGCGCGGTCAATGATGATGTAAAAATAGTTTCCGTTTTTCGTAACGACGGTAATAAACTGCTTATCGCCGGACGCTTCGCCCGTTATGTCGTCCACAAGGCTCATGTTGCCCTCCGGCGTTAAGGGCTGCGGCTCATAGCCGCCCGTCGTTTCTTCCGGCTCGGTTTCGGTTACGGGGGTAGGCGGCTCGTCGCTCACATCACCGCCGCCCGCAAAAGCGGTAACAGAAAAGCCGCCCATGAGTACAAGGGCGGCAAGCAAAGCGGTAACGCTGCGGAACAGTTTTTTATGCTTCATCTTCGGTTTCCTCCTGTTCGTCGGTGTAGTCTGCGTCCGGCTGTGGCAAGGCAATTTCGCCGCTGGCGTAAGCGGAGAGGAACGCGGCAAGCTGCGCCCCGTCAAGGTGTACCGCTTTCACCATTTGAACGATCTGCGCGTTTTCTTCCTCGATTTTCTGCGCTTCAAGGTCTTTCAGCCTTTTTGGTATTCAAGGATTTTCGCCCTCGTTTTCTCAATATCCCTTTCGATACGGTCAAGTTTCGTGTTTGCCATAGAAATAAACTCCTTTCAAAGTCAGTTGTAATGTAGCCGCCCATAGGCGTAAAAATGGGATTGCCAATAGCTTGTATCAAGTTTTGCGTATTGTATCGGGTCGCCACAATGCAGCATGACGGGCTTCCGTCCCCGTCCTCGCCAACGTAGATACCCACATGAGATACCCCCGGCGTGTCGTATGTACCGTAAAGAAAACCAAATCCCCCGGCTGCGGGTTGGAAACGCGGGTTGAAATGTTGTAAAGCCCCTGCGCCCCAAGTCTGCCCGTATTGTATAAGCCGCTGTTCGTCAGCACATAGCTAACAAAACCGCTGCAATCAAAAGAGGTTTCCGGGGTGCTGCCGCCCCACACATAGGGAAAGCCGACGTATTTATCCGCTTCCTCAATGAGCCGCGCAAACTTTTCATCGGAATTAAGCAGCGCGGCGGGTACTTCGTAATCGGCGGGCGGGTTTTCATAGTATTTTGACACATAGCCGGACGACGGGAACAAATCGGGGCGGTTCCCCAGCGACGACATATACATAGCGTACATGGATAGCTGTTCCTCGCCCATAATGTAGACGGGGACATGGGAAAGGTTGAAGTTTTCCAAATCCACATGAAGAATGTAATAGTTATATGGGACTTCAACCTCATATTCGTTGCCCTCGCTGTCCGTCCTCGTTTCGGTGCGGTAGCGTACCTCGACTTCCTCCGTAACGGTCAAGATATACTGTTTCTCAAAGAGCATTTCAAGGGTGCTTTGCGCTTCATCAAGGGTAAACACGCCCTCATGCAGCGCGGAAAGGATTAGAAGATTAGCACATAGGGGTCAATTGCTCCG
>ENA-OQAN01000700-OQAN01000700.1-human-gut-metagenome-genome-assembly--contig:-NODE-700-length-16824-cov-1.264000_pt1 | contig 16824 bp, 28 predicted proteins | sample MGYA00242735_ERZ504527 | MGnify/ENA primary metagenome ERZ504527 (study PRJEB26092, sample SAMD00036230) | human gut metagenome | host: Homo sapiens | study: EMG produced TPA metagenomics assembly of... | reverse complement strand
TTTTAAAGGATGCTAAGGCCAACTGGAAAGAATCTGGAGCTTGATTTTTAGGCATGAGACTCCAAGAAATCGAAAGTTTTTCGGTTTCTTTTTTTTGTGGCCAAGATGTCATAATTGACATTACAATAAGAATAAATATAATGTAATATATATAATTACAACAAAGGAGAAAGAACATGGTTTACGCATATAATAGTAAGATTTATTTAGCAGAGGCAGTTTTAAATGTGAAGGACTTGGCTGGTCAAGTGGCCTTTTATACACAGATTATTGGACTTGAAATTCAAACCCAAACGGAAAGGGAAGTTATTTTAGGAGCTGGAAACAAACCTTTGGTCCATCTGATTCAGACCAATCGTGAGGAAGCGGTCAAGTCAAGTTATGGTCTTTACCATATGGCAATCTTGTTGCCGTCTCGAGAGGATTTGGCAGATGTTTTCAAACATATTGCCGAGCTGGACTATCCTTTTGTCGGGGCTGCTGACCATGGTTATAGTGAAGCCCTTTATTTGGAAGACCTTGAAGGTAATGGTATTGAGCTTTATAGAGACAAGCCGGTTGCTGAATGGGATATTCGTGAGGATGGTCGCATCGTTGGTGTAACTGAAGAACTATCAGCTCAAGAAATTTACGAGATGGGACGCAAGGTTGAGCCTTTTGTGCTAGCTAAGGATACTCGCATGGGGCATATTCATTTATCGGTCAAAGATAGTCAGCTAGCAAGGACTTTCTATCAGGATGTTTTGAAGCTAGCGGATAATGTTTACCATTCCAAGTGCTAGTTGGATTGCTTCAGGTGATTACCATCATCACCTAGCGGTCAACGAATGGGGTGGAAAAAGACTTGGCCAAACGTGAAGAAGATATGCTTGGTCTTGCCTATTACGTCCTTGAAGTTGAAGTTAAGGAAGATTTGATTGCTATTGCAGAGCGTGCTAAGAATCGTGGAGCTGAGGTCAAATGGTTATCTTCTAATGAGTTAACAGTAGAGGATAAGGATGGTATTTTGACACGCGTAAGAAAAAATATTAATAATTAGTGATTTTTTTGAGTCGTAACTATTGACATTACATTCAAAACGGCTATAATGGTTATTGTAATCAAAATTATTACAAAACAGCTTAACAATTTTAACAATTACTATTTATCATAAAGAAAGAGGGAATAACTATGACCTACTTTACAGACTTACAAACAAAACGCCGTTCAATCTATGCTTTGGGAAAAGACCTTGAGCTCTCTAACCAAGAATTGATTGAAACCATTCAAGGAGCTGTCCTTAACACACCTACAGCCTTCAACTCACAAACATCACGTGTGGTGATCTTGCTGGATGAAGAATCAGATGCTTTCTGGAATGAGATTGCTTATTCAGAGCTTGAAAAAGTAACGCCAAAAGAAGCTTTTGAGGGAACAAAAGAACGTTTGGCAGGTTTTGCTCAAGCTAAGGGAACAATCCTCTTCTATGAAGATCAAGATGTGGTGAAAGGCCTTCAAGAGCAATTCCCACTTTACGCTGAAAATTTCCCAATTTGGTCAGAGCAAGGTCATGGAATCGCCCTTTATGCAACATGGTTGGCTTTGGCTGAGAAGAATATCGGCATGAACGTACAACACTACAATCCACTTGTTGATGCACAATTAGCTGATAAATATGACATTCCGGCTAACTGGAAACTCCGTGCTCAAGCACCATTTGGTCAAATCGTAGCACCAGCAGGAGATAAAGACATCCAACAGAAGGTCGTTTCAAAGTTTTTGGCGACAAGTAATCACTTTAGCTCAGGCAGTCAGTTTGGCGATTGGCTGTACTATGACTAAAGAATTTCAAAATGATAAGACAAAAAAAGTAGCAGGATTGAGAAATCTTGTTATTTTTCTATCTCAAAAATTGTAATACCCAAGGAAACTTATAGCTTGAAATTAAAAACTTTCCTTAGATGATAGCGAATGTCAGCGACCTTCAAAGAAGTTCCATGAGTAAGGTTTGGCTCCCTCGATTTTTAATTTTTAGGCTTAGGTTAAGACAATTCTCCAAACTTCCAAGTACTTGTATTCACTACTGGTCTTTTTTTGAATTGACCGGATTAATTAATGATTTATTATCGCGGTAGCATGCCCAATTAATTTTTTAAAATCTTTCCCACTAAATTGGCGAACTGAATACTAAAAAAATCTGCTAGGTCTTGATGGTTGATTTTAAGGATTTGTTTTAAGAGGTGAAGTTGAAATGTAGATTCTTCTAATTAGTTTATCGAAGGAGGGAGACTACAAAAGATTTCGAAAAAAGGTGCTATTGATATCTTATTTTTAATAACTTTGACAACATTCTTTTTATTTTTGACAAAGATGCTTGTCAAAAAATAAAAGAAGCGTTACAATGGTTTTAGATAAAGAAGGAGAGGTATTCTTATGGGAGCCATATGGATTCTTTTTATCCCTTTTCTGGTTATATTTTATGCAAGCTCAGAAAAGAAGATAAAAAGGTTGAACAAACGCATCAGACGATTAGAAAAACAAGTGAAAGGAAATCAAGACATGTCTAGACTTTTAGAAGAATTGAAAGGCCAAACGGCCACTGTTACAGTAGATGGTGTTGGATTTGAGTATGAAATTATAGATATCGATGAAGATTGGGTCAAACTGACTCGTGTGAATCATAAACAACAGAGGGAAACCAAGTTAGTCCGCATCGAAGATATTCAGGGTATTCAACTATAAGGGGCGAAAGCCATGATCTTAAAAAATCGATTGAAAGAGCTGAGGGCGCGTGATGGTCTCAACCAATCCGAGCTAGCCAAGCTAGCAGGGGTCTCGCGCCAGTCCATCAGTCTCTTGGAGCGGGGGGAATACACCCCCTCGGTTATCATTGCCATCACCATCGCGCAAATTTTTAAGGAACCGGTGGAGAATGTCTTTAGTCTAGTAGAGGGAGAGGAATAATATGAAAAAGCAACAACAAGAACGATCCGCTCGTTATCGGTTTTGGAGAAATGTCGGAATCATCACAGTTTCCGGCTTGATTGGAGGAGTCATTGGTTTTTTGACAGGCATGTTCGGATCCGAAAAACTCCTTGAAATCCAATCCTTCTTTAGTATAGAAGTACTCCTTTTGGCTCAATACTTTTGTTTCTTATCGTGTTTATTGTTACGATAGCCTTACTAATAAGCGCGAGAAAAGTCCATCAAAAAAATGCTCCAGATAGAAGACGAAGAGGAAGCCTATCACTATGACATCCAGAAGAAAAAACTGTTTGGGTTAGCGACCATTTTTAAAGGAGTCATGATCTTGCCATACTTTTTAGTCATCATCTTTTATAGTCAATGGGTGTATATGGATAGACCTTCCACAGGGCACTTAGCTTTTATCTTTGGAACATTTACCATGCTCTATCTTTTTCTTGTCTTGATTGTCCTATTTTTCTTATCAGATATCTTCTTTCGCAAGACCTTCCATCTGCTTTATGGAAAACCGATTCCTCGCAACGCCAATGCCAAGGAAGTGCGTGAATTCATGATGAGTATGATGGATGAAGCAGAAAAACAGATTAGCTACGAGGAAAATTTCGAAGTGGTCGTCAAGTTAAGCAATTATGTCTTACCGATTTCCTTAATTGCGATATTCTTAGTTGGCATTGCTTTCCATACAGATATCTTGTTAGCATTAGTAGTGGTATCACTGATTTATGTCTATATCTTGGTCTCTCAGTACAAGATTACCAAACGTTATTATAAAGAGTAGAGGAGTCATCTATGTTAGAAATCAGAAATTTAGAGAAGAGCTTTGGCAAGAAGCAAGTCTTGTTCGGGATTGACTTGACTGCGAAAAAAGGGTCTATCTTAGGTTTGATCGGGAAGAACGGATCAGGAAGACCACCATCTTCCATAGTATCCTCCGCTTCCTTGACTACAGTGGTGATATCCAATTGGATGGCAAAGCAATCAGTCAAGAAACCTATAAGGAAATTGGCTACCTGCCAGAAGAGCGGAGCCTCATGCCCAAGTTGACCGTCTACGAACAAGTCCGTTACCTTGCTAATCTCAAAGGCATGTCAACTGCTGAGGTCAAGAAGAAACTTCCAATCTGGATGGAAAAACTCCAAGTAAAAGGGAGATTAACCGATAAGATTAAGAGCCTCTCAAAAGGGAATCAGCAAAAGGTTCAATTGATCATTACCATGATCCATGAGCCAAAATTGATCATCCTGGATGAGCCTTTTAGCGGACTGGATCCTGTCAATACAGAAGTGCTTAAGCAGGTCATTTTTGAAGAAAAAAGAACGCGGTGCCACCATTATCTTCTCTGACCACGTCATGACCAATGTGGAAGAACTCTGTGATGAGTTGGTCATGATTCGTGATGGATCTGTGATTCTTTCAGGTCCCGTACAAGAAGTTCGCAATAGCTTCGGGAAGACTCGTCTCTTCGTATCCAATGACTTCAGTAAAGAGGAGTTGGAAGTGCTGCCTCACGTGACCAAGGTGACCATGACCAAGCAAGGCCTGTGGAAGTTGGTATTGGATGATGAAACAGCAGGTCCGGACCTCTTTGATCAGTTGACCAAGGGTCGCTATCTAGCAACCTTTGACCAACAAGCCCCAACCATTGATGAAATCTTTAAACTAGAATCAGGAGTAGAAGTATGAAACAAATGCTGATTGTTATCAAAGAAACTTATCTACGTCAAGTGAAATCATGGAGTTTTTTCCTGATGGTTCTTTCTCCCTTTCTCTTTATTGGATTGTCGATTGGTTTGAACTACTTCGTTGGCTCATCTACATCTGCGAAAAGCAATATCGCCTTGATAACAGATCAAGCTCCTGTCAAGGAAGGCTTGAAAGGAACCGATGGCTTGACCTTTGACTATAAGGATGAAGCAGCAGCTAAGAAGGCCATGAAAGAGGAAGAGATCAAGGGAATCCTCACAGTTGAAGAAAAGGATGGCCAGCTAGAGGCTCGCTACCAGAGTGAGGATGCCATGAAGCCAGATTTCAAATCAGTCCTTATGGCTAAATTGAGTCAGGTCCAACAAATGCTCAATGTTTCTAAGGCGGATTTAAGCCAAGAGCAGTTAACAGCCTCTCTCAACAGGTCTCATTGACTGAAAAAATTGATGAGAAGAAAGAAGGACTGAAAATGGTGCAGACCATGTGAGCTGGAGGTATCGGTTTTCTTCTTTACATAATTCTGATCTTTTATTCAAGTATCACTGCTCAAGAGGTAGCCAGTGAAAAAGGAACCAAGATCATGGAAGTGGTCTTCTCAAGCATTCGTGCAACTCACTATTTCTATGCTCGCATGATTGGTCTTTTCGGAGTGATTTTTACCCATATTGGTATCTATGCAGTTGGCTTGGGAGGCGTTTGGATTTTTAGAGATTCCATTCCTCTTGTGAAAGATATTTTATCTCCAGACTCACCTATCACCCAACATATTGGACAATCCATTTCCTTGAATACCTTCTTCTTTATCATCTTGGAATCTTCATGTACGTGGTTCTTTCAGCTTTCCTAGGGTCAACAGTTGCTCGTCCTGAAGATACAGGAAAGGCCATCTCTCCTCTGATGATGTTAGTGATGGTTGGATTCTTTGGAGTGACTGCCTTGGGTAGCGCAGGAGATGTCCCTCTATTGAAGATTGGATCCTACATTCCATTCATTTCAACTTTCTTCATGCCATTCCGTACCATCAATGGCTATGCAAGTGGACTTGAATCATGGGGGTCATTCGGAATTGCCTTGGCCTTCACGCTCCTCGGCACCATGATCATTGGAAAAATCTATTCTAGTCTCATCTTACAAACAGATGATCTAGGTTTAGTCAAGACTGTTAAAAAAGCTTTAAGCTATCGTTAAAAGAGACACCTTCAGTGGATACTGGAGGTGTTTTGCTTTGTGAAATCATTGCTGTTTGGTCTTCTTTACTTTATAATGAAAGTAGAATGAAAAGGAGGCGGACATGAACTATATTGAGTTTGCTGAAAATGAGCGTCTGTCCACGATTGTCCTTGGGATGATGCGTATTAGCGAATTGAGTGAAGATGAGGTAGAGGACTTGGTGGAGGCAGCCCTGTCGATTGGAATCAACACCTTTGATCTGGCGGATATTTATGGAAATGGACAGTGTGAGGTCCTGCTGGGCAAGGTTCTCAAGCGTCGTCCGGATCTTCGGGACCAGATGTGGATCCAGTCTAAGTGTGGGATTCGCAAAGATGGCTTTACCTATTTTGATTTTTCTAAGGACTATATTTTGGACTCCGTTGATGGCATCCTCGAGCGTTTGCAGATTGAACGCTTAGATAGTCTTCTCCTTCACCGACCGGATGCCTCATGGAGCCTGAAGAAGTGCAGAAGCTTTAATCACTTGGAGCAAGCTGGCAAGGTCCGTCATTTTGGGGTGTCCAATCAAAATCCTATGATGATGGAATTGCTCAAAACTGTTGTCAAACAACCTCTCAAGGTCAACCAGTTGCAGTTGAGTGCCGCCTTTACACCGAGCTTTGAAGCTGGTTTTCATGTCAACATGGAAGGGCCAAAAGCAGCTGTGCGAGATGGCAGTGTCTTTGAGTATTGTCGCTTAACTGATACGGTGATCCAAGCCTGGTCTGTCCTCCAGCATGGCTATTTCAAGGGGAATTTTGTCGGCAAGGAAGAGTTTGCGGCCCTCAATCACGTCCTCAATGACTTGGCAAAAAAATACCAAGTCACTCCGACAGCCATTGCCCTTGCTTGGGTCCTTCGCTACCCAGGTAAGATGCAGGCAGTCATTGGAACGACCAAGCCACAACATGTCCTTGAAGCAGGGAAAGCAGCAGAAGTTACCCTAACTCGCAAGGAATGGTACCAAATCTACCTAGCTGCAGGAAATGATTTGCCTTAGAATCTTGTTATCAAACCAGATTCCACTCTAATCGGTAGTCTGGTTTTTTGTTTTGTGGTCTTCAGTTTTTTCTTGACAAGCCTTTCCTTTTTATGATATCTTTTATGCAACAAGTGTTGCGCAACGTATGTTGCGCGAAAGGAGTCTTATGCCACCCAAGGTTAAATTTAGTAAAGAGGCTATGATTGGGACAGCTTTACAATTGGTGAGAGAAGAGGGCATGGCTAGTTTAACTGCTCGAGCATTAGCGGAGAAACTGGGAGCCACACCGAGAGTCATTTTTGGGCAATTTGCTAATATGGCTGAGTTACAAGCAGAGGTTATTGGTGCTGCGGAGATGGTCGTGGTGGAGTATATTCGCAAGGCCTTAGAAGATGAGAAACCTTTCCGATCTGTCGGGGTTGCTTATATCCTGTTCGCCTCAAAAGAGCCCCAACTCTTTCAGTTGCTTTTCCAAAATCCTAGCAAAGATCCGATTCGTCGCTTTCAAGATTTTCTTCCCATGAAGGATCATAGTTACCAATTGGTTCTGGATTCGATTGTCGCAGACTATCCTTTGACTGTAGAGGAGGCTAGTCGCTTGTACCAGCATCTATTTATCTACTCACACGGGATGGCCTCTATGGTTGCTTCTGGGATTTATCAGTCAGCATGGAAGAAGTGATTGGATTACTGACAGAGGTTTGTCAATCTCTCATCAAAGAAATGGTAGGAAAGAAATGATTCAACTAGAAAATGTGCACAAAAGTTACGGCCAAACCAAGGTCTTAAAAGGGATTGATTTGCAGATTCAAGACCAGGATGATGTGGTTATCCTCGGCCCTTCTGGATCGGGCAAGTCAACTCTCTTAAATGTGTTATCAGGCTTAAGAAAGGTGGACGAAGGCATATCCTTATTCAAGGACAAGATTTATCACAACTCACGGATGCTAAATTGACGGCTTTAGACGGGAGAATATTGCCTTTATTTTCCAGCAGTATTATCTACTACCGAATCTAACGGTCAGACAAAATGTAAAAATGGGAGCTAATCTGGCAAACAATCATGATTTTTTGCAGATCATCGAGGATTTGGGGCTTGGCGATAAGCTGGACAAGTATCCGAGTGAATTGTCTGGTGGGGAACAGCAGAGAGTCTCCATTGCTCGGGCCTTGGCCAAAAAGCCAGAGATTCTCTTCTTAGATGAGCCGACGGGAGCCCTGGATGAAGAAACAGGGCGCAAGATTCTCGACTATATCTGGAAACTGAAGGAAAAGCTGGGCTTTACCCTCATCATGGTGACGCACAACCAAAATATTGCGGATATGCCAGAACCATCATTCGTGTCAATAGTGGCAAGATTACTGAAGTTGTGACCAATGATCAACCTCAGACTGCCTATGAGATTGGATGGTAAGCCATGTTTTCAGTAAAAGATATTCGAAAATTAGTTGTCGTCAGTATCATTGGGGCTTGTGCGGTCTTTGTGGCCAATCTCTTCTTGAATTTTTACCTGGATATCGAGCAGTTGGAGATTTCTAAAACCAATCCGATAATTCAGACCTACTATGATGCCCAGGTTTCGCTATCTTGGATGGTGGCCATGGTCAGTGGGGTCGTCTTGTCCTTGACATCGATCCTTCTCATGTGTTTTTATATCAAACAATTTGTCGATGACCACAAGGAACAATTAGGAATTTTAAAGGCTTTGGGTTACAGTAATGGCCAGTTGGCGAAACGATTTTGGGCTTTTGGACTCAGTTTTGGAGTTGGAGCACTTCTTGGATATTTCGCTTCTTTTCTAATGATGGGTCATTTTTATGACTTTCGCAATGAGAAGGGGATTTTGCCAGAAATTACCATTCATTTTTCACTGGCAGCTCTTGGTCGCTTTGGTGATGCTGCCAACGACCTTCTTTATGGTTCTTGCGATTGGTTATGCTAGAAGACAACTACAAACGCCGGCCCTTCGCTTATTGAAAAAATCCCCAAGTCCAATCAAGGATCAAAAGGAGAAAAAGCTCCTAAGAAAGAAAAATCCTTCCTAAAAGAGCTGTCTTCGTCGCTGATTTGGGGGAGAAAATCGATCTTGTTTTTTGTGGTCTTTGGCTCCATGTGTTTTGCGGCCATGGTTCAATTGTCCTTTGGCTTAAGAGATTATACAGATGATATCATCCAAACCATGATGATTATGATTGGCTTAATTCTTTCTTTCTCGATTCTCTTTTTTGTCATTAGGGATTGTCATCTCAGAAAGTCGCGAAACCTTGGCCTTGATGAAGGCTTTTGGCTACACCAATCGTGAATGCCAAAGTCATATTCTCGCTCCCTATCGTTTTTGGGCTTATCTAGGATTTGTTTTAGGGACGGTTTATCAATACGGTATCATGGAAATCTTGATTGGTGTGATCAAAGATACGGTTCCTGAAAAGATTGAGCATCACTTTGATGGGAATGTGTGCTTTTGGACCTTGCTCGGTTTTGCTGTGGTTTATGAAAGCCTCTTTTATCTATCCAACAAAAAACTCCAAAAACAAACCATCAAAGAAGTACTCTTAGCTGAATGATTTAGTTACAATCAATCACAAAGAGTCTATTATTCTAAGGAGCAAAATATTATGGAAAATTGACCTCTTTAAGAGGTCTTTTTTTTTTTCTTATGAAAACGCTACATAAGAGACTAAATTCACTATCACAAGATTGTGACCAATCACAATCTTGTGATAGTTTACATCTTATTAACATTGCCCCAAAATTCTTGAATTCTCTATTGTAAAAGCGTAAGATAGACACTGTTTTAATTTTAAAGGATTGAAACACGTCTTGAAATATTTCTAGATGTATAAGGCAAATAGAATTTTATGAAAGAGGAGTCTCGAATGTCAGATAAACAAATGAAAACCCTTGGTTGGGTGGCAACCTTCATGTCAGTTATGATGTATGTATCATACGTACCACAAATCATGGACAATTTGTCTGGTCATAAAGGAAACTTTATCCAACCATTGGTAGCTGCAGTCAACTGTAGCCTTTGGGTTTACTATGGTCTCTTTAAAAAAGAACGTGACCTTCCCCTTGCTGCGGCCAATGCACCAGGTATTATCTTTGGTTTAATTACAGCATTGACAGCTTTGTTCTAAAATAAAGCAAAATTTCTTTCTATACTTTTTTTTTCTTAACGCAGAAAACGAGAGCAGAACTAGCGACAGTCAAAGATTGTCGTTCTAGTTTCACTCTCGTTTTTTGTTTTTAGTTACTAAGAAGAGCCTTGATAGCATCTTCCATTTTAGTGGTTCAGTTTTGGAAGAAAAGCGTTCGACGACTTGACCTTCACGGTTAATCAAAAACTTAGCAAAGTTCCATTCGATTCTAGCCCCAAGCGGTCCAGATTTTTCTTGTTTTAGCCAATCAAAAAGTGGTTCTGCTTCCTTACCATTGACCTTGATTTTGGCAAAACGAGGGAAGGTAGTATGGTAATTGAGGGTGCAGAAGGTATTGATTTCTTCAGCACTACCAGGGCCTGCCCCATAAATTGATTACAAGGAAAATCAAGAATCTCGAAACCCTGGTCTTTGTATTTGTCATAAAGTTCCTGCAAACCTTGATACTGTGGCGTCAAACCACAACCTGTTGCTGTATTGACGATTAAGACGACCTTGCCCTTATAATCATTTAGGAATACGGGCTGGTCAGCTTGATCTGAAACTGTAAAATCGTATAAGGTTGTCATAAAAACTCCTTTGGCTTAGTTGAGACTATTATAGCAAAGTTAGTTAGAGAAGTGGTTATTCAGGAAGAATAGAGATTAAATGGTGTTTGTGATAGTAATTCTTTATATTGGCGTTAAGAATTACTTATAGCTGACGGTAATAATACTATGTAAGGATATGTACTTAAAAGAAGTTAACAATAGGTTTTAACGTTATTTGGGTTACTATATCATAAATTTTATTTATGGCTAGGGATAAAAATTTCTTTATTTTTCGGATGTGATAATCTCTGATAAGATAATGTCATTCAGTTTTGAAGCAGCTAGTGATAATAGGAGTTGAAAGTATTTTAGGTATGTTCATTAGCTGTTGATATTAGGATAAGAGAAAAGGAGATTCTTATGTCAGAAAAAGAGAGTTAGTTTTGAAAGCATTTCGTGGAGAAAGTGTTGATCGTGTCCCGGTGGGATTTTGGCATCATTTTACTACTGAAGACGAGTGGTTATATGGTTTTGAAAATCCAGAAAATTATTGTAATAAAAATAAAGACTGGTCATAAAAAATTTATTGAAGAAGTCAAACCTGATTTTGTTAAATTGATGAGTGATGGTTTCTTCGCATACCCACAACCTGCTTTTAAAGATTTTAAGTCAATCAGTGATTTGCAAACGATTGAACCTTTAGGTGCAAATCATCCTTGGATTTCTGCACAAGTCGAACTTGTAAAAAGTCTGATTGCTGATTTTCCTGAAGATATTGTTGCAATTTACAATATCTTCGCTCCGGTTACTTATTTAAAATGGTTAGTTGGAAAAGTTTCAGGTGGCGATGATCTTATCGCAGATTACATTGTGGAAAACCGAAAAGCTTTGAAGCATGTTTTAGATGTTATTGGCGAAGACATTGCGAGTCTTAGTCAGAGGGTGATTGAAGAAGCAGGTGCTGATGGTATTTACCTAAGTGTTCAAAGTATTCAAGATGAGCGAGTTAGCGCTGAAATTTATAAAGAAATCATTGCTCCAAGTGAATTAAAGGTTTTAGAAGCAGCTAATGGAGCCAAAGGACATAATATTCTACATATTTGCGGATACGAAGGAGCCCGTAATAACATCGAACTCTTTAAAGATTATCCTGCTCAGGTAGTTAATTGGGCGGTCGGTCCTGAAGGAATTAGTTTGGCAAAAGGTCTTAACATTTTTTAGAGGTCGCACAGTTCTTGGAGGATTTGAAAATGGAAAAGACGGTCTTCTATATACTGGAACTAAAAAAGCTATTCAAGAAAAGGTTAGGGAGATTATTGCTGATACAGGAACCCATGGTTAATCATTGGTGCTGATTGCACGATTCCAAGTGATATTAACCATGAGCGTATTGAATGGGTACGTGAAGCAGCAATTTTGTAAGAAAAAGGAGAGATTAATATGAGTAAAAAGACATGGATTATTGGTGGAGCTGTTGTTGTAGCACTTATTGGGGCTACAGTTATTGGACGTAGCTTAACAGGAGATAAAAAAGCAAAATCAGATTCTGGAAAGGTAACAACATTAAAAGTTGCCCATACTCAAAACTATGTTCCTTATGATTTTGTTGATAAGGATGGTAATTCTGATGGCTATGAGGTAGCTGTATTAAAGGAAATTGATAAAAAGCTTCCACAGTACAAATTTGAATATACCGGAACAAGTGATGATGATCTTTTGATTGGTTTAGAGTCAGGTAAATATGACATCGGTACGAAGGGCGCGTGGTACACAGATGAACGTGCTAAAAAGTTTATTATTCCGAAAGATCCAATTGGAGCAAGTATTATTGGATTTACCATTCGTAAGGATGATAAAGATAAATATAAAAATATCTCTGACTTTGCAAAACAAAATGGTCGATTGGTGCCAATCTCACCACAAAATGCTCAGTGGAATGTTATCAAAGACTACAACGATAAGCATAAAGATCAACCAATTGAGTTAACATCTGCGGAATCTTTCCAAGTTTCAGATGCCTATGCATGGGTTTTGGAAAATCGTTATGATGCTTACTTTGATATTAAATTATCTTTTGAAAAGGCTGTAACTGATAAAGATGGTGCGTATCATCAATATGCAGATAAATTGACTTGGTTCCCTTATAAAGGAATTCCAACCTATCCACTCTTCCATCGAGATAGTAAGAACGAAGAGTTTTCAAAAGAATATACTAAGGCAATTAAGGAACTAAAAGAAGACGGTACACTTGAAAAGTTGTCTAAAAAATACTTTGGTGAGGATGTCTTCTCATACGTAGACAAATAAGTAATTGTAACGTCGTAAAAGTAGGATGTTTTGATAAGCTTCTGAAGTGAGTTTAGTTAGGAGAAATTATGGTCAATTATGACATTTCAAAAGTTTTTGGAGCATTACCTGAAATCATAAAGGGCTTACCGATGACATTATTGGTTATCTTATTAACGACTTTACTTGGGTCGTTATTAGGAGGATTAATTGCTTGGGCAAGCCTTTCCAAGGATAAAGCTTTGGAGAATTTAGCTAAGGGATATGTTTTTATCTTACGCTGTACCCCACCTATTGTGCTATTATTCTTGGTATTTTACGGAGTTCCAGAATTTCTTAATTGGTGGTTAGGATTAGATATTAATGATTGGTCCAAATTGATATTCGTTCTTGTGACTATGGTTCTCCTATTCTCAGCAATGATATCAGAAGTACTTAAAGCAGCTTATCAAGCAATCCCTAAAGGACAATTAGAAGCTGGGCTTAGTATTGGGCTTACTTCTGAACAAACCTTTGTAAGAATTATTGCCCCTCAAGCATTTAAGGTTGCTTTACCAAATATTACAACAGCTATACTTAACCTTATGCGTGATGCAGCTTTGGCTTATACGATTGGTTTTATTGATGTTATGGGCAAAGGGAACCTTTTGATTAGTCGCCATTTAGGAAATTATTCTTTGGAGACTTATACAGCTGTTGCCTTTGTTTATTGGGGAATAGCATTAATTCTATCGTTGATTTCTAGGATAGCAGAGCAACAATTGAGTGTAAAAGAGAAGGTAAAAAATGAATATTACTTTTATTATAGATACCTTTATCAAGGCTTTATATGGTGTTCCAGTAACATTGGGAATCATGGTTGTGGCTATTCTATTGAGTTTTCTACCTGCTTTATTTCTCGCTTTGGGTCAAATTTATAAGGTACGAGGTATTAAGACTTTTTCAATTGTTTATCTTGCGTTTATTCGTGCAACACCTCCAATTCTTTTAATTTTATTCTTTTATAGTTTGTTCCCTAGTTTGTTAAATCAGTTTTTTAAAGGAATTGGGAGTCACATAGATGTCTTCAAAGTTAACCCGCTTTACTATGCCTTTATTATCTATAGCTTGATGACGACAGGAAGCTTATCGGAAATCATTCGATCAGCATTACTAACTGTTGATAAAGGTCAACTAGAAGCTGCACAAGCCATAGGTTTAACAACAAGACAAGCCTATCTTAGAATCGTTTTTCCACAGGCACTTAAGGCTGCGCTTCCAAATTTGTGTAACTTAGTTATCAATATTGTAAAAGGAACGTCACTTGTCTTTGTTATGACGATAAAAGATATTACCGCAATTGCACGAGTCGAAGCAGCATATGGATATCAATATTTTGAATCTTATTTTGTCATCTTTCATTTTATATTTAATCATTTGTGGTATCATTCAAGTTCTCTTTAACGTTGGAGAAAGAAAATTGCAATTTACATAGAGGGAGTCACTATGCTAGAAGCTAAACATATATCAAAAACATTTGGAGATCGTCAGGTTCTTGTTGATGTCAATCTACAAGTGAAACAGGGAGATGTGGTTGTCATCTTGGGACATCAGGTTCAGGAAAAACAACTTTCTTACGTTGCCTTAATCATTTGGAGAAAGCTGATGGAGGTCAATTAACAATTTCGGGTAAGGACTACTCTTTGGATAAGTTATCAAAGAAAGATATTTTAGATATCCGAAAGAAGACAGCTTTTGTATTTCAACATTACAATTTATTTGCAAACAAGACTGCCATTGAGAATATCTTGGAAGGTTTAGTGATTGCTAGGAAAGTTCCTAAAAGTGAAGCGCAAGAGATTGCTGAAGAAGCACTTAAAAAAGTTGGTCTTCTGGATTTTAAAGATTACTACCCATCACAACTTTCAGGAGGACAGCAACAACGTATTGGTTTAGCCAGGGCTATAGCAGTTAAACCAGAAGTATCTTGTTAGATGAACCAACATCAGCCCTTGATCCAGAACTAGTTGGGGATGTTCTGGATGTCATGAAACAACTTGCTCATGAAGGAACGACAATGGTAGTTGTGACTCATGAAATGGGGTTTGCACGAGATGTAGCTAATCATGTCGTTTTCATGGATGGTGGTCATGTCATCGAAGAGGGGAGTCCAAAAGACATTTTTTACAGACCAAAAGAAAAACGTACACAACAATTTTTGGCACGTATTCTTTCTGATGCTAGTTATGATTTGGAATATATGATTTGATCCATCATTAATAAGTTGTAATTAGAGTAAATAATTCTTGTATAAATAAAATAGGCTGAGAAATAACCTCAGCCTATTTTATGTTTCCTATATGTAATGTTAGTTATATAGTCCTTAATCCCCACAAAAAAACCAAGACTTTCGTCTCGGTTTCATCTCATCTTATGACACGACATGTCCGTCTTTATCGAAGGTATAGAGTTTACCGTCGATGAGGACAGAGCGGTTAGAGTATCTTTCACCTGTTTTAGGGTCCAAATAGTAGGTGTAGTTATCAACTGTGACAAAGCGTCCTAGGACTTGTTTGCCTTCAGCGTCGAAGTAGAGGACCTTGCCATCAACTTCTTGGAAGCCGGTCACTTTCTCACCTTTGTCATTGTAATAGTAGTTATCGCCTTTATCGTAGACAATACGATTGCGATAGGCAGGTTCACCCTTGCGGTCAGCAACTACACCATTGTCATCAGCATTATAGGCTCTGTCTCCGATGACAAAACGTCCTGTTTCAAGGTTTCCGCTATCTCGGAAGAAGTAGTCCTTGCCATCGATGGTTTGCCAACCTGTCAGAGCAGCTCCGTCGTTGCCATAGTAGCGTGTTGGGTAGTATGGGAAGCGTGGAGAACCTTCGTAGTTGTATGATTTTGAAAAGGCGTTACGTGTCATGATACCAGTCAATTGGTCAAATTGGTATGTTTTACCATTGATTGTGACCTCTGTGCCTTTGGCTTGACGGCCATCTTCATAGAAATAGTAAGTGACGCCATCAAAGGTCTTCAAGCCAGTGACTTTCTGACCATTTTCATAGAGATAACTTGTGCCGCTACGATCCGTCTGCAATTGGTCAAAGTGGATGGCTTTTTCTTTTGCCGCATCAATACCCTTGGCATCAAAATTAAATGTTACACCGCGATAAGTAAGGGCCTTGTTAGTTGTTGCAATGGCCACGTTTGTGGTCACTTTTTGGCCATTTGGTGCTGTGAAGGTCATCGGTGTTGAGTCGAAATGGTAGAGGTGCCCATTAAGAATGTCCCATTGGTCAATAGTTGACCATTGTGATTGTCGGACACTGCTATATTTAGATCCAAGAATCTTACCATCATATTGATAAGGACCTTCTTTGATTTTACCATCAGTATCTGTGATATAGACGTCTTTAAGTTCATAATCATTTTCACCAGTACGCTTGAACTCAGGATAGAGACCGTTTGTCAAGAGTTTTCCATCTGTGCTAAAGAGCTGAGAGTTGACAACTCCTGTGTAGAGACTTCCTTTAGAGGTATCATTATCAGAATAGTCGCTACCGTAGTAACGGTCGCCATCAACTTCAAACCAACCTGTCTTGAAGGCACCATACTTCCTGCGTAGTAGATTGTTTCAGAGAAGTCACCGTAATGGTCAGTGGATGTATCATGATAAAAGGCGTTGCGAAGGACAGCACCAGTGTCTTTGTTGGCGAAGTAGTGTTTATCACCTATGGTGAAGAAAGCACCTCGGACTTGTTGGCCCTTATCGTTAAAGTAGTAGAGTCCTTGTTAATAGTTTGTAAACCAGTTGACCTTTTTACCATTAGCATCATAGTACGTTACCATTCTTGATCGCTACCTTGAACAAATTTGGTTTCGATTTGAGGTTTGAGCAGTTTTTAAGAGTCGCCACACCATTGCTATCAAAGTTATAAGACCGTACCGTTTAAGGTAAGTGAGCGATTAACCACTTGTCAACCTGTATTTGGAATCGAA
>ENA-OQAN01000699-OQAN01000699.1-human-gut-metagenome-genome-assembly--contig:-NODE-699-length-16839-cov-1.670536_pt1 | contig 16839 bp, 26 predicted proteins | sample MGYA00242735_ERZ504527 | MGnify/ENA primary metagenome ERZ504527 (study PRJEB26092, sample SAMD00036230) | human gut metagenome | host: Homo sapiens | study: EMG produced TPA metagenomics assembly of... | reverse complement strand
CTGTTCTCGGTTCCGTTATTCTGGAAGGATTGGAACGATTTGCATTGAATGGTATTTATGTAAGCTTTTGTGTAATTGCGGTTTTTCCTTTTCTTGTGTGGCTGGGGGCGTCGGTACTACTACGGATAAGACAGTCTACAAAGATATGCAAGTTCTTGGGAGATATATCCTATCCGGTTTATGTAGTACATTATCCGTTGATGTATTTGTTCTACGCATGGTTGATTGAGAATAAACTTTATACATTGGGAGAAACTTGGTATGTAGCTGTGGGTGTTTTTGTTTTGAGTGTCATTTTGGCTTGCCTGTGTCTGAAACTGTATGATGAGCCCGTAAGAAAATGGCTGAGTAAGAAGTTTCTTGCTCCCAAATAAAAATACTGCATTTCTTGATGGATGTTCATTAAAAGGTCGGACACTATACAAGAAGATATTACAGCTTTGAATAACTGACAATTAGATGAATGGCATCCGATCTGTAAATTCGGATGCCTGCATTCGATTATTTCAAAATGGGCTTTAGGATTGATTTCCTTTTTTGGCAATAGTCACACATGTTGATGAGAGCATTCCGAGCATAGACCTTTCAGGACATAATTGATACTTTGTACGGTGAATCCGGGAGGTAGTGTCACGATGGCACGTGGATACTTTTCATACAAAACGTGCGATGACAGTTCTCACAATAAAAGTGAGTGTGGAGATCGTCTACCTCACAATTGCAATCATTACTGCACACGGCATATTTTAACGATCCTGTGCCGTCATCAATGCCATGAACCAAATGATGGGCTAAAAAAAGGGTTATGGTGCGGTAGATGGTTGATTTGTCTACCGTATCCAATTCGTTTTCCAAATCCAACAGTGAAAATGCTTCTTTGTGCTGCATCATGGTTTTTAGAATAAGCAGACGTATGCTGTCGGTTTGATTTCCCGCTGTTCCAATTTTTTTAAATAGATTGTTTCATTCATAGGTCAAATCATTTTATTCTTTTCATTTCTGTATTCTCATTGCATTAAAAATGGCGAGTAAAGCTACGCCTACATCTGCAAATATAGCTTCCCACATAGTGGCCATTCCGCCGGCTCCTAATAGCAATACTAACAATTTCACTCCGAATGCCAATCGATATATTTTGCCATACAATGCGATGGGTCTGTTTTCCTATTTTTATAGCTTCCGCTACTTTACTGGGTTGGTCTGTTTGTATCACTACATCCGCAGTCTCTATAGCAGCGTCACAGCCTAGACCACCATGGCAATCCCAACATCGCTGAGTGCCAGTACGGGAGTATCATTGATACCGTCTCCTACAAAAGCTACACGATTTTCAAAATTTGCTTTTAATTGTTCTAAATGTGCTACTTTACCTTCGGGTAGTAAATCTCCGAAAGCATGTGTGACACCTATCTTTTCGGCTAAATTAGAAACAATTGTCTGTTTATCTCCCGATAATATTTGAATATTATTAATATTTAAGTCTTTCAGCTCGCGGATGGCTTGTACAGCATCAGGTTTTGGGGTATCCGCCAATGAAAGATACCCCAAATATTTGTTTTCCATTGCACATAGCACGATTGTTTCTGTCATGTTGCTGATTTCATAGGGAAAAGAGATGCCGTATTTTGATAATAACCGTGTATTTCCTACATATACTTCTTTACCGTTTGTTACGGCTTTTATTCCATATCCGGCAAATTCAGTGATTCTCAGTGACGAGTTAAGAGATATACTTTGTTCTTCCGCATATTTGACAATGGCTTTTGCGATAGGATGATTGCTGAAACTCTCTATAGAGGCGATAAGTTGAAGCAGTTCCTTTTGCGAAACACCTTCGGCTGCCGATATTGCCTGAACACTGAATACACCTTGGGTGAGTGTTCCGGTTTTATCGAATACTACGGTGTTTATTTGGGTTATGGCATCTAGATAATTACCCCCTTTGAAAAGAATCCCTTTGTGAGATGCGGCACCAATACCTCCAAAGTATCCTAATGGAATGCTGACCACTAATGCGCAAGGACATGATATGACTAGGAATACTAAAGCCCGATAGAACCAATCATCAAAAACAAAAAATGAATTCAGGTTTTATCAGAGAGTATAAATAGGGGAGTATGACAACTAGTATCGCCAGTCCTGTCACTATCGGTGTATAAATTCGTGCAAAACGGCGGATAAATAATTCGGCAGGGGCTTTTCTTTCTGCTGCATCTTGTACTAAAGTGAGGATACGTGCTAACGTACTTTGATCATACGGTTTGTTTACTTTGATCCGTACCACTTTATCTGAAGCGATCATTCCTGCTAAAACTTCTTCTTGTTTATATAGAGTCCGGGGAACACTTTCTCCGGTTAGGGCGGCCGTATTAAATGAAGCGGAATCTTCCAGTAAAAATCCGTCTAGAGGTACTTTTTCTCCAACTTTTACTTCAATGGTTTCTCCTGGCTGTACTTTTTCCGGTGCTGTTATTTTATATGTGTTATTATATACTACAGTGGCTGTTTCGGGACGTACATCCAATAATGCTTTGATGTTGCTGCGTGCTTTGTGTACAGCTTTGTGTTGGAACCATTCACCTATGAGATAGAACAGAATAACGGCAATACCTTCCCAGTATTCTCCTAGATAGAATGCTCCTGATACAGCTATCCCCATTAAAGTGAATTCATTGAAAACTGATTCTAATTTTATTTTTTTCATTGTTTCTTTTTATTTATGGCAACAAAGATAGTGGAAAGAAGATGCAACTAAATTGCAAATTATATTGTACTTTTACATCGGGTAATTTTTTTTATATACATGAAAAAAAAATATTGGGCTTTTTTGATAGGAAGCTGGTGTTTGTCTGTGGGAATGCAGGCGGCCAAAGTGGATACTTTGTCGGTACATAGTGACGCAATGAATAAGGAGGTTCAGGTAATTACCATCTGTCCGGATAAAGCATGGCAGGTGAAAAATGTCCCGTACTTTATCTGCTTCACGGATATGGAGGCAATGCGGGAACGTGGCTCGGTATAAAACCGGAATTACCTCAAATAGCTGACAAGGAAGGAATCATTTTTGTTTGTCCGGACGGGAAGAACAGTTGGTATTGGGACAGCCCTTTGAATAAGGAGTACCGTTATGAAACATTCGTATCAAAAGAATTGGTGAACTATATTGATAAGAATTTTACTACGAAAGTGGAGAGAGGGGGACGTGCTATCACCGGGTTAAGTATGGGTGGTCATGGAAGTTTATGGTTGTCCATCGTCATAAAGATGTCTTTGGAGGAGGAGGTAGTATGAGCGGAGGTTTAGATATCCGTCCGTTTCCCAATAATTGGGAGATGAAGAAGCAATTAGGCGAAGAAGCGAGCAACAAGCAGAGATGGGACGAACATACGGTAATTAATCAGTTGGATAAGATAAAAAATGGTGATCTGGCTGTTATAATAGATTGCGGTTGTGATGATTTCTTTCTGGAAGTGAATAAGGCTGTACACGAAAAACTGTTGAAGAAGAAAATAAATCATGACTTTATCATCCGTCCGGGCGGGCATACAGGCAGGTATTGGAATAATGCCATAGACTATCAAATACTATTTTTCAGTAAGTTCTTTAATAAATCGAAATAATAAAATGGATAAAATTGTTTTTATTACAGGAGCTTCCAGCGGTATCGGTGCCGGATGCGCTCGCAAGTTTGCTTCACAGGGAGCAAGTTTGATTTTAAATGCTCGTAACGTAAATAAACTGAGTGCATTGAAAGAAGAATTAGAAAAGCAATATGGTACGGAAATATATTTGCTTCCTTTTGACGTGCGCGACCGTAAGGCGGCAACGTCTGCTTTGGAATCATTACCCAAGGAATGGCAATCCATTGATATACTGGTGAATAATGCTGGGTTGGTTATCGGTACGGATAAAGAACAGGAAGGTAGTCTGGATGAGTGGGATATTGTCATAGATACTAATGTTAAGGCTTTGCTGGCAATGACACGCCTGATTGTACCGGGAATGGTGGAACGTAAACGAGGACATATTATTAATATTGGTTCTATTGCCGGAGATGCTGCTTATCCGGGAGGTAGTGTGTATTGTGCTACAAAGGCCGCTGTGAAAGCTTTATCGGATGGACTGCGTATAGATTTAGTTGATACTCCATTGAGAGTGACTAATATTAAACCGGTTGGTAGAAACAAATTTTTCAGTTATTCGTTTCCGAGGAGATAAGGAAAAGGCGGATAATGTATATAAAGGTATTCGTCCATTGACGGGAGATGATATTGCGGAAACTGTTTATTTTGCTGCTTCTGTACCAGATATATGCAGATTGCAGAAATGTTGGTTATGCCTACTTATCAAGCTACAGGGACAATTGTTTCACGCAAATAAAAGAGGTAGAAGAGATATAAATTAAAGGCGACCCTTTATAAAGCCGCCTTTATTTCTTACCTTCTCATTTTACCTTCTTACCTTAAAAAACAATTATAATTCAATAATCAATGATTGACGTGCACCGACTGTCATATTTTTGGTAAGGTCAATTTTTTTGCCACTGATAAGTTCTTTACCGCTTTTTGAGTCATTTGTCATTATGCGGTAGTGGTTATTAGCCACCACTTGTTCGGCATTGGTGCTGTTTAGGACAATGAGTTCAGTTTTCCCAGAATTAGTACGTGCGTACATATATATTCCGTGTTGGGGAATATGGTACTTAACTGTTTTCTTTTCCATCTTCGTTTAATTTAGTTTGGTTTTACGGCGACAAATTTATATGTTTTTCAGCATATCTTATATAACTAATCATTCAAAATTCATAATAAATCATTCATTTCTTAATCTATATCAATAAAAAATCCTCTTCCACATATTAGTTGAAGAGGATTTTATTTGTTGTTGTTCAATGAATTACATCAAGAATCCAAGTAAAATACCGGCTGCTACGGCAGAACCGATTACACCAGCTACGTTGGGACCCATAGCATGCATCAGCAAGTAGTTGGTAGGATCATATTCCAGACCAATAACCTGAGAGATACGTGCCGAGTCGGGAACAGCAGATACACCGGCATTACCGATAAGCGGGTTGATTTTGTTATCCTTACCTAATACCAAGTTGAATATCTTCACGAAGATAACTCCAGAAGCAGTAGCAATGATGAATGACAATGCACCCAGCGCGAAAATCAAGATCGAATCAATGGTAAGGAACTCTGAAGCTTGCGTGGAAGCACCTACTGTCAATCCTAATAAGATGGTAATGGTATCAATCAGCGGACCGCGGGCAGTTTCTGCTAAGCGACGGGTTACACCGCTTTCTTTCAATAAGTTACCAAAGAAAAGCATACCCAATAGAGGCAGACCCGACGGAACCAGAAAACAAGTAAGTAACAAACCAATGATAGGGAACATTACTTTTTCTGTATGAGAAACGACGCGTGGTGGTTTCATACGGATCAAACGTTCGTGCTTGGTAGTGAGCAGACGCATGATAGGCGGTGGATAACCGGTACCAATGCCATGTATGAATAGGCTGATACCGCAATAGCTCCCATCAGGTTAGGCGCCAGTTTGGATGAAAGGAAGATTGCTGTCGGACCGTCCGCACCACCGATGATGCCGATAGCACCAGCCTGCATCGGATCAAAGCCCATTGCCAATGCAATCATGTATGCACCGAAAATACCAAACTGTGCGGCAGCACCAATCAACATCAGTTTAGGATTTGAAATCAATGCCGAGAAATCCGTCATTGCACCGATACCTAAAAAGATAAGTGGTGGATACCATCCGGAGGTAACTCCTTGATATAAAATATTAAGAACAGAACCTTCCTCATAGATGCCGACTTTCAGTCCGGCTTCCATGTTGAAAGGAATATTACCGATCAAGATACCAAAACCGATAGGAATGAGCAACATCGGCTCAAATTCCTTGGCCACGGCAAGGTATATGAAGAATAAACCTATCAGGATCATTACGATATGACCAACAGTAGCATTGGCAAAACCCGTATATGTCCAAAAGTCAGCTAGGTTATTCCCTAAAAAGTTGATAAATTCTCCCATATTATTCAATAATTACAAGGTCAGTACCTTCGAGAACGGATTCTCCTTTACTTACATTGATTGCGGTGATCTTGCCGTCTTTGTCTGCGTTGATGTTATTCTCCATCTTCATAGCTTCAAGGATAATGATGGTTTGCCCCTTTTTTACGGTATCACCAACATTTACCTTAATATCAAGGATTACACCTGGCAACGGAGATTTAACGCCCGATTTTCCTGTAGAAGTTGCAGCAGGCTTTACTACTGTAGTTGGAGCCGGAGCAGGGCTGGTTGATGCAGGACGAATTACCGGTTTCACTACAGCTTTCGGGGCTTTTTCCATTTCTACTTTGTAAGGAGTGCCGTTTACTTCAACATGAGCGATATTATCTTCTATATCTCCAATGGCAACCTTATATATGTTACCGTTAATCTTATATTTATATTCTTTCATCGTTTTATCTTTTTATTGGTGACTTACTTTTTGTGGGGAGTTTCACGCAAGGTATAAATCTTAGAACTCCACGGTGAATAGCTACGTTTTACACGAGTAATGGTAAGAACAGTTTCTTCTACATCGTGTACATCGCTTTGCATTTCGTGCATAGCCATGGCAATTGCGGCGAATACTTCGCCTGGAGCTTCACCCAGTTTCTTTTCTTTGGCTTCTTGTTTGTCGGTAATACCTTTTACCTTCATGGCATTGCGCTTGCTCAGGTTGACAGAAATACGGCCTATAACTTTGAAAGCAATAAACAGAAGGAGCAAGCCTACGAATACGACACTCATAGCTGATATGGACATACCAATACCCACACTGTCATGTTCTTCAAACTTTTCCATCTTAGCGTTGCTGTTGATAGTCTTGTTGTTAGTGCTAGGAGTTACATACTTGTCTGCACTAGAACCTTTTACTTCCCATTCATTTGCAGCGTCGCTGACACGTGCGTATGATTGGTTTGCCTGTAATGTACCTGCAGGAACTATAATCTGATCCAATAATTTCTTGCCTGAATCATACAAGCCGATCCAATTGTTCGTTGCGGCATTCAGGGTGAAGTTGGTGTGGAAAGTACCACGGTTAGGTTCACCATCTGCCAGAACAAAGCGTGCTGGCGAGGTTTGATCAAAGTCAATACATCACCTTTAGGGATAAAATAAGTAGCAGTATCTCCAGGCTGGCTGCTCACCTTCAGTAAACAACCGGCAAGGTCTGCGCTACCAAATGATCTATTGAATATTTCAATCCATGCGCTGTGTACTCCGTAGTCATCTTGGAAATTGCTTTCATTTTCAATCAGCACTTCATTCAGTACCAGCTTGGTGTTTGATTTCTGTTCTCCACAAGAACATAAACCCACCATCAGCAGCAAAGAAAGGAATATTCCTATATTTAATTTCTTCATGTTCAATTCTCAATTTTTAATTTTTAATTAAAGAGGAATATTACCATGCTTCTTAGCCGGATTGGTTAATTTCTTAGTTTGCAACTGTTGCAATGCACGGATGATGCGGAAACGGGTATTACGCGGTTCAATCACATCATCAATATAGCCATATTTGGCAGCATTGTAAGGATTGGCGAACAGCTTGGTGTATTCAGCTTCTTTTTCGGCTAGGAATGCGACAGGATTTTCCTGTTCTTTGGCTTCGCGGGCGTATAATACTTCTACTGCACCTGCACCACCCATAACGGCGATTTCGGCAGTAGGCCATGCATAATTCATATCACCGCGAAGTTGTTTACAGCTCATTACAATGTGAGATCCGCCGTATGATTTACGCAGGGTAATTGTTACTTTGGGTACAGTCGCTTCGCCGTAAGCATACAGCAACTTGGCGCCGTGGAGGATTACGCCGTTGTATTCTTGTCCTGTGCCTGGAAGGAATCCCGGAACATCTACCAATGAAACAAGAGGTATATTGAAAGCGTCGCAGAAACGTACAAAACGCGCACCTTTACGTGACGCATTGCTGTCAAGTACACCCGCCAGATATTTTGGCTGGTTTGCAACAATACCTACAGATTGTCCGTTGAAACGTGCGAAACCAATGATGATATTTTTAGCGTAGTGAGGTTGGACTTCCAAAAACTCACCATTATCTACGATGGCGCTGATCACCTCATACATATCGTATGGTTTGTTGGGGCTGTCGGGGATAATTTCGTTCAAAGAGTCTTCCAGACGGTCGATAGGATCGGTACAGTCTACATAGGGAGCTTCTTCCAGATTATTTTGAGGAATATAGCTTAACAATTTGCGGATCATGGCTAACCCTTCTTCTTCCGTCTTGGCAGTAAAATGAGTAACACCGGATTTGGTAGAATGAACGCTTGCACACCTAAGTTTTCTTGGCTTACATCTTCACCTGTAACAGTCTTTACCACTTTCGGTCCGGTAAGGAACATGTATGATGTGCCTTCCATCATCAATGTGAAGTCTGTCAGCGCAGGAGAGTAAACAGCTCCGCCTGCACAAGGACCGAAAATACCTGAAATCTGTGGAATAACACCTGAAGCAAGAATATTGCGTTGGAAAATTTCAGCATAACCGGCCAGCGCATTGATACCTTCTTGAATACGTGCGCCACCCGAGTCATTGATACCGATACAGGGAGCACCCATTTTCATGGCTTGATCCATTACTTTTGCAGATTTTCAGAGACATTTGTTTCTGACAGAGAACCGGCAGAAACAGTGAAATCCTGTGCAAAGATGTAAACCTAAACGTCCTTCTATGGTGCCACAACCTGTTACTACACCCGTCGCCCGGATAATGTTTTTTCTCCATGCCAAAATTGGTGCATCTGTGTTCCACAAACATATCCATTTCTTCGAAACTGCCTTCATCCAGCAACATGGCTATGCGTTCGCGGGCTGTATATTTTCCTTTTTCATGCTGTTTTGCAATTGCTTTATCACCTCCACCCATGCGTGCTGTAGCCCGGCGTTCGATAAGCTCTTTTATTTTTTCAAGTTGATTGCTCATTTTACTTATGATTTTACAATTTACGATTAAAAAATATTTCTATTTACGCTTGAACCAGACTAAATACACTGATTTCAATTGTGAATAGTCAGATCTCGTGTTTTATGGTTTTTCGCAAAGCTCAGTCAGGACACCCAAAGTTGATTTGGGATGTAAAAAAGCAATTTGCAAACCTTCAGCACCTTTACGCGGAGCTTTGTCAATGAGACGGATGCCAGTGGTTTCCGCTTCGGCTAACGCATTTGCCACACCATCTTCCACTGCAAAAGCCAAATGATGCATACCACCGTTGCCATTATTTTTTTCAATGAACTTTGCGATAGTGCTTTCGGGGCTTGTAGGTTCCAGCAGTTCTATTTTAACATCACCTACTTTCAGAAAAGCGGTTTTAACTTTCTGATCCTCTACTGTTTCGATATTGTAGCATTTCAGACCTAATACGTTTTCATAATACGGCAGGGCCTCTTCAATGCTCTTTACGGCAATGCCAGGTGTTCAATGTGTGAGATTTTCATGATCTTATAATTTTAATAGTTTGGTTTTATACTCAAGTTTTCAGATAAAACTGCACAAAGAAAGTAATTTCGAGTTAAATAAAGAAATATTTCTTCAATTTTATTTCTTATTTGCGAGATGCTTCACAACACTTTAGACAAAAAGACAAAAATGAATTAAATATAGAATTTGCACAAGAGTTTGTTCAGCCACTTCCAACTGAAGCGGAACCAGCGGCGTGTACTGCTCTGCTTGCCGCCAAAGCGGAGTATAAAGTCCTGTAACCGTGCTTTTTGAACGGTAATCCTGCATCCATGAATTCCAAATGTGCATATCCTTTTTCGTGAGCATAGGTAATAGGTGCCCATACGGTAGAATACCGGGGTAAAGAAAAGTATAGTTTCCGCATACTCCTGAGAACCACAGATAAGCACTTTCTTTTGAGAAAAGACAGATAGAACCACCTATGATTTTGCCTTTATATTTCACAAGAAACACTTTGGCTAATTCTTTTTCTGGGTTTTGCCATGCTAATAGCCGGAAAAAGCCGATGTCCGGGAAATATTTTCTTACCTGTGAGGAATAGGCTTTTTTCAACATTCGTGAGAAATCTTGAATATCTTTCTCATTGTCGGCTACTTCCATGATGGCACCGTTTCTCAACGCTTTGTTTATTTGTCTTTTGCGAGACATGCTCAGCCGTTCGTAAGGGACTTTACTGTGCAGTGAGTTACGTACTCTTAGCCAATTAATGGTGAAATAGTTGTTCTTTCTGAAAGCTTTGTATCCGAATAGCGGATTTTCCAAGTTGCGGAACTCGATGAGGAACGATTTGCATAATACTTCGTTGGTGAGATGTTCCAACATTTCCCCGAACAGGTCTTCCTTATTCTGTTCTTTATCAAATACTCGCCTGTGCCATAAATCTCGCATCGTTTGATGATTGCGGGGGGGAACAAGCGCATACTCTTCCGGATGACAGCCAGCAGTTTGCCTACAGGACGGTTTCCTATATAGGCTACGATAAGCAGAGGTTCGTATCCCCGAGTCATTTCAAAGACATGAAATAACTCGGTAGAATGGAAAATGTTTGTTCCAGGCAGAGGGGGAATGGCATTTCCTTTGCGATATGTACTTAATCTGACAGGCATCTCTAATTGCAAATTTATTGTTTTTTGTTTATCAATCCACATTCTAGTTGTATATTTGTGCAGAAAAATAAATTAACTGAGTATATTATGGAACAATTTAGTGACTTAATAAAGAACAGACGCAGTATGCGTAAGTTCACGGATCAAGAGTTGACACAGGAAGAGGTGGTTGCTTTGTTGAAGGCTGCTTTGATGGCTCCGTCTTCTAAACGTAGCAATTGCTGGCAGTTTCTTGTGGTAGATGATAAGGATATGCTGGAAAAACTTTCCCATTGTAAGGAAATGGGGGCAGCTTTTCTAGCGGATGCTGCTATGGCTGTAGTTGTGATGGCTGATCCGTTGGCTAGTGATGTTTGGATTGAAGATGCGGCAATTGCTCCATAATGATCCAGTTGCAGGCAGAAGATTTGGGGTTGGGAAGTTGTTGGATACAGGTGCGTGAACGTTTTACCGCTACCGGGATGCCCTCGGGTGAATACGTGCATACGCTGCTTGATATTCCGTTGCAGTTGCAGGTGGTTTCCATTATAGCGGTAGGACATAAGGCATGGAACGCAAGCCTTTTAATGAGGACCATTGCAATGGGAGAAATTCACATCAATAAATTTGGAGGCAAGTAAACGTGGCTGCTGTCAATCATAAGGATACGTATAAAGCTTCTGCGGTGTTTCTCATTGTGATGGGTATGCTTTATCTGATCGATAAGTTTATAGGATTTGCCTCACACGGGTTGCCATGGGTTATGCAGAAAGACAATCTGTTACTGTATGCAGCTGTTATTTTCCTTTGGTTCAAGGCCGATAAGTCAGTAGGAATTGTATTGGCGGGTATATGGCTGATATTGAATATCAGTTTGGGTGATAGCTTTGTTGGGGCAGATGTCTGCTTATTTGTTGCCGGCGGCTTTGTTGTTTGTTAGGAGTTATTTTATATTTAGTTTCGACCCGATGATGAAAATAGTTCTGATAGGAGCTGGCAATGTGGCTACCCATTTGGGAATCGCTTTACAAAAGGCAGGGTGTCTTATTTTGCAGGTATACAGCCGTACAGAGGAGTCTGCTTCTGCATTGGCTGACAGACTTTTAGTAGACTACACAATTGTGCCGGATGAGATACGTCGGGATGCCGATTTGTATATTGTAGCGCTGAAAGATGCAGTTTTGCGACAATTGGCTCCTGTATTGGTGAAAGGAAGGGAGCAGGCTTTGTTTGTACATACGGCGGGTAGTATGCCTATGGATTTATGGAAGGGGTTGGTAAAACGCTATGGGGTACTTTATCCTATGCAGACTTTTAGCAAGCAGCGTGAAGTTGATTTCAATACCGTACCTTTTTTTATAGAAGCATCTGCTCCGGCAGAAGTGGGAGTGCTGCGTATGGTGGCAGTTCGTCTCAGTCCTAAAGTGTATGAAGTGACTTCCGGTCAACGTAGGCATTTGCACCTGGCGGCAGTCTTTGCTTGTAATTTTGCTAACCATATGTATGCATTAAGTTCACATATACTGGAAAAGCAGGGGATTTCTTTTGAAGTGATGCTTCCGCTGATAGACGAAACTGCCGGCAAAGTACATGAACTTTCTCCCACACAGGCGCAGACAGGTCCGGCTGTACGCTACGATGAAAACGTAATAAGCAAACATTTGGAGATGTTGGCGGATGAGGAGTCTTTGCAGGAATTGTACGAAAAGATAAGTAAAAGTATTCATGATCTCCCTTTGTCTGTTATTCAGACAAATAAAGAGGGAAAGAACTCATAAGTGGTATGATAAACTATGATTTAAAGAAAATAAAGGCATTGGTATTTGATGTCGATGGGGTATTGAGTGCGGAAACTATTTATTTGCACCCCAATGGTGAACCCATGCGTACGGTTAATATCAAGGATGGGTATGCATTACAGTTGGCTGTGAAATGCGGGCTGCATGTTGCCATCATTACTGGTGGAAAATACCGAGGCGGTGCGTAAGCGTTATGAGGGCTGGGTATCAAGGATGTTTATCTGGCTGCTGCGGTAAATGACCCGGGAGTATGCCCATTTGAAGGAAAAATATGGATTGCAGGATGAGGAGATACTCTATATGGGCGATGATATTCCCGATTATGAAGTGATGCGTTTGTGTGGGCTACCTTGTTGTCCTGCTGATGCGGCACCTGAGATAAAAGAAACAGCTGTTTATATTTCTCATCGTAATGGGGGCTATGGATGTGGCCGTGACGTGGTGGAACAGGTTTTGAAGGCTCAAGGAAAATGGATGGCTCATGAAAGAGCCTTCGGGTGGTAATGAAATAAAGAAAAGCTATGTTGGAAAATTTAGAAAAATATAAAATAATCCTTGCTTCCAATTCTCCGCGCCGCAAAGAATTGTTATCCGGCTTAGGTATAAAATATGAGGTAAAAACACTACCCGGCATAGAGGAAACCTATCCGGATACATTGAAAGCAGAGGAAATTCCTTTGTATATAGCTTGCGAGAAGGCGGCTGCTTACCGGAATATCATGCATCCGGACGAATTGATTATTACTGCTGATACCATTGTATGGTTGGACGGTGTAGTCATGGGCAAGCCTCATAACGAGGATGATGCACGGCAGATGTTGTGGAAGCTTTCTGGCAAGACCCATCAGGTGATAACTGGGGTTTGTCTGACTACTGCCAGGACTCAGAGAAGTTTTTTCTGCTGTGACAGAAGTAACGTTTGCAGAATTGTCCGATGAGGAGATCGATTATTATATTCGGGTTTACAAGCCGATGGATAAGGCTGGTTCTTATGGTATACAAGAGTGGATAGGCTTCATTGGTGTCTGTGGAATTTCGGGTAGTTACTTCAATGTGATGGGACTCCCTGTGCAGTGCCTGTACACAGAACTGAAAAAACTATAAGTCTGTATGTGAACAGTAAGGGACGTGTTTTTGTTATTTATATGAACTATAAATAAAAAATAATTATGGCTTATAAAATAGCTTTTTACGACACGAAACCCTACGACGAACACTCGTTTACGGAGGCTAATGAGAAGTTTGGCTTTGATATCAGGTATTACAAAGGCCATTTGAATATGAATAACGTGGTGTTGACCAAAGGAGTGGATGTGGTTTGCATCTTCGTAAACGATACGGCTGATGCCGAAGTTATCCGGGCAATGGCGGATAATGGTGTTAAACTGCTGGCTTTAAGATGTGCTGGTTATAATAATGTGGATTTAGCGGCAACGGCAGGTAAGATGAAAGTGGTACGGGTACCGGCATATTCGCCATATGCTGTTGCCGAATTTACAGTGGCATTGATGTTGTCACTCAATCGTAAGATTCCTCGTGCCACAATGCGCACACGTGACGGAAACTTTTCTTTGCATGGACTTATGGGATTTGATATGCATGGCAAGACTGCCGGAATTATCGGTACGGGTAAGATTGCCAAGATTTTAATTCAGATATTACGTGGATTTGGTATGAATGTTCTTGCATATGATCTTTATCCCGATTACAATTTTGCCCGTGAACATCAGGTGGTTTATTGTACTTTGGATGAACTTTATCATAGTTCGGATATCATCTCCCTGCATTGTCCTTTGACAGAACAGACAAAGTATCTGATTAATGATTATTCCATCAGTAAAATGAAAGATGGGGTGATGATTATCAATACGGGGCGTGGGCAGTTGATTCACACCAATGCCTTGATAGAGGGGCTGAAGACCAAAAAAGTGGGATATGCCGGTCTGGATGTATACGAGGAAGAAGAGCCTTATTTTTATGAAGATAAGTCTGATAAGATTATTGATGATGACACTTTAGCTCGTCTTCTGTCTTTCAATAATGTGATTGTAACTTCACATCAGGCTTTTTTTACCAAAGAGGCAATGACGAATATTGCTCATACTACTCTACAAAACGTGAAAGACTTTGTTGAAGGTAGACCTTTGGTGAACGAAGTAGCGGTGGGGAGGGTCTAATCTCCCCTGTAGTAATACAATAAGGAATGGCGGGCTATAAAGTCCGCATTCTTTTGAACCAGTTCCTTTTCACCAAATTCGGGGAATTGTGCATCGGGGATATAGTGGTTGTTTATTAAATATTCCATCAGTCCGGCGGACATTTGGTCGGGATAGTAAGCAGGCTGAATGCCTCTTGGGCAGCCGTTGCGGCATCATACATCGGGTTAAGAGGATCACTGATGTATTTGCATATATCCTTCGCCAATAGAATACCTTTTTCGGAATTTACCATCATGATGAATCCTTATGTTCCTTCATTTGGGGCAAAGTGTGATTGGAATCGTCCGGCCATTGTAATACTTGGGTAAGGAAACTGTGTAGTTCTTTATAGCTTTTCAGATATACGATACGGGCACCATTTGTGCCTTGCGTGAACAATTGATAGGTATGGTGGTTCCTTTCCTTCATCTCGTCCGATATTTCGGGAATGGCAGGGTATAGTCCTTCTATCTCTTCCCAACATTCGGTTTCTCCGTTGGTCAGCAGGTCAATCCATTCATGAAGAAACAGGCAAGGGGGCCACATGGAATGATGAATTTGTCGGTTTCTGTAACCTGTGCAATATATTCTTGTACAGATGGTTCTGTGAGATAAGTATGTCCGAACAGCCAGCGTAGTTTATGGTTTGCGTCCTCTTTTCCTTTGAAATCCATAAAGAACTCCTGTAACGTGGCATTGGCGGGAGCGTTTCATATTCTTCATCCAATATCCGGAAAAATAAATGTGCAGTTTCTTCGATATTCCTGTCCATCGGATTGATATACAGATGTTTATATGGAGCCTTCTCTAAAGTGTTCCAAATGATGAAACGGATATCTTCCTCATTGATCTCATCTTTTATATAATCCGGTCGGATGGTATAGAAAGGAAGTGACGTATCATATAGTTCCAGATGCTTTTTGATGAATGCTTGCCATAGACCTAAACCTGAAATGACATCTTCAAAATAGGCAGCGGTGTAAAGACATAACTTCTTTTTAATGGATTCGGGAATCTCTCTTATCGTACAAGTGGAGTATAATCGGTTAGCCAGATCGACAAAATATCTGTCTGTAGTCTGTTGTTGGATATAAGGATGGATAGCCAACCAGTCTTTTATGTATAATTTTATGGTTTGCATATTAGTTTATTGGAATTATTTTTATTGCAAAGATATTCCTTTCATTGTAAAAAGGAAGGAGAATATCGGGATATTTACTTTATCTTTGCAATATTCTAACTTTGAAATACCTATAAAATGGAAATAGATTTAACAACTCCTGCTTTATTGTTCTCAGCCATATCGCTGATTATGCTGGCATATACCAATCGTTTTCTGTCATATGCCCAGTTAGTACGCACGTTGAAGGATCAGTATCGTGAAAATCATTCGGCGGTTACGGCAGCACAGATTTCTAATCTCCGCAAACGCCTTTATCTGACACGTGCTATGCAGGTGACAGGTATCGGGAGCTTGTTGCTTTGCGTGGTCAGTATGTTTTTAATGTATATACAGCTTTACCTCATATCCGTATATATTTTTGGACTGGCACTGGTGCTGCTCATTATTTCTTTAGGCATTTCTGTCCGCGAGATTTATATTTCCGTCAAGGCGCTGGAACTGCATCTGAGTGATATGGATTCTTGATTTATCTTTTTGCAAAGATATTTATCATAAAGGAACAGGCTGTTAATGCGATCCCTGTTCCTACTACTCCTTGCCATCCAAACCAATGCCAGAATGTTCCGGCAAGGAATGTACCTACGGAACCACCTATAAAATAAGTTGTCATAAAAATGGTATTAATACGGTTGGCTGCTTTCGGGTTGAGGGCGAAAATCGTAGTCTGATTACTCAATTGGATACATTGCATACCTATATCTATAATAAAAATTCCGGTGATGACACCCACGTAAGAGTCCTGACCGAAATAAAGTGAGAACCACGCCACAAAAATCAAGCCACAACCTATGTAATTCAGTCGTTTGACTCCCAAAACATGTACATATTTTCCTATATACGAGGCGGTGAGAGCTCCTGCTATGCCGCACAATCCTAATAACCCTACAATATTGTTTCCTGCAAAGAAAGGAGCTTGTCCCATTTTGAATGCCAGCGAAGTCCACAGAGCTAGGAATAACCGAAAGCAATTCCGGCAACGTAAGGAAGAAATACGTAACTGGGGTATTCT
>ENA-OQAN01000698-OQAN01000698.1-human-gut-metagenome-genome-assembly--contig:-NODE-698-length-16841-cov-1.823681_pt1 | contig 16841 bp, 13 predicted proteins | sample MGYA00242735_ERZ504527 | MGnify/ENA primary metagenome ERZ504527 (study PRJEB26092, sample SAMD00036230) | human gut metagenome | host: Homo sapiens | study: EMG produced TPA metagenomics assembly of... | reverse complement strand
TAAGCCTTCTGATGAACAACCTGGGCAGAGTATTTTCAGCAGATGAGATCTACGAACGCGTATGGAACGAAGAAGCCTATGCAACAGAGAATACCGTTATGGTCCACATCCGTCGTATCCGCGAGAAAATAGAAATAGATGCAAAAAATCCAAGATATTTAAAGGTGGTGTGGGGAATTGGATACAAGATCGAGAAAATGGACTAACAAAGTATTGATCACACTTGTGATGATCGCCATGACCCTGTCAGGGATATATGGACTCAACACGATCCATAACATGGCATTGACAGGAGATAACAGCTTCAGTCTGGATGAACAGGATCAATCAGACTATATCAAACACACACAGATGTCACTGTTTGACAAATGGCAGATCAAGAAGTAATAAAGTCTATTATACACAGGCAAATCATGTATCAGAAAGTTTACTGAATAAGATAAAAAAAAGAATCGTTTGTGAAAGTAACGATGAAGGTCAAACCATATGATAAAAAGATGGTAACGACAACATCAACATATGGAACAGAAAATGCGAACTATACTGGGGGCAGGATTGAACATTTTCATAATAGAAAGAGACAAGAACAGAGAAATTAAACAAAGACGGAAGTTTCAAAGGATGGGATCCGTATGATGATTACGATGAGTACAGTGAGTACATTGTGCCTCAGACAGAATACTATGAATTCTCAGGAGATAATTATACACTGCGGGATATATTCCCAGAACAGCTTCTGATCAATGATGAGAAGAATCAGCGTCTGGAAAATGCAGACATTGAGATTTCTTTGACAAAAAAAGCACTAACAGAGATTGAAAATTTCCGAAAAGGATCAACAAAACAGATCACGATGGGAATCAAAACGATCATCATTGTTCGATCATCGAAGTGATCGGAACGATCCTTCTGTGCATCTTATTTGCACTTCAGGAAAAGCGAACCAGATTTTTTAGAGGGCTTGACAGGCTCTGGTGGAGATCATACTAGTGACAGCAATTACGCTGCTTGGACTGGCAATCGCATTATGCTTTGCGATCTGGGAATATACGATAGAATATACACAGGGCGTGATCACAGGTTCAACGATCGAGATGATCATGACGCTAAGTTATATCTCAGTTCCATTTTTCATTATGGCATTTGCTGTATGCATTCAGACAACGGTATGGAGGATTCGCCAGAAGAATCTTCTGGATTCAACATTTTGTCTAGGATATTTCGAAATGGAGCCGTTACGCAAAGACAAGAAGAAAGCTGGAAGATGAAGCGATGTCATTTGCAGAAAAACATGCAAGAGACAGGATCAGACAGTACAGGGTCTTACGATATATTTTAACTGTCAGTACACTTGCTTGTATCATCATGGGAATGAGTGGAATGAATATTCCATCCCCACTCTTGTTTATAGCAGCAGTCATCTTTGTTTTCCTTATCAGATATTTTTCAAGATATTCAGACCAATATGCAAAAGAACAGAGAGATTTAAGCATGCTGGTCGATCAGATCGAACGTATTTCTAATGGAGAACTGACGGCAACGACCGATATTTCAAAAGAATCTGCGTATTATGAATACAGTCAGAAACTGACCAATATCGGGCAGGGAATGGAAAAAGCATTAGAAACACAGATGAAGGGCGAGAGAATGAAGATCGATCTGATCACAAACGTATCACATGATCTGAAGACACCGCTGACTTCTATCATTGGATACGTCGATCTCTTAAGCAGAGATCAGACATTATCCGCAGAATCAAGAGATTATGTAACTATCCTGATCAACAAGACCGAACGCTTAAAAGCTATCATTCTGACCTGTTTGAACTTGCGAAAGCAACAAGTGGAGATGCGAAAGTAGATCTGGAAGAAATGGATATGAAACGTCTGGTAGAACAGACACTGGGGGATATGGCAGATCAGATAGAAGAATCTGGATTTGCGATCAGATATCAGTGCGAAGCTGTGCACACAAGATTTATCGGAGACAGCAGCCGCATGTACCGAGTGGTACAAAATGTCATAGAGAATGCCTTAAAATACTCCCTGAAAGGAACCAGGATCTTCCTAAGGATCACCGAAGCAGATCAAAATATAAAATTAGAAGTTATAAACACAGCATCCTATGAGATGAATTTTACAGAAGAAGAGATCATGGAACGATTTGCCAGAGCGGAGAAATCACGTACCAGCGAAGGAAACGGATTAGGACTTTCCATCGCAGACAGTTTTACAAAGAATTGTGGAGGAGAGTTTTCGATAAGAATAGACGGAGATCAATTCCTGGTTACTATACAATTTAAACAATATTTAGGGGTAAACAAATAGATTTCATATGTTTTTTTCACAAAATTGAAAAAATTGTAAAAAACTATGTTGAAAGGGTAGAAAACATAAATATAAAAGTATATACTACTAATTGTGTCGACAATATGCAAATAGACCATTTGAGAGAGTGGTTTTTAAATCCTTTTTTTCATGAAGTTTTGATACATGGTGACTTATGGAACGGTTGCGTATTTGGAGACATCTGCTTTTAAAGTCTCTTCAGACATTAAGATCTGGAGGGGCTTTTTTCTTATTTCATAGGAAATTTCGATGAAATCCCCTATGAAATAAGAAAAAAGCCTTCCGGGCAGGATCGCACTGCGGCGGAAGGGAAATTTGTCGCTGAAGCGACCCGCCGCAGGCGGAGAATCCTGCAAAGCAGGATTCTTTCTTACTATTAGAAATAGGACGTAACAGCATTTGATACAAACAAATGCTTCTGGTATAATAGAAAGAAAAGAGCATGCACGGAAAGGACACGAAAGAATGAAGAGACGTTTAATCAGCCTTGTCCTTGTATTGATGCTTGTCATGACAGCAGGATGCGGGAAGAAGAGTACAACAAAGAAACTCAAGACAGAAGATCTGGATGAAACAACCCTGCAGGGAATGGCAAAAGATATCACGAAGGAGATGTCCTTAAAGAATAAGATCGGACAACTATTTATGGTATCTGTTTATCAATTAGATGAGGCAGAAAGCAAGAATCAGACAAGCGTGACGAGCCAGATGAAGAAGACATTGAAGAAGTATCCAGCAGGTGGGGTGATCATGTTTGCGAAGAATATCAACACACCTGATCAGACAAAGAAGATGACGGATGAGCTTCAAGATGTCTCCTATATTCCACTATTTATGGCAGTGGATGAGGAAGGTGGACAGGTTTCAAGAGTCGCATCAAATCCCAAGATGAAGATGACAGTATATCCATCTGCACAGGAAGTTGGAAGAACTTACAATGACAAGAAGATCGCGCAGATGGGAAAGACACAGGGAAAGGAATTAAAAGAGCTTGGATTTAACATGAATCTTGCACCAGTCGCAGACGTTTTAACGAATAAGAATAACACAGAGATCGGAGACCGAAGCTTTGGTACAGACTCAAAGAAAGTTGCTGATATTATTACAACACTGGTAAAGAACATGCAGAAACAACAGATTTCAGCGACATTAAAGCATTTTCCAGGAAGTGGACAGACTGGAGGAGACACACACCGCGGAAGTACAGAGACCTACCAGACGATCAATGCATTAAGAGATACAGATTTTAAACCATTTAAAGCAGGGATCAAGGCAAAAGCTGATGCAGTGATGGTGTCACATCTGATGCTGTCTAATGTGACAGATGAGAAGGAGCTTCAAGCCTAAGCAGCAGAGTTGTATCAGATATTCTAAGAGATGAACTTAAATATAAGGGCGTTATCATGACCGATGCGATGAACATGAAAGCGATCACAGATAACTATAGTTCCGGAGAAGCAGCAGTGAAAGCGATTCAGGCAGGAGTTGACTGATCGTGATGCCGGATAACTATAAAGAAGCATACAAGGCAATTAAGAAGGCACTAAAAAGCGGTAAGATCAAAGAATCAAGAATCGATAAATCTGTAAGAAGGATCATATATACGAAGCTTAAGCGAGGAGAGATTCCTCCAGATACTACATTATTAAAAGAGAATCAATAACAGGGATGCTTGCAGATTTAAAATGAATATGTTACTATCAAAAATGTGTATTTTACAAAGGAAACTAAAGATTGTATAACAGAAAGGTCAAAAGATCACGATGAGCAGAGAGAACTTTGATAAGTTGGGAGAAGAATGTGGAGTTTTCGGTATCTACGATTTCGATGGCAATGATGTAGCGTCAACGATCTATTATGGATTGTTTGCACTTCAGCATCGAGGTCAGGAAAGCTGCGGAATTGCAGTTTCTGATACGAATGGTCCAAAACGTAATGTCACATCTCGAAAAGGTATGGGATTATGTAATGAAGTGTTTACACCAGATTCCCTTCAGGCATTAAAGGGAGATATCGGTGTGGGGCATGTAAGGTATTCAACAGCAGGAGAGAGTGTTCCTGAGAATGCCCAGCCACTGGTTTTAAATTATGTAAAAGGTACTTTAGGACTTGCACATAATGGTAATCTGATCAATGCAATAGAACTTCGCGAAAGAATTAGAACAGACAGGAGCTATTTTCCAGACAACGATCGATTCTGAAGTTATCGCATATCATATCGCAAGAGAACGCGTGAATACATCATCAATTGAGAAGGCAGTAGCCAGAGCAATGCAGAAGATCAAAGGTGCATATTCCTTGATCGTTATGTCACCAAGGAAACTGATCGGGGCAAGAGATCCATATGGATTTAAGCCATTATGTATCGGTAAGAGAGATAATGCTTATGTATTAGCATCTGAAAGCTGTGCATTAGATACGATCGGAGCAGAATTTATCCGTGACGTGAATCCAGGAGAGATCGTAACGATCACAAAGGATGGAATTCAGTCAGACTGTGATTTATGTATTCCAAAGGAAAAAACAGCAAGATGTATCTTTGAATACATTTATTTGCAAGACCAGACAGTGAGATTGACGGAGTTGGGGTATACCACTCAAGAATTCAGGCAGGAAGATACCTCGCACAGGATTCACCAGTAGAAGCAGACTTGGTTGTCGGAGTACCAGAATCAGGAAATGCAGCAGCTCTTGGATATTCCTTAGAATCAGGAATCCCATATGGAACCGCGTTTGTCAAGAACGGTTATGTTGGAAGAACTTTCATCAAACCAGGACAGAGCAGCCGTGAATCAAGCGTGCAGATCAAGTTAAATGTTTTAAAAGAAGCAGTCAAAGGAAAGAGAGTCATCATGATCGATGATTCCATCGTACGAGGAACAACAAGTGACCGCATTGTGAAGATGTTACGCGATGCAGGAGCGACAGAAGTTCACGTAAGGATCAGTTCCCCACCATTCCTGTGGCCATGCTACTTTGGAACTGATATTCCAGAGAGAGAACAGCTGATCGCATATAACAGATCGATCAACGAGATCTGTGAAGTGATCGGAGCAGATAGTTTAGGATACTTAGGAGAAGAGAGACTTTCACAGATGGTACAGGGATTACCGATCTGTAAAGGATGTTTCACAGGTGAGTATCCAATGAAACCGCCAACAAGAGATATTCGTGGAAATTTTGAAAGATAAGGATAAGGAGATTTTTATGAACGACCGTTACCAGAGCCCATTATCAGAACGTTATGCAAGCAAAGAGATGCAGTACATCTTTTCTCCAGACAAGAAGTTTAAGACATGGAGAAAGTTATGGATCGCACTTGCTGAGACAGAGAAAGAATTAGGACTTGATATCACACAGGAACAGATCGACGAATTAAAAGCACATGCAGAAGACATCAACTACGATGTAGCAAAAGAACGTGAAAAATTAGTCCGTCATGATGTTATGTCTCATGTATATGCATACGGAGTACAATGTCCAAAGGCAAAAGGAATCATCCATTTAGGAGCAACATCCTGCTATGTTGGTGATAATACAGACATCATCATCATGACAGAAGCATTAAAGCTTGTCAGAGTAAAATTATTAAATGTGATCAACGAATTATCCAAATTCGCAATGAAATACAAAGATCTTCCAACACTTGGATTTACACATTTTCAGCCAGCACAGCCTACAACAGTAGGTAAGAGAGCAAGCCTTTGGCTGATGGATCTCGTATATGATCTAGAAGATCTTGATCACGTGATCGCTAACATGAGATTATTAGGATCAAAAGGAACAACAGGAACACAGGCAAGTTTCTTAGAGTTATTCGAAGGAAACCACGAAACGATCAAGAAGATCGATGGAATGATCGCCAAGAAGATGGGATTTGACAAATGCCAGCCAGTATCTGGACAGACATACTCTAGAAAAGTTGATTCCCGCGTGATCAATGTATTAAGCCAGATCGCACAGTCTGCTCATAAGTTCTCAAACGACATCAGACTTCTTCAGCACTTAAAAGAAGTAGAAGAACCATTTGAGAAGAACCAGATCGGATCCTCTGCAATGGCATATAAGAGAAACCCAATGAGAAGTGAAAGAATCGCTTCCTTAGCAAACTACGTAATGTCAGATGCCATGAATCCAGCATTAGTAGCATCTACACAGTGGTTTGAAAGAACATTAGATGACTCAGCCAACAAACGTTTATCTGTACCAGAAGGATTCTTAGCGATCGATGGTATCTTAGACCTTTACTTAAACGTTGTAGACGGATTAGTTGTATACCCTAAGGTTATCGAAAGCCGTTTAAGAAGCGAACTTCCATTCATGGCAACAGAGAATATCATGATGGATGCAGTAAAAGCTGGTGGAGACAGACAGGAACTTCATGAGAAGATCCGTGTACATTCTATGGCAGCAGGAAAAGTTGTCAAAGAAGAAGGAAAAGCAAACGATCTGTTAGAAAGAATCGCAGCAGACCCAGCATTTGGTATGAACATGGAGCAGTTACAGGCGATCATGAAACCAGAGAACTTCGTAGGACGTGCACCACAGCAGACAGAAGAATTTGTGAATGAAGTGATCAATCCAATTCTGGAAGAGAATAAAGAAGTACTCGGATTAACAGCTGAGATCAACGTATAATAAGATAAAATTTTAATATAAAAAGAGATGGAAAGATCAAAACAATATAGATTTTTCCATCTCTTTTTGCTGTATTTTAAGAAAAAATTACCAAAAAGCAGGAAATGAGCAGGAGTAGATATAGGAAATTAAGAAAAGGAATGGTATAATAGATTTAAACAAATATGTGAGAGCATATGTTAGGGGAAAGTATATGAAGAAATTAAAAACAATCATCCAAAGAAAAAAATGGAATATGATACTTGGGATTTCAGATATCATAATGATGATCATAGCATCATATCTTGCATTATTAACGCGATTTGAATTCTATCCATCACAGATCGCATCGATTTTTTTGAAAAATGCTGCAAAATACATGCCGTTGAATCTCTTTTGCAGTATTGTGATCTTTATGGCATATCGATTGTATTCAACGCAATGGAAGTATGCAGGAATCTCCGATTTTATTAATGATCGTTAAAGCAGTTGTGATCGCAGCAGCTTTCCAGCTGATCGGAATTTGTATGTTACAATGGGAGATACCAAGAAGTTACTATTTCTTGTATTTGGTATATCTGCTGTTGGGAATGTTTTTTATCCGATTACTTGTCCGATTGATTCAGGGAAGTGAACCACTCAAAGTGAATGACATTGGCAAGAAGAAAGTTCCAGTAATGTTGATCGGAGCAGGAGAAGCAGGAAGTATCATTTTAAATGAGATCAAAAAGAGTACATATGTGACTAAAACGATCCGTTGCATCATAGATGATGATCCAGCGAAGAAAGGAACATATTTATCTGGGATACCAGTGGTTGGCAATCGTAATACGATCCTGCGCAATGCAGTTAAATTTGATGTTGAAGAGATCATTTTGGCAATTCCGACAATAGAACCCAAGGACCGCAAGGACATCCTTGAGATCTGCAAGCAGACAGGATGCCGTCTGAGTATTCTTCCGGGTTTATATCAGCTGATTAACAGTGAAGTTACAGTATCTGCTCTAAGAGAAGTAGAGATTGAAGATCTGCTTGGAAGAGAGCCAGTGAAAGCCAATCTTCCATCAATCATGAGCTATGTCAAAGACAGAGTCGTATTTGTCACAGGGGGAGGCGGATCGATCGGAAGTGAGATCTGCAGACAGATCGCAAGATATCAGCCGAAGAAGTTAGTGATCATTGATAATTATGAGAACAACGCCTACGAGATCCAGATGGAATTAAAGAGAACACATCCAGAACTAGATCTGAAAGTATTGATCGTATCTGTCCAGAACCATCTGCGAATACACAATATTTTCGAAGATTATAAGCCTGATATCGTATTTCATGCAGCAGCACATAAGCATGTGCCATTGATGGAAGACAGCCCACATGATGCGATCAAGAACAATGTATTTGGTACATTTAACATAGCCAAAGAAGCAGGAATGAGCGGCGTAAAGAGAATGGTACTGATTTCCACGGATAAGGCAGTAAGACCGACAAATATCATGGGCGCTTCCAAGCGAATCTGTGAGATGGTCATTCAATACATGAATAGCTTATACGATACAGAATACGTTGCTGTAAGATTTGGAAATGTTCTTGGAAGTAACGGAAGTGTCGTTCCGTTGTTCAAGAAGCAGATTGCCAATGGTGGTCCGGTAACAGTTACACATCCAGAGATCATCCGGTACTTTATGACGATCCCAGAAGCTGTCAGTCTGGTGTTAGAAGCAGGAGCTTACGCAAAAGGCGGAGAAATATTTATCCTTGATATGGGAGAACCAGTCAAGATCTTAGATCTTGCGAAGAATATGATCCGTTTATCAGGACTTACACCAGGAGAAGATATAGAAATCCAGTTTACTGGCTTAAGACCAGGGGAGAAGCTGTATGAAGAACTTCTGATCGATGAGGAGAATAAAAAAGAGACAAAGAACAAACGAATTTTCATTGGAAGTCCAAGGATGATGGAGACAGAACAATTTAGTGAACTGATCGCTGAATTAGATCATGCGGCATTTTCCGAAGATCCGAATATTCGTGAAGTTGTAAAAAGATTAGTTCCAGAGTATACATATAAACAGACAGATCAACAGACAAAATGACAGGGGGATGAGACAGCATGAAAGAACGTATATATATGGCATCACCAACGATGCATGGGGAAGAACAGAAGTTTGTGCAGGAAGCATTTGACACCAACTGGATCGCACCACTTGGGCCAAATGTCAATGGCTTTGAACGTGAGATGGAAGCGTATACAGGAATCGCACACTGCAGTGCACTAAGTGCAGGAACCGCAGCACTGCATCTGGCGGTGAAATTATTAGAAGTCGGGGAAGGAGATACCGTGATATGTCCTTCGCTGACTTTTGCTGCAACAGTGAATCCAGTCGCCTATGAAAAAGGCAAGATTGTATTTGTGGATTCTGAACCAGAGACATGGAATATGTCACCACAGGCATTGAAAAGAGCATTGGAAGAACATAAAGAAGCAAAAGCAGTGATCGTTGCACACCTTTATGGAACACCAGCCAAGGTAGACGAGATCAAAGCAATCTGTGAAGAATATAAAGTTCCATTGATCGAAGATGCTGCAGAAAGTCTGGGAGCAACATATAAAGGAGTTCAGACAGGAAGATTCGGAGTCATGGCAGGATTTTCATTCAATGGAAATAAGATCATCACGACATCAGGCGGTGGAATGATCGCATCAGAGAATGAAGAATACATCAAGCATGCAACATTCCTGGCAACACAGGCAAAAGAACCGGTCCGACATTATGAACACAAGGAGATTGGATATAACTACCGGATGTCTAATATCACAGCGGGGGTTGGAAGAGGACAGCTTCTGCATCTGGATGAACACATTGCGAAGAAAAAAGCAATCTATGAGACATACAAAGATGCTTTCAAGGATTATAAACAAGTGCATATGAATCCATATGAAACATGCAGTGAACCAAACTTCTGGTTATCATGTATAACGATCGATGAAGACAGTAAGACAAAACCATTAGATATCATAGAAGCTTTGGAAAGAGAGAATATCGAGAGCCGTCCGATCTGGAAACCATTACATCAACAACCAGTATTTAAAGGGTGTGAATTCTATTCTCATTACGAAGATGATAAGAAACCAGTATCAGAAGATATCTTTGATCGCGGATTATGTCTTCCAAGTGATATTAAGAATACAAAAGAAGATATGGATCGGATCATAGGAATCATAAGATCCGTACTGGACCGATAAGAACAAAATGTAAACGGAGTATATATAAAGATGTATCACAAATATATCAAACGATTTTTTGACATCATATTGTCACTGTGCTGTATCATTGTATCAAGCCCGATTCTGCTTGTCACAGCACTGTTAGTAAGGATCAAATTAGGGAGCCCCGTGATCTTCAAACAAGAAAGACCGGGATATCATAACGAAATATTTACACTTTACAAGTTCAGAAGTATGACAGACGCCGTCGATGAGAATGGTGATCTGTTACCAGACAAAGAACGTCTTCCAAGATTTGGACAGATGTTAAGATCAACGAGTCTTGATGAATTACCTGAATTCTTCAACATCTTATTTGGACATATGAGTTTTGTCGGGCCAAGACCATTATTGAAACAATACATAGATTTCTACAGTGCAAGACAGAAACGACGTGCAGATGTAAGACCAGGACTGACAGGACTTGCACAGGTGAATGGAAGAAATGCCATCAGCTGGGAAGAAAAGTTTGAATTCGACCTTGAATATGTGGATAGCATTTCATTTCTTACCGATATCAAGATCATACTAAAGACCGTTACAAAAGTCTTAAAAAGAGCAGGGATCAGTGCACAGGAATCTGTGACAATGTATGCCTTTCAGGGAACAAAGAAAGACCAGTTTTCCAAATACAAGAAAGCAGGACACTTAAAGATCTTATTTTCAAGCGTGGCAGATCAGGTCGAATTTATCGATACCTTCCGCTATGCTGCTGGCAGATTAGGGTGAAAGTAACATTTGTCGGCTGTGATCATTCACTGGAAGCACCAGCATTATATCGTTGCCATAAGCACTATCAGGTTCCACAGACAGGGGAAGAAGGTTATGTCACAGAACTCTTACATATCTGTAAACAGGAGAAGATCGCTCTGCTCATTCCAAGAACAGAAGAAGACGTCTTTATCCTGTCACAAAGAGCCAGCGAATTTGAAGCTGTTGGAACAGAAGTTCTCATTGCAAATGAAGAATTAGCTCTGCTGTGCAGCAACAAACGCTGGACAGCTCGTTTCTTTGAAGAATGTGGTCTTAACGCACCACAGGTCGTAAGCAGTGCCAATGACTATACACAAGGATTCCCAGCAATGTTTGCAGTATTGGATGAGATGGATAATCTGGAGAAAAGCATCATGATTCATGATGAACAAGAATTAAGTTTTCATGCATCAAAATACGCGAATTATACGATCCGTCCATTTTTAAATGGGAAGATGTATGAGATCGACGTATTCTGCAATCTAGACGGAAGCCCGGTTTACATCACACCAAGGGCAAAGGAAGAAGTCGAGGGAAAAGAAAGTGCAAGATACAGAGTTGTAAGAGATCATAAGATCGTAGAAGAAGCAAAGAAAGTGATAAATAAATTAAGGCCATCCGGATGGATGACGATCTTTATGCTTCGTGAAGAACATACAGACAAAGATTATTTTATTCGAATGGAACCATGGTATCATCAGGCAAACACCGTATCGATCAAGGCAGGAGCCGATGCACCATATGCAGCACTCTCCATGATGTTAGGTGAACCAATGGAATACAAAGAGGATGCAGCCGATGACAATGTTATTTTCACAAGATTTGAAAAAAGCATATGTTTAAATACAAGAGAAGAACCGATCGTAGAGATTCATGATTTTAAAGATTTGTATCATTTAGACGAGGGAATTGGTTCAGTGATCTTTGATCTGGATGACACATTATATTCAGAGAAAGATTATGTACGAAGCAGTTTCCGAGTGGTAGAACGAATGCTTCCAGAAGTGAACAATATCTTTAATAAGTTATGTGCAGCACTGGAAAAAGGGCAGCCACCACTGGAAACGGTATTAAAAGATGCAGGAATGTATTCGGATGAATTATTATTAAAATGCAGAGAAGCCATCAGGGACCATAAACCAGAGATTTCACTGTATGAAGGAGTCAAAGAATTATTCTTTGAACTACACACGCAAAAGCGAAGTATTGGGATCTTGATCGATGGAACACCAAAAGTACAGCGAGCCAAGATAGAAGCCCTGGGGTTAGATAAAATGGCAGACGAGATACTGATCACAGACGAACTTGCAGGACATGGAAATGTCATGGAATTCAGGAAACCAAATGATCTTCCATTTCTGATCATGAGAAAACGATTAGAAATACCATGCAGGAACATGGCATTTGTCGGAGATGATATCGAGAAAGATTTTATTGCACCGAAAGCATTAGGAATGGAATGCTATTGGAAGAAGAATGAGGATGGGTTATATGAGTAAAGAACCAAAGATAAAACCGATCGTGATCGTTGGAGCCGGTGGTATGGGAAGAGATACTCAGTGGCTGATCGAACGGATCAATGAAGAAGAACCAACATATGAGATTCTTGGATACATAGACGATGGAATCCAGCAAGGCAGCATCATAGATGGCTATCCGATTCTTGGAGGAATGAAATACCTCGAAGAATATGACAAAGAACAAAAACTTGCCGTCGCCTTCGCTATAGGCAATGCAAAAGTCCGTGAAAAACTCGTTTTAAAATGTCTGCCAAATCCAAACTTATGGTATCCTAATCTGATCGATCCATCCGTGATCACATCACAAAGAGTGCATCTAGGACAAGGAAATATCATTTGTACATCCGTTATTATGACAACGAATATAGAGATTGGTAATTTTAATCTGATCTGCAACCGGAGTATTGTCGGGCATGATGATGAGATTGGAGATTATAATACCCTGTATCCGGGAGTTTTACTGTCAGGAGATGTCCATTTAAAGACTGAGACAGAGATCGGCACAGGAAGCCAGATCATACAAGGGCTGCATATCACAGACGAAGTGATCATGGGAGCAGGAAGTACAGTAATCGAAGATATCAACGAAGCAGGAACTTATGTTGGAGTACCAGTAAGAAGAGTAAACGATGAAGAATAAGAAGATATTAATTTTAGCAAACCTAGACGTAGGATTATACAAATTCAGAAAAGCCCTGATCAAAGAACTTATAGATCAAGGAAATGAAGTCTATATATCCCTGCCAAAAGGAATGTTAGTACAGAATTTAAAAGAAATGGGATGTTATTTTATCGAAACACCGGTAGATCGAAGAGGGATCAATCCAGCAACAGATTTTAAACTGATGATGAGATACTTTAACATCTTAGGCAAGATAAAGCCAGACCTTGTGATCACCTACACGATCAAACCAAACATCTACGGAGGGATCGCAGCAAGATTCAAAAGAATTCCATATGCAGTCAACATCACAGGATTAGGAACTGCATTTCAGAATGAAAATATGATCAAGAAACTCGTCGTATTTTTATATAACTATCCTGCAAAAAGGCAAAAACGATCTTCTTTGAAAATGAAGGAAATAAGCAGGTGTTTATAGAAAATAATATTATCAAAGAATCCAGATCATGCACCCTCCCAGGAGCAGGGATCGACCTTGATGAATACAAGATGACACCATACCCAGAAGAATCAAGAAACATCCGATTCTTGTTTATCGGACGTGTGATGAAAGAAAAAGGAGTCGAAGAACTGTTCAAAGCAGCAAAGAACATTAAGAAGAATCTACCCAGAAGTATCGTTTGATATCGTAGGACCAATGGAAGATGATTATAAGGAACGAATCCAGTCATTGGTCAGAAATGGGATCATTTATTATTATGGCTATCAGGAAGATGTCAAACCATTCATTAAGAAATGCGATTGCTTTGTATTACCATCGTATCATGAAGGCATGGCAAATACACTGCTAGAATGTGGAGCCATGGGAAGACCATTGATCACAAGCAGGATTCATGGGTGTATGGAAGCTGTAAGAGATGGCGAGAATGGGTATATGGTGGATGTGAAGGATGTTAAGGGATTGGAAGAAAAGATGGTGGAATTTATTGAACTATCGTATGCCCAGAAGAAACAGATGGGAGAGATGTCACGGAAGGTGATGGAGAAGAGGTTTGATAAGGAGAAGGTTGTTGAGATGACTTTGGAAGGACTTGGAAGATAGGTAAAGGAAGGAAGAACATTGAAGATTTATTGGCTTGTTTTTTATTATTAGCGACAATTATATGTTTTTGGAATGAATCTAGCGCAAGGATTACATGGAATGGAACAAGATATCAGAGAAAGGCTTACTGGAGTCAGGCAATCATCTTTTTTGCAGTTGTGATATTTTTCTGTGGATTGAGAAGTGGAATTGCGGATACAGGGACATATATACAAATGTTTAAAGGTTATCCATCAAGTATTAGTGGAATGGATTTGAAATCTGTGAATAAAGATAAAGGTTTTTTTGTAATATCGGTTTTATTTAAACAATTTATTTCAAATGATTTTCATGGATGGATGTTTCTGATCACACTTATATCCGGAGTCGCATTGATGATTGGCTTAATGCGTTATTCGGAATACTTTGGATTAAGCTGTTATTTATTGATCGCAAGTACTATGTTTACCTATTTTGTTAATGGGATGAGACAGTTTATTGTTGTTACGATATTCTTTTGTGCAACATATATGATATTAGAAGGAAAATGGACTCAATATGTGATTTTGATTTTATTGCTTTCGACAATCCATGGATCTGCATTGATTTTATTGTTAGTATATTTCCTAAGAAATGTAAAGCCATGGGGTGCCAAAATGAGAACAGTCATATTTCTTTCGTTGATTGCAGGAGTCTGCTTTGACAAGGTATTTCCGTTGTTTGGAAATCTTTTAGCAGAAACACAGTACAAGGGATATGTTGATTATATTTCATCACAAGGAAAGGGAAGTAGTATTATTCGAATGGTAATAGCAATGATTCCTTGTGTGATTGCTTATATGACAAGATATGCGATTGAAGATGAGAATAATAAACTCATTAATTTTAGTATTAATATGTCTGTAATAAATTTTTGTCTATATATTATTGCAACATTTTCAAGTGGAATGGTAGTTGGACGATTAACAACATATTTTGATATTTATAATCTGATATTATTACCATGGCTGATGCATCATGCGTTTACGGAGAGGAGCAGGAAGATGGTAATTTTATTGTGTATGGCATTTTATTTGGTGTTTTTCTATTTCCAAATGGTACTAACATGGGGATTAGTTTACGAGAGCGATATTTTACATTTGTATTTATAATTTGACAAATATAAGGGGAAACAAGAATGAAGATAAGCGTGATCATACCTGTATATAATACAGAAAAGTATTTAAAAGAATGTGTAGAAAGTGTGCTTGCTCAAACTTATCACAATTTGGAGATTTTATTAATTAACGATGGAGCAACAGATTTAAGCCCACAGATTTGTGAATCGTATGCCAAGCAAGATGCAAGAATTAAATTGATCCATAAAGAAAATGGGGGGTTATCAGATACAAGAAATACGGGCATCAAACAGTGTAGTGGGGATTATGTTTTATTTCTTGACAGTGATGATTATTGGGATGATCCTAAGATGGTTGAAAAGCTTGTGGATCAAATGCAGCAGTATCCAGTAGACATCTTGAATTTTCGTTACAAAAAATATATGGAAGATACCAAACAATTTGTATCATGCTTAAAATCTGTCGAAGACGTCAAACAGCAGGAAAAAAGATCAGATTTTAGAACGTCTGATCAATGAGGGATTATATATTTCATCTGCATGCAATAAACTGATATCTGCATCATTTCTAAAGAAAAATGAATTGTATTTTGAAAAAGGAATTACCTCCGAAGATATTGATTGGTGTGCAAGAATACTGATCAAATGTGGCAGTATCGGATATAACAATACAGAGGCTTTATGTATATCGTCAGAGAAGTGAATCTATTACCCATACAATTTCCTATAAAAATATTTATGAATCTTAGTAATAATGTAAAAAAATGTGTAAAGATTTGGGCAGGAAATTCCCAAAGGAACAAAGTTTTATGAATTATATCATGATTTTGCGGCATATCAGTATGGAACATTATTATTAAGTAATACACTAGTAGAGGGTGACAAGGACAGAATCAAAGCAGTTATGAAAGAAATGAAAGATTACAGCTGGTTGCTTATATATCACGTAAATCCAAAGATCAAACTGCAATATTATGTAAAGAAAATTGTTGGATATAATAATTTGATTCGATTTTTAAAGTTATATACAAAAATAAAGAGATACTAGATACAAGGGGAAGTATATATGGAAACATTGACAATATTTACACCAACTTATAACCGTGCGAAATTCTTACCAAGAGCATTTGAAGCTTTAAAACGGCAGACATTAAAGGACTTTCTCTGGATGATCATTGATGATGGATCAACAGATAATACAGCAGAAGTGGTACAAGATTTGTTAAAAGACACGGAAGCTGGATTTAAAATAGAATATGTAAAAAAAGAAAATGGCGGATTACATACAGGTTACAACAAAGCAATTGAATTAGCTCAAACAGAGTTAATGGTATGTGTTGATTCCGATGATTATATGCCAGGTGATGCAGTAGAAAAGATTCTTAATTTCTGGAAAGAAAATAGATCAGATCAATATGCAGGAATTATTGGGTTAGACTATGACCTTAATGATCATCTGATTGGTGATCCACTGCCAGATCAGAAAACTATTAATTTGATTGATCTACTGGTAGGAAA
>ENA-OQAN01000696-OQAN01000696.1-human-gut-metagenome-genome-assembly--contig:-NODE-696-length-16857-cov-3.305858_pt1 | contig 16857 bp, 19 predicted proteins | sample MGYA00242735_ERZ504527 | MGnify/ENA primary metagenome ERZ504527 (study PRJEB26092, sample SAMD00036230) | human gut metagenome | host: Homo sapiens | study: EMG produced TPA metagenomics assembly of... | reverse complement strand
ATTTAAGGAGGATTTTAATCATGAGTAAAGTAGCAGTTGTATATTGGAGCAGCACAGGAAACACAGAGGCAATGGCAAATGCAGTTGCAGACGGAGTTAAGGGAAAAGGCGGCGAAGCTGTTCTTCATACCTGTGAGGATTTTGACGGTTCTAAAGTTGCTGAATATGATGCAATCGCCTTCGGATGCCTGCAATGGGAGATGAAGTTCTCGAAGATACAGAATTCGAGCCAATGTTTGACGGATGCAAAGGTGCCTGAAAGGCAAGAATATCGCTCTGTTTGGTTCTTATGGATGGGGAGACGGCGAATGGATGCGTAACTGGGAAGAGTCCTGTAAAGAAGCAGGTGCAAATCTTGTATGCGACAGCGTGATCTGCCAGGAAGAGCCAGATGATGAAGCTACAGATGCTTGCAAAGCTTTAGGTGCTGCATTAGTATAACAGAATAGATAAGATAAGAAATACCGGGAGACTGTCTGCATGAATATGCGGCAGTCTTCTTTTTTCGGTTGATAATATTTACAGAAACTGTTTTGGGGATTATACTATTTATTAATAGTGAGTTCAGTTTTATAGACATTTACAGGCAGTCGCAATGTACAGGCGGAGATGGCGGCGTTTGCTGAAATGATTTTTATAAAAAATATAAAATAAGGGAGATACAACAATGAATCAGAGAGAAAGAATGTTAAGCGGACTTCCATATAAAGCATGGCTAGATGGTCTGGAGGAAGACAGACAGGCATGCAAGCAGAAAATCTATGATTTTAATCAGCTGCCACCATCCAGACAGAGTAAGGAAGCGCCTCAGATGATCAAGAATATTTTTGGAAAAACAGGCGAAAATGTCTGGGTGGAAGCACCATTCCACTGTGACTATGGCTGGAACATTGAAGTAGGTGAGAATTTCTATTCCAATTATAATCTGACAATCCTTGATGTGGGAAAAGTAACATGTGGAAAAAATGTTCAGATCGCGCCAAATGTCTCCATTTATACAGCGGGTCATCCGGTTCATCCGGATAGCCGTAATTCAGGATATGAATACGGAATTCCTGTAACAGTGGGAGATAATGTATGGATCGGCGGAAATACAGTGATTCTTCCGGGTGTTACCGTTGGAAGTAATGTAGTGATCGGTGCAGGAAGTGTAGTATCCAAAGATATCCCGGATAATACGATCGCAGCTGGAAATCCATGTAAAGTAATCCGCAAGATTACAGACGAAGACAGAATCTATTACTTTAAGAAACAGAAATTTGATGATGAGGCGTGGGAAGAAGTAAAGAATAAAAATAAATAGCAGAACTGACAGTTTGCCTATGCCAAAATCCCGAGACATACTTTGCGAAGCGTGTTGCTGTGAACGGAGTGAACAGTAATCAATTCCACAAAATACAGATAAATAATAGACAGGAGATGATGCATTCATCTCCTGTTTATGTTACAATGAATATGATAAATATGGGAGTTGTTCAGTAATGGAGCAATTTGCAGATATCAGGGTGGATAGAGTGAATATACAGATGGAGGCAGAAGATGCTGACAGAACAGAAATTTGACATTATCTGAAAAAGGAGAGAGAAAATGAGTCTGAAAATTGAAAAGAAAAATGAAGGAACAAAAGATACGGTATTTTTGACCGGGAGATTAGATACAGCAACTGCACCTGAATTGGATACTTTTGCCGAGAAAGAGTTGATCAATACTCAGGAACTTGTATTGGATTTTGCAGGGCTTGAATATATTTCATCAGCCGGCCTGCGTGTTATTCTGAAAATGCAGAAATTTATGAATGTAAAAGGAACTATGAAATTGATTCATGTGAGTGATATCATACAGGATGTATTCGATATTACGGGATTTGCAGACATACTGTCAATCGAATGACTGTGGCTGTAAAGATACAGAACTGCACAGCGAAAAGGAGGATTCTATTTACCTGAACTGAATGAAGGAAGGAGAAGTGGATTTGAAAAGTATTACAGAAGAAGCAAAAATAGAGAATATAGCGGTAATTACAGATTTTGTAAATTCCATACTGGAAGCAAATGGATGTTCTGCAAAAGTACAGATGGAGATAGATATTGCGATAGATGAGATATTTGGCAATATTGCTATTATGCTTATACGCCAAAAACCGGAGAGGCAACTGTACAGGTTGAAATAAAGAATTTTCCTGAAAGACTGGAACTGACGTTTATAGACAAAGGCATTCCCTATAATCCATTAGAAAATAAAGATCCGGATGTTACCCTGGATATAGAAAAAAGAAAAATCGGGGGGCTTGGAATTTTTCTGGTTAAGGAAATGATGGATGAGGTTTCATATGAATATGCAGACGGGAAAAATATATTGAAATTAAAAAAGAATTTATAGATTTCATACATTGTAAGTGTATATTGCTATTCATGAACTTTTGAATAACTGCGCGTCGCATTATAGTTACTGTGGAGTGGACAGCAGCGATTTATGTACTCATATGTTGCAAAATGACAGAAAAGAGGAGTTTTTGCGCATGACAATTCGGAAAATGTATGATATGATGAACTTATAAATATCAATTTGTAACTGTAAAAATATTATATTGTAAAAAAACACACATAATTACCCACAAAATAAGAAATTTAGACGCAAGATTGTTCGAGAAATCAACTTGTCGGCACACTAACAGGAAATATGGGTAGAAAATATCTGTAAGAAATATGTATAAAATAATATGTAATCAGGAAGGAGATATAAATTATGGGATTGATCAAAGCAGCAGCCGGTGCATTTGGCGGAACAATGGCAGATCAGTGGAAGGAGTTTTTTTACTGCGATGCAATAGATAAAGATGTTCTGGTTGTAAAGGGTGAGAAGAGAGTAGGCGGACGTTCTTCCAACAAAAAAGGCAGTGATAATATTATTTCAAGCGGTTCCGGAATTGCTGTTGCAGATGGTCAGTGTATGATCATCGTAGAACAGGGAAAGGTTGTGGAGGTTTGTGCAGAACCCGGACAGTTTACCTATGATGCATCCACAGAACCAAGTATTTTTGCCGGAAGTCTGGGAGAGGGAATCCACAGGACTTTTGATACAGTAAAGAAGCGTTTTACATTTGGCGGCGATACAGGCAAAGACCAGAGAGTTTATTATTTTAATACAAAAGACTGGTAGATAATAAATTCGGCACAGCAAATCCAATTCCATTCCGGGTAGTTGACAGAAATATCGGTCTTGATATAGATGTATCTGTGCGTTGCAATGGAGTATATTCTTATAAGATTGTTGATCCGCTTCTGTTTTATACAAATGTGTGCGGAAATGTTGAACAGCAGTATGACAGAGAAGAAATTGAAGTTCAGTTAAAGACAGAATTTGTAAGTGCTCTTCAGCCTGCATTTGCAAAAATCTCAGAACTTCAGATCCGTCCAAGTGCCATTCCGGGACATGTTCTGGAATTATGCGATGCCATGAATGAAGCCCTTACGAAAAAATGGCAGCAGACCAGAGGTCTTGCGGTTGTTTCCATTGCCATGAATCCTGTGACTCTTCCGGAAGAGGATGCACAGCTTATCAAAGATGCACAGAAGAATGCCATTCTCAGAGATCCGACTATGGCAGCAGCGACACTTGCCGGTGCTCAGGCAGATGCAATGAAATCAGCAGCCTCCAACACTGCAGGTGCTATGACCGGATTTATGGGAATGGGCATGGCAGGCCAGGCAGGTGGAGCGAATATGCAGAATCTCTATCAGATGGGGGCACAGCAGCAGGCAGCACAGCAACAGGCAGCACAGAATATGCAGCCGGCATCCGGGGCAGGAACATGGAAATGTGAATGTGGTGCAGAGAATACAGGAAAATTCTGCTCTGAATGTGGTAAACCGAAACCGCAGCGGGAAGAGTGGATATGCAGCTGCGGCGCAGTAAATACCGGTAAATTCTGTTCTGAATGCGGAAGCCCAAGACCGACCGGAAAGTGGACATGCAGCTGTGGTGCGGTAAATACAGGAAAGTTCTGTGCAGAATGTGGAAAGCCAAGACAGTAAAATACAGCAGGGGGAGAAATGTCTATGTCTGATCTGAGAGAATATAAATGCCCTGCCTGTGGCGGTGCAATAGAATTTGACAGTAAGTCCCAGAAAATGAAGTGTCCATACTGTGATACAGAATTTGAACTTGAGACATTAAAAGAACTGGATGCGCAGATGGAGCGTGAAGCCGGACAGCAAGATGATCTGTCAGGATGGCAGACAGATGCCGGTGGAGAATGGCAGGAAGGTGAGACAGATGGAATGAATGTCTATACCTGTCAGTCCTGTGGTGGTGAGATTATAGCAGATGAGAATACAGGAGCATCAAATTGTCCGTATTGTGGAAATCCCGTAATTATGACAGAGAAGTTTAAAGGTGCATTAAGGCCGGATCTGGTGATTCCGTTCAAATTGGATAAGAAAGCGGCAAAAGAAGCATATTACAGGCATATTAAGGGAAGAACATTTTTGCCAAAAGCATTTCGCAGGGAAAATCATATTGATGAGATTAAGGGGCTGTATGTTCCGTTCTGGCTTTTTGACGGGGATGTTGATGCTGATGTGCGTTATAAGGCGACAAAGGTAAGAATGTGGAGTGACCATGATTATGATTATACGGAGACCAGCTACTATTCTGTGGAGCGAAGCGGAGAGATGACATTCGTTTCTGTACCTGTAGATGGATCAGAAAAGATGGCAGATGATTTGATGGAATCCATTGAACCATTTAAAATTTCAGAGTCTGTGGATTTTCAGACCGCATATCTTTCCGGATATCTGGCAGATAAGTATGATGTCAGTGAAAAAGAGAGCATCAACAGGGCACATGACCGTATGAAAAAGAGCGCAGAGGAAGTACTGGCAGATACAGTGAAGGGTTATGCTTCTGTTGTTCCCGAAAATACAAACGTAAATATTTCAGGCGGAAAAGCACAGTATGCACTGTATCCGGTATGGATTCTGAATACAACATGGAAAGATAAGAAATATATATTTGCAATGAACGGACAAACCGGAAAAATGACAGGAGACCTTCCGATTGACAGGGGAATTTATTTGAAATGGCTTGCCGGACTGACCGCTGTATTTACGGTTGTTTTGTGCCTTGCCGGACTGCTGATTTTTTAGGGGAGGACGAAAGATATGCTGAAGAAAAAGATCATACCTGTATTTCTGGCTTCTGTCCTTACTGTATCAGGTACAACAGGATTTGTGACGGAAGCATTTTCAGAAAATGTTTATGCGGCAGAAGAAGTGCATACAGAAAGGCTGGCAGATTTTGCAGATCTGTTAGATGATGGGCAGGAAGAAGAACTGGAGGCGAAACTGGATCAGGTCAGCGAGGACTACGGCTGCGATGTTGTGGTTGTCACAGAGGAGGCTCTGGATGGTGCAGTTCCGCAGGATTATGCAGATGATTTCTTTGATTATAATGACTATGGCATGGGAGAGGACAAGAGTGGTATATTGTTTTTGATAACCATGTCAGAACGTAAGTGGTGTATCTCCACACATGGAGAGGCTATTCAGATTTTTACTGATGCAGGACAGGAATATATGACGGATAATTTTGGGTCATATTTATCCGATGGTGAGTATTATGAGGGCTTTATGAAGTTTGCTGATCTGTGCGAAGAATTTATCATTCAGGCACAGAGCGGAGAACCGTACGATGTAGAAAATCTGCCGGAGGAAACCATCCCTTTTTATATGATATTTCTCATTTCGCTTGTGGTCGGATTTGTGATCGCGCTGATCGTAACCGGAGTAATGAGAAGCCGGATGAAGACTGTACATATGAAGCCGGATGCAGCAGATTATATGAAAGACGGAAGTCTTCATATTAACAGAAGCCGGGATATATTTCTGTATCATCAGGTCACACGTACGGCGAAGCCGAAGGAAGAGAGTTCCGGTGGCGGTGGAAGCAGTACCATACAAGTTCTTCGGGTGAGACGCATGGGGGTTCCAGTGGATCATTTTAACTGACTGGCATGACATATAAAAATCCTGATCTTTTATATTATTTTATGGGATAACCATAAAATGACAGGAAAGATTGGGATTTTATTTTGCGCAAAATTACGGATACCGGTTGCAAGACATCAGAGAATATGATACAGTACAAGGTGGTTTGTTTTGTGTAGAGACAGTTGTCCGGCAAAAAGAAAATAAACTGCGAAGCGGATTGCAAATATCCGCCTGACGATAACAGATTTCTGCACAAAAGAATTATAAAATGAAATAAAAAACAGAAATAATGGAGAGGACATGAAAAAATACGTTGATAATTTTATGCAATACCGGTTTCTTTTGTCAGAACTGGTAAAAAAAGGGATTAAGCTGAAATACAGACGTTCTTATCTGGGAATGATATGGTCTATGTTGGAGCCGCTGCTTACCATGATCGTGCTTACAATTGTATTTGGTACTTTGTATGGAAATACAGACAGGACCTTTCCTGTATATATCCTGACCGGACGACTCCTGTACAGTTTCTTTTCACAGTCCACCAAGGCCGCTTTGAAATCTATACGTCAGAACTCGGCAATGATCAAAAAGGTATACGTACCCAAATATTTGTATCCGCTGTCCAGTGTGCTTTTTAACTATGTGATCTTTCTGATCTCACTGATCGTACTGGCAATGGTGAGTGTGATACTTGGTGTAAAGCCTACGTTCTATCTGCTTCAGGCACCAATCGCACTGATACTGATTCTTATTATGTCATATGGATGCGGAATGATCCTGGCAACAATAGGTGTATTTTTCAGAGATATGGAATATCTCTGGTCTGTAGCACTTATGCTGGTTATGTATACATGTGCGATTTTCTATTATCCTGAAAAGCTTTTGAAGAGTGGATGGGCATGGATACTGAAATATAACCCATTGTATTGTGTGATTGATATTTTCAGATGTTCAGTATTTGGAAAAGCGATGAATATTCATTATTTTGCATATGCACTTATCTTTTCCGTTGTGGCAATGGTGATTGGATTATTCTGCTTCAAGAAGAAACAGGATGATTTTATTCTTTACATCTGAGAACTGAGACAGAAAGCTGCAGGGCAGCGGAACGAATTATTTTTGAAAAATAAGGAGAAAAAATGAGCAAACAACCAGCGATTATTGTTGATAATGTGAGTATGAAATTTAATCTCAGCAAAGAGAAAGTAGACAGTCTGAAAGATTATATTATCAAGTCAATTAAAAAAGAGATTAAATATAATGAATTCTGGGCTTTGCAGAATGTGAGCTTTACAGTGGAAAAAGGAGACAGGGTAGGAATCCTCGGACTGAATGGTGCAGGAAAGAGTACTCTTCTTAAGGTTATCGCAGGCGTTTTCAAACCAACAGAAGGTTCAGTTACAAAACATGGGAAGATGGTTCCGCTTCTGGAACTGGGTGCAGGATTTGATCAACAGTATACAGGAAAGGAAAATATTTATCTTTACGGAGCAATGCTTGGATATTCCAAAGAATTTATTGATGAGAAGTATGATGAGATCGTGAAATTTTCCGAATTGAAGGATTTTATTGATGTGCCGATCAAGAACTATTCATCAGGTATGAAATCCAGACTTGGATTTTCGATTGCTACAGTGGTTTCTCCCAAAATTCTGATATTGGACGAGGTATTATCTGTAGGTGATGCGAAATTCCGTAAGAAGAGTGAGAAGAAAGTACTCAGCATGTTTGATTCGGGTGTAACAGTGTTGTTTGTCTCTCATTCTCTGGCACAGGTTCAGAGAATCTGTAATAAGGCGATGATCCTTGAAAAAGGAAAACTGATCGCTTACGGAGATATTGATACGATTTCTGAACAGTATGAGAAAATGACTAACTGACAGAGAAAAAATTTAAGAAGTCAGAAATATCCGGAGGAGTATATGACAAACGGATTAAAAAAAGAAGATTCAGCAGCTTTAAAAGGTCTTGCAGTGTTACTGCTGATCTTTCACCACTGCTACCGTCTTGCAGACAGAATCGAAAGATATCAGGTGGATCTGTGCGGGCTGACAACAGAACAGCTTGTTGCTATTGCGGAATGCTGTAAAATCTGCGTGGCAATATTTGCATTTGTATCCGGTTACGGGCTGATGTATGGATATTCGGCTAAAATGAAAAATAAAGAAAAGTATGCAGTATCAGAATGGATATCCGGACATCTTCTTTCCACTATGTCCGGATTCTGGTTTACTGCAGCTGTATCCTATCTTATTTACTTTGGACTGGGACTTAAGGATCCGAGCAAGTGGGGAGAAACCTTTTATGAAAGAGGATTCGCCGTATTTGCAGATATACTGGGAATCTCCGGACTTTTGGAGACTGAAAGTCTTAACGGGGCATGGTGGTATATGAGTGCTGCGTTTGTATTTATTATATTGCTTCCTCTGTTAGATGGGACGATTGAGAAATTTGGAGGCATATTCTGTATTGCAGTTATCTTTTTGCTTCCGAGAATTTTAGGTATTGGATTTCAGGGAGGCTCAAAGCCATATTCATTTCTTTTGATATTTGTGGCAGGAATGTTATGCTGTAAATATAATTTCTTTCAAAAATTGCATGAATACAGGCGGAAAAAATTAAAATTCATCTGTTTGTCTGCTTTACTGTGTGCCGGCCTTTTCCTGTACCATAAAATCGACCTGAAAATTTTCTGGGAATTTCGGTATGCATTTGTTCCATTCCTGCTGATTCTCTTTTGCGTTGAATATTTGTTCAGGATTACGCCTGTATCCTTGTTCCTTCAGTATCTGGGCAAGCATTCCATGAACATCTGGCTGGTACATACATTTGTGAGAGATTCTCTGGGAAAATATGTATTTGCATTAAAAAAATTCTGGCTGATTCCTGTTGCAGTTCTTGTGATTTCGCTGGGAATCAGTTACTGCCTGGATTTTCTTAAGAAGATTACAGGATATCAGAAACTGATACGGCTGTTAAAGAAAAAGGTGACGGAACATTATGCGGTACGGGAATGATTTTTCGAGAGGATCGCAATAGGATTCAGAGTGGACAATAGTGACGGATGGGAGAGCGTATCATGAAAATACTGCAGATTGGAATGGGAAATGTTGCCGGAGGTCTGGAAGCATTTGTGATGAATTACTATAGAGTTCTGGTGCATATGGATATACAGTTTGATTTTGTGTGTATGTATGATAAAATTGCATATGAAGAGGAAATCAGGAAACTGGGTGGTAGGATCTACTATATTCCAAATGTAAAAAAGAACTATCAGGGCTATATAAAAGAACTGAAAAAAATATTAAAAGAAACAAAATATGATGCAGTACATGTAAATATGCTTTCAGCTGCAAATATTGTTCCGTTACGTGTGGCTCATACAATGAAAGTGCCAAAGATAATTGCGCACAGCCACAGCTCTTCCTGTCCCGGACTGATCAGAAAAATCATGGACAACTGGAACAGACCAAAGATTGCAAAATATGCTACTGACAGGATTGCATGCGGAGAAATGGCGGCAGGTGGCTGTTTGGAGATAAAGCTTTCCAAAGCGGTCAGGTTACGTTGATCAATAATGCCATTCAGGCAGAGAAGTTCAGTTTTTCAGAAAAAGACAGAGATTCACTCAGAAAGGAACTGGGATGGGAAAATAAAACAGTGATCGGTCATGTAGGAAGATTTGATATTCCGAAGAATCATGACAGAATGCTTGATATTTTCCAACAGATCGTTTCCGAAAAAAAAGATGTGATGCTGTGTCTGGTAGGTCCAAAGGAAGGTCTGTACAAAGAGATAAAAGAGAAAACAGTGCAGAAAGGACTGGAAGATAAGGTATATTTTGCCGGTAAACAGGAGAATATCCGCAGGTATTTATCTGCTATGGATGTTTTTCTGTTTCCGTCTGTTTTTGAGGGTGTGCCATTTGCGCTTATTGAAGCCCAGGCAAATGACTTGCCTGCGTAATGTCAGAGGCGGTGTCTGAGGAGGCAGTTGTTTTTCCTGAGAGAGTTAGACGGCTGTCACTTGACAGAGATAATATACAGTGGGCGGCAGCAGTGATGGCAATGAGTTCTATGAATAGAGAAGCGGCTGATCTGATAAAGATGCGGCTGTCAGATGCGCATTTTAACATTGAGACAGAGGCAAAACGTTTGAAAGATTTATATTATCATACGAGGTAAATTACAGATGGACAAGATTGATTTTGTATTGCCATGGGTGGATGGATCAGACTCAGCCTGGATAAAGCAGAGAAATGAGTATCTGGGAATTAAAAATGACCAGACACAGGACAGCAGATTTCGGGACTGGGAAAATCTGCAGTACTGGTTCAGAGGTGTTGAAAAATTTGCTCCATGGGTGAATCATATATATTTTGTGACATGGGGGCATATCCCTTCCTGGCTGAATACAGATCATCCGAAGCTGACAGTTGTAAAACACGAGGATATATTCCGAAGCAGTATCTGCCCACATTCAGCAGTCATCCCATTGAACTGAATATGCATCGGATCCGAGGTTTATCCGAACAGTTTGTATATTTTAATGATGATACCTTCATCATAAATAAAATGGAACCGGAAGACTTTTTCAGAAATGGTCTTCCAAGAGACTATTGTATAGAAACAGCGTTGGTACAGGATGATATCAATAATCCGTTTGCCTGCATTCTTATGAACAATGCGGCACTTGTAAATATGCATTATTCAAAGAGAGAAGTGATTGGCAGAAACTGGAAAAAATGGTTTCATCCTGCATATGGAAAAATGGTATTCAGAAATATGCTGATGCTTCCGTACAGGGAGTTTTCCAGTTTTAAATATTCTCATATCTCAAGCTCTTTTTTTGAAGAGTACCTTTGAAGAAGTGTGGAGGGAAGAAGGCGAAGTGCTGGACAGAGTATGTAGGACACGATTCCGTTCTCCGGGGGATGTAAATCAGTATGTGATGAAATACTGGCAGTATATGGAGGGAAAATATGAACCTCAATCACCGAAAATCGGGAAATTTTTTACCATAGGTCTTCACGACCGGCAGATACATGATGTACTCAGAAATCAGAAGTGTAAAATACTGTGTATAAATGATACGGAAAATATAGGAGATTTCAGACAGCAGAAAAGAAAAATCAAAGATTCTTTTGAGAGTATCCTTCCCGAAAAGTCTGCATTTGAATTATCTTGCAAAGATTCCGGAGGAATGTATGACAAAAAGTGCGATTAAAAAATATACGGAAAGGCTCGGCTTTTTCGGAATGATCCTGCACTATATCGGTCGTTTTATGACAAAAACAGAGCAGCAGGTCATTGGAAAGCTGACTGTGCGTTTTGGAAAAGTAAAGAAAAACCGGCTTGTGTTTAAAAATCGGGAAATGATGGACTGCACAGATAATCCGGAAGCTTTTTATGAATATCTTATAAGTTCCGGGTATAATAAAAAATATGAGATCATCTGGCTGGTCTCTGAAAAAAGAAAATTCAGAAATCAGACTACCGGAAATGTAAAATTTGTAACTGCTGAAAATAAATATGGATGGAGCAGTCCGCTGGCATATTATTATGGTGCTACAGCCGGATTTTTCTTTTATTCTCATAACAGTGCAGGATTGAACAGGTATCGGTGTAAAGGACAGACAGTTGTAAATCTGTGGCATGGGTGCGGTTATAAAGATGCAGAGCAGGGAAAGAAAAAACAGAATATAAAGCCTGATTTTGACTATGCACTTGTTCCCGGACCGGTATTTGTGAAAACGAAATCCGGACTATGGAACTGCGAACCGGACAGGCTGTTAATGATGGGATATCCCAGATATGACTGGATGCTGCATCGTCAATGAGTAAGGATGAAATTCTGGACAGTCTGTTCGGATGGAAAGGGAAAAAAGTTGTTCTGTGGATGCCGACTTTCAGAAAAAGTGATCTGGGAGGGTGTGCGGAAAATGAGATTGAGCTTCCCTGTCAGCTTCCGGCAATACAGGATATGAACGAGCTGAAAGAACTGGACAGTTATCTAAGGGAGCAGGAGATTATTCTGATCATAAAGAAGCATCCGCTTCAGACGGAATGGGATGAGAATGAACAGGAGTTTACCAATATACGTTATGTTGCGGAAGCCCTGTTGGAGAAAAAACAGATAAAACTTTATGAACTGATAGGGATCAGCGACGGTCTGCTCTCTGATTACTCGTCAGTGGCAGTAGATTATCTGCTGTTGGACAGACCGCTTGGATATGTGCTTGCGGATTACAATATATATAAAGAAAAAAGGGGATTTGTATTTGAAGATCCGCTGGAATATATGCCGGGTGAGAAAATCTATAATGCCTGTGATATCAGAAAATTTATGAAACATCTGACTGATGGAACAGACAGTTACCGGCAGGAGAGAGCAAAGAATCTGAAACAGATGCACAATAAAACAGAAAACTATTGCAAAAGGCTTGCAGATTATTTACAATTGTAGCTGTTATATGAATGCGAAGAGAACAGTTATCTATTAATGCAATAAAACAGGGAGAATGTAATGGAGAAAAAAATAGGATATACACAGGGAACCTTTGATATGTTTCATATAGGACATCTGAACCTGATCAGAAATGCAAAAAAACATTGCGATTATCTGATTGTCGGTGTGAATGCGGATGATCTGGTAGAGTCATATAAAAACAAAAGACCGATCGTTCCGCTGGAAGAAAGGGCAGAGATTGTACGGGCCATCAGATATGTTGATGAGGTGATCGTGACGACAACCCTGGACAAAAAGCAGGTATGGGAAAAAGTCCACTTTAATGAAATCTATATCGGAGATGACTGGAAGGGCAATGCACGTTGGGAGAAGACTGGAAAAGAAATGGAAGAGCTGGGCGCTAAGCTGGTATTTCTGCCATATACCAAAGATACATCCTCAACGATGCTTCGTGAGAAATTAAAAGAATTCTAGGGAGCCAGATATGAAAAAAAGAATAAAAAAGAAAATAAAAAAACTGAAAAAATCCATTAACAAGATCAACAAGGTCAGAGTTCAAAAGGGAAGAAAAGCCATGTTGCAGGAGACATGGGCAACTGTGACCTATGGATTATATGATAATCGCAAGATCAGACGCCTTAAGAAATTCCCCCCTGCACTTGTAGAGAATAGAATGCTCTTTGAAACAAATGATGATTTTACGGATAATGGTCGTGCTTTGTTTGACTATCTTATTGAGAAAGGATACAACAAAAAGTATGAGATTGTATGGCTGGTCCATGAACCGTCTAAATATAAAGAATATCAGTTTGAAAATGTGAAATTTGTGCAGAACTTTAAGAAAGGTTCCACGATCCGAAGAGCAGAAGCATATAAATATGCACTGACATCAAAATATATTTTTTACACCCAGGCTTTTAACTGGATTGGTATGTCGAGAAGAAATCAGCTCTTTATCGATCTCTGGCATGGCTGTGGTTACAAGGCAAATAAGAACGGGCGTAAGGTTTTCTTTGATTATTGTCTGGTACCAGGGGACATTTTCATTAAGACCAAAATGGAATTGGATGTACTTCCAAAAAACTGCTCTCGTTTGGATATCCCCGTTATGATATGATGCTTAAGGGCAGTGAACGTGCAGATGAATATAAAAAGAAACTTCTGAAGGAAACAGACAGCGAGAAACTGATCCTGTGGATGCCAACCTACAGACATGCTTCCAGTGAGCGTCTGAACGAGGAAACCTTAAATAATGAATTCAATATTCCTATCATTGATGATGCAGATAAGCTTCTGGAACTGAATAAGTTCTGTAAGGAGAATCATATTCTTATTGTTATCAAGAAGCATTACCTTCAGGTACCTTATGATTTTGGTGAGAATGTCCTTACCAATATTGTTTATCTGGAGAACGGAGATCTTGCGGATAACGGACTGCAGCTTTATGAGTTTATCAACTGTTCGGATGCGCTGGTTTCTGACTATTCTTCTGTTGCGATTGATTATCTGCTGTTAGACAGACCGCTTGGATTCACACTGGATGATTATGAGGCTTATACGGAATCCAGAGGATGGGTGTTTGATGATCCGCTGGAATATATGCCTGGCGAACATATGTATAATATGCAGGATTTTGAGAATTTCATCCTGGATATTAAAAACGGAAAAGATAATTATAAAGAACAGCGTGCCAGTGTAAGAGCAAAAACACATAATGTGTGTGACAATTACTGCCAGCGTGTGTTGGATTATTTTAACATTACAATGTAATGATATTATAGCAATTCCATAAATTACTGCAAACAATCCAGTCCATCATAGCGTGAAGTCCTGCGTCAGATATCTTTGCCGTGCGTCAGCACGCCTGCAGATATCTTCCTTGTCCTTCACACTCTGCTGAACTGTCTTGATTGCATTATTTTATGGAATTGCTATAGGATACAGATATCAGAAAGTCATAACAGGAGAAAAAGATAAATGAAAATATGTATTTGGTGCACCAAGATATTTGATCTTGGCGGAACTAAGCGAGTTGTCACACTTCTTGCGAATGAACTTGTAAAAGAGCATGATGTGACGATCATGGTATATCAGGACAGATTTAAAGAAGACCGGAATATGTATCATATGAGTGAGGATATCAAGGTTGACTTTATTGATAATAATGAGTTTGTCAATCGACATCATACACCGGCTTTCTGCTGGCGTTATCTTGTTCAGAAACTGAATGCCAAATATGGGATTTTTAATAAAGAAAAATATAATGATATTCTGGCAGATGCGATTTTCCCGAAAAAGACCAGAGAAAAATGGGTAAAATATTTAAATGAGCAGAATTATGATATTATTATCACAACTGCAAGTTTAAGCCTTCGTCTGGGTATGCTGGCGCCGGAGCTGAATGCAAAGACAATCGGATGGCAGCATAACTGTTATGCCGGATATCTTGATGTTCCTAATGTCGTATTCTGGAAACAGGAATGTCTGCTCCAGGAATATCTGCCGAAGCTGGACAGATACATTGTTCTCAGTGACTATGATAAGCGCGATTACAAAAAATTTCTGGATATTGATACAGAAGTTAAAATTAATCCCCGAAGCTTCGTGAGTGAGAGAAAATGCGACCCAAAATCCAAGCGTTTCCTTATGGCTACACGATTTGTATATGCCAAGGGTCTTGATCTGATGATGGAATCTTTTGAAGAGTTCTGTAAGCAGGATGATGAATGGCAGCTGGATATTATCGGAGCCGGTGATCTCTGGAATCAGATTGTGGCGGATGCAAAGAGACGTGGTATTGAGGACAGAGTTAATTTTGTCGGTTATACAAATGAGCCGGAGAAGTATTATCTGAATTCTTCTGTTTTCCTTCTTCCGTCCAGGTGGGAAGGATGGCCGATGGTTATCATGGAAGCCTTTGAATTTGGTCTTCCTGTCATCGCATTCCATACAGGAGCGATGGATCTGATCATCGATGATGGAAAAACAGGATACCTGCCGGAAGCTTTTGATACAAAGAAATTTACAGATGCGATGCTGAAGCTGGCACATGATGAAGAACTCCGCAGAGAGATGTCCAGAAATGCAATCTGGAAATCTGAGGACTTTGCCATTGAGAAGGCAGTTAAAGAGTGGAATCGTCTTTTTAATCGTGTAATGGGAATCAAGACCTTTTATATGAAAAATGAAGAACAGATTCTGGAGTGCAGGGAGAAATATCCGCTTAGAACCAGCTATGCCGAGTTTGTAAAGGAATACCAGATAAGAGATAATACAATTCTTTATGAAGCTTTTGGCGGACGTGGTATGATCTGTAATCCTTATGCTCTGTTTTTGTATCTTCTTGAAAAAGAAGAGTATCAGGATTATACCCATATCTGGGTGCTTGAGGACTTCGAGGATAACAGAAAACAAATTGAAAAATACGAAAAATATCCGAACGTGCGATTTGTAAAATATAAATCAAAGGAATACTGTAAAGAACTTGCGACAGTGAAATATCTGGTAAATAATGTAAGCTTTCCAAGCTATTTCCTTAAAAGAGAAGGTCAGGTACTGATCGATACCTGGCATGGAACTCCTCTGAAGAATATGGGATTTGATATTCCGGGAGCAAATATTTCTCAGGGAAATACAGCAAGAAATCTGCTCAGTGCAGATTATATAGTTTCCTCCGGACCTTATATGACAAAGACAGCATACAAAGATTCGTATAAAATGCAGAATCTGTATGAAGGCACAGTGCTGGAAGAGGGCTTCCCGCGTAATGATAAGCTTTTTGACAGTGACAGAGCAGAAGTGATACAGGAACTTAAGGATTGCGGAGTGGACGTAAAGGAAGATAAAAAGATTATTCTTTATGCACCGACATGGAGAGGCGAACAATACAGCCGTCCGGATACAGATTTGCAGGATGTCTATAAGCTGATCAATGTAATGGAGAACAGTATAGATACAAATGAATATCAGATCTTTGTCAAGCTTCATCAGATCGTATATCACTATATGAAAGAGAATGCCATGGAACCTGGTGATGCGCAGACAAAATTTATTCCTGCAACAATGGATACAAATGAGATTTTGTCAGTGACAGATGTACTGATTTCTGATTATTCCAGTATTTTTTATGATTTCATGCTGACAGGAAAACCGATTCTGTTTTATGTGCCGGATGCGGAGAATTTTGAAGATTACAGAGGTCTGTACTTCGGATTTGACAAACTTCCGGGACCGGCAGTGTCTACCCCTGAGAAGCTTGGTGAACTTCTGAAGGATCTTCCGGGAGTGGCTGCTTCCTGTAAAGAGAAGTATGAAAAAGCAAGAGAACAGATATGTCCGAGAGATGATGGAAAAGCATGCAAACGTATAGCAGAAGTCCTGCTTGATGGAAAAGAACCGG
>ENA-OQAN01000695-OQAN01000695.1-human-gut-metagenome-genome-assembly--contig:-NODE-695-length-16858-cov-1.751180_pt1 | contig 16858 bp, 22 predicted proteins | sample MGYA00242735_ERZ504527 | MGnify/ENA primary metagenome ERZ504527 (study PRJEB26092, sample SAMD00036230) | human gut metagenome | host: Homo sapiens | study: EMG produced TPA metagenomics assembly of... | reverse complement strand
ATTTTTTCTTACCCCCACACTTCTTTGGCAATTTCTTTCACCAGTGCAAGCTTCGCCCACTGTTCTTCTTCCGTCAGTTTATTGCCAATCTCACAGGATGCGAATCCACACTGCGGACTTAAGTAAAGCCGGTCCAGAGGAATGTATTTTGCAGCTTTTGCAATTCTTTTCTTTATCACTTCTTTTTCTTCTAAAATCGGTGACTTGCTGGTCACAAGACCAAGTACGACTTTTTTATCATCGGAAACAAAGCGGAGTGGTTCAAATCCTCCGGAGCGTTCATCATCAAATTCCAGATAATAGGCAGATACATTTTCATTGGCAAAAAGAAACGGCGCGATCGGTTCATATCCGCCGGAGGATGCCCAGGTGGAATGATAATTTCCGCGGCATACGTGGGTTGTGATCACAAGATCTTCAGGTGCATTTTCCAGAGCGAGGTTATTCAGCCGCAGATATTTTTCAGCTTCTTCTTCCAGACTGACGGAATCTTCTTGTCTTGCCTCCCAGTAATTTTTGTCGCAGAACATTCCCCATGTACAGTCATCAAACTGGATATTTCTGCATCCTGCATCGTAGAGATCCCGGATGACAGTCCGGTATGCCTGTGCAATGTCCTGAATCAGTTCTTCCAGATCTGGATATACGGCCAGAGTCTGTGTTCCATTGTCTTCCCGGAAGAGTTCTGCAAGAAGCTGGCAGGTGCGGGAATGGTCTGTCTTGCAATGGTATGCTCATCTTCAAACTGTTTGACAAATTTGAAATGTTCCACAAAAGGATGCTGTTTTCCGCTGATTTTTCCTGTCACGTGGACAGAGCCGTGAGTGGTTTCTTCCCCATGGAAAAAATAGCCGTGATCCAGTTCAATGTGTTTGATTCCCTCAAGTCCCCACATAAAATCCAGATGCCAGTAGCTTCTGCGGAATTCTCCGTCTGTGATGACAGGGTATCCGGCAGCTTTCTGCTTTTTGATCAGATTTGTAATTGCTTCATTTTCAATGGATTCTAGCTCAGCTTTTGTGATCTGTCCGGCTTCAAAATCAGCTCTTGCCTGTTTTAAGTGTACAGGTCGTTAAAAAAAACTTTCCAACCTAAATTACAAAACGAAACGGTGCGTTAAAATTTCCCATAGTAATTCTCCTGTTCTGTAAATTCGTGATTCTATGGGATTTATTGTAGAAGAGAAGAGGTGTTTTGTAAAATACCGGAAATAAATAGCTTGCTATAGAATTAAACTATAGCAAGCTTGTTGCATTTTATGAAAATCGTGTTTTATAAATAAGGGGTTCCGGGAACTTCCGGGTAGCTTCCCATAGAGATCAGAAGCTGAAGTCCCACTTCTCTTGCGGTAAGGACTGCATTTTTTACGGCACTGGCATCTCCGGTTACGGCAGCGATGATCTCATTGGAATGACTGGTTCCGCGGTTTGGGGTCATGTATTTGATGATCTCTACCGGGGAAGATTTCAGCGCAAGGTCTGCCATGACAAGACCGATTGCAGCAGGGGAACCGCAGAAGAATCCAAACGGTTTTCCAATCGGGGCGTCAAATGCCATGTTCAACGCCTGAGAAGCGCTGGCAGAATAGGTGAATTCCAGATGTCCTGCTTCACTGATATAAAGCTCACCGGCGTACTTTTCCGTATATTCCAGAGCAATCTCTACGGCACGGCGCACATCGGATACACTGTAGCCGCCGATGATGATAAAGTTTCCGTGACCGCCCCATCCTTTGGTATCCCTCGGAAGTTCGATGGAAATGATCTCGGTGTTGGTAGATTTTACGGCTTCGTCAGCTGCATTGATCTGTCCGGCTGCACCGGTACGGGAGCTTAACAGCCCCAGACTTTTGTAAGGCTTGTCAATCTGCATCTGCTGAAGCAGTGCGTCATTGACGCCCGGAATGACAAGTCCGATGGTATCCAGAACGGTTGTCCCGACAAATTCTGTCATGGAACAGTCCATGGATATTTTTTGAATTTCGTTGATATCTAACATAATGAAAACTCCTTTATGACATACTTCCAAATTAAATATAACCGCCGTCCAGGCCAATGATCTGTCCGGTCAGGTAAGAATGACCGGATGCAAGGGTGAGCGCCAGCGCAGCCACTTCCTCGCTGTCGGCAAAGCGTCCGGCGGGGATTTCTTCTCTTAAAGCTTCGCGTTCTTCTTCCGAAAACTGTGCGTTCATAGCAGTGTCGATCACTCCGCACGCAATGGCATTGACTTGTACATTACTTGGTGCCAGTTCTTTCGCAAGAGCCTTTGTCAGTCCGTTCATACCGGACTTAGTCGCAGAATAAGCAGCCTCGCAGGAGGCACCGACGGTTCCCCACATGGAGGAAATGTTGATGATCTTTCCGCTTTTCTGAGAGACCATGTGACTGATGGCGCTGCGGCAGCAGTAAAATACAGAAGAAAGATTGGTATTTAAAATCTCGGACCACTGGGCATCACTCATATCCTGCAAAAGGCCGACAAAGGAAATCCCGGCGTTGTTGACCAGCACATCCAGCCCCGGGCAGATAGATTCGATGATGGCAAACATCTTTCTCACATCATCGGGATTACCTGCATTTCCTGGGAGCAGTGTGCAGGAACCGTGTTCGTCAAGGATTTCTTTTTCTACCTGCTGCAGGGCATCCAGAGAATGCCGGCAGTTGAGAAATACATGAAAATGATTTCTGGCAAATGCAAGTGCGCAGGCTCTGCCGATCCCGCGGGATGCACCGGTGATCAGTACATATTTCTGGTTCATAACATACTCCATTTCCAGAAGGAGAACAGCTGTAAAATGCATGCTCCTTCAGCTCTCAATTCTGTAGTTATTATACAGGAAGCAGAAACGTTTGTATACCATATTTCCAGAAAATCCGAATGGGGAAAGCGGGTTGCGGTTGTGATTCACAGGCCCTTGTGCTATTATTTTGATAGAGAACCGGTGTGTGCACATAGTAGGAGGAACGGATATGTAGAGGAAGCCCGAAGCTTTGCAGAAAAAGCACATGAGGGACAGTTTCGAAAGGGAACGAAGCGCCCGTATATTGTACATCCGCTGGAGGTGGCGAAGATTGTGTCAACGATGACGGATGATGAGGAGATTATCAGTGCAGCCTTGCTTCACGATACACTTGAAGACTGCAGGCAGGTGACAAAAGAGCAGATCAAAGAGGCGTTCGGCGAGCGTGTGCTTGAGATGGTCAGGCAGGAGAGTGAGGACAAGTCCAAAACCTGGTGGAGAGAAAAAGTACGACAATCCGACATTTGAAAACAGCGCCGAGAGCGGTGCAGATGATCGCGCTTGCGGACAAGCTGTCTAATATCCGGGACATTGACCGGGAGTATCCGAAGGTTGGAGAAGAATTCTGGAACCGCTTTCGAATGAAGAGTAAAGCTGCAATGGGCTGGTATTATATTGGGGTGAAAGACGCATTGCAGGAAGATTTTGCAGGAATTCCTGCATATGAAGAATATAAGATGCTGGTAGAAAAAATTTTCGGCAGTACATCAGACTGGCAAAGGAGAGAACAAAATGAAGAAGACAAAGACCATATGTTTTGCGAATAATAAGGGAGGAAGCGGAAAGTCCACGACTTGTTCCAATGTCGGATACGGACTGCGGGAGCTGGGATATAAGGTGCTTCTGATTGATGGAGACATGCAGCTGAACTTGTCTTTATCTCTGTTTGATGAGGATCAGGTGCTTGCGTTTGCGCAGAGTGAAAAAGAACCTGTATGAGGGATTGAAGCGCAGGATGATCTGTCCGGTTATATTGTACATTCGGAATATGAAGGGCTGGATCTGATCCCGTCTTCCACATTAATGAGTTCGATAGAGTATGAATTGTTTACAAAATGGCAGAGGGAGTTTATTCTCCGAAAATGTCTGACACAGATCAAAGAGTCGGGAGCGTATGATTACATTCTGATCGACGCGCCTCCGACGTTGGGCGGATGGGTTATGAACATTTTGTGTGCGTCGGATGAGATTATCATTCCGGTAGAATCTACACCATGGGGATTGTTCGGTCTGGGAAATATGTTTGAATTTCTGGAGGAAGTCCGGCAGATCACACCGGATCTGAAACTGGGAGGAATTGTGATCACGAAGGTGGATACCAGAAAGAGTTATTTCAAACAGACATTGGAGACTTTAAAGAGTCTGGAAGATGTGCCCGTATTTGATACCTATATCCGGGTGGACAGCGGGATTGAATGGTCACAGGATAATAATGCACCGATCATGGCATATAAAAAAAGCAGCCGCAGTGCAAAGGAATATATGGAACTGACGAAAGAAATCGCCAGAATGGAGTAAAGACGTTATGCACAGAGAATTGTTGGATGCATTGTCTGTCATTACAGAAGAAGAACAGCGTATTCTGGAAGAGCAAAAGGGGATTGATCCACAGCTTTATACAGAGAAAAAAGAGTGGATCGTGGACAGTGAAAAACTGTTAAAGAAGGGGAAACTGATTCAAGTGCGCCCACATACCCGATTTGTTAATTTTCCAAAGCACAGACATAATTATGTAGAGGTAATCTACATGTGCCAGGGAACAACAACTCACATTCTGAATGGAAGCAGAGTGGTTCTGGAAGAAGGCGATCTGCTGTTTTTAAATCAGAATGTGGAGCAGGAGATCCTGCCGGCAGGCGAACAGGATATTGCGGTTAACTTCATTGTGCTGCCGGAGTTTTTTGATACGGCATTTTCTATGATGGATATGGAGGAAGAAAATGCATTGAAGGAATTTCTGGTGGGGGCATTGTGTGGGAAGAGTGACAATACATCCTATCTTTACTTTCATGTTGCAGAGATTCTTCCCATTCAGAATCTGGTGGAAAATGTGGTGTGGACCATTTTCTATGATCAGCCAAACAAGAGGCGGTGTAATCAGATCACCATGGGTCTTCTGCTTTTGCAGCTGTTAAATCACATGGACCGGATGGAGACAGGAACGGCTGCATTTGACCGGGAGCTGACGGGAAGTGTATTTAATTATATTGAAGAGCATTATAAAAACGGAAGTCTGTCCGAGCTGGCAGAGATTATGGGATATGACGTGTACTGGTTAAGCCGGGAGATCAAAAAACGGACGGGAAAGACGTATAAAGAGCTGCTTCAGTCGAGAAGAATGCGTCAGGCGGCATATTTGCTGAAGAACAGCAGGCTGTCGGTGGCAGATATTATAGAGTCAGTGGGATATGATAACACCAGTTATTTTTTTCGGAAATTTAAGGAGTGTTATGGAGTCAGTCCGAAGATGTATCGGGATAGTTGAGAGAGGATGAAAAAAGCAGTCAATCCTAAGACTAACTGCTTTGCATAACATTGATTAGTTTAATTTTTCAGAACTTTTTTCAGTATATCCCGTACATAAAACCATTCCAACAAAAGCACATATGACAGAATTAAGAAAATAATATCCAACTAATGAACCAATAATAAATCCGATAAACATACTCGCACTATTTTTACTTTTTATTCCATATTTCTTGATTGTTCTTATACCCAATAACACCATAGCAAATACAATCAGAATAGTAATTACAGTCTGTATTTCATTGCTCATTTTCCTTATCCTCCATAAATGCTAAGATTTCTCGATAAGTCTGAATATCATTGTTCCTTTTTTGTTTGTTCAGTCGCATTGCATAATATATCATAACTCCTGCAATTAAAAGCCATAATACAATCCCTGACAATTCTAAATAGAGGAACAGCGGGACAGCCGATACAACAGTTAAAATGATTAAAACTGTAAAAATAACAGTATCTCGCTTAAATCTCCTTACATCATCTTGTTCAACTTGTTTTTCCATTTCGATAACATCTCCTTTTACTAGAATATCAAGAGAAGTATTGAAAAGTTGACTTAGCATGACAAGACTATTCACATCTGGATAATTCTTCCCATTCTCCCAATTTGAAATTGTCTGTCGAGTTACAAAAATCTTGCTTGCCAATTCCTCTTGAGAAAGTTTTAAATCTTGTCTGAATTTTTTTATTTGTTTTCCCACGTCCACTGTTAATACTCCTCCTGCCTCTATCCTATATTATGAGATGTTTTCTCGCTATCAAATGCCTTTTACATGCCTATAATAAGCCTGCAAAAAATGTTTTACATACGCTAAAATTAAGTATTTTAAAGAGTTCTAAACAATATTCTACCTCTATGCAGTATCGCCTATAATGAAAATATGCTTTGCCGATTACTTTTTCTGCTGTCCCTGTGGTGCATGGTTCTGTGGATTGCCAGTTTGACCGCCTGTATTCTTTAAGATAATATCGTTAGCCTTTACATACCAGTTTATGTCTATGTATCAGTAATTGAGTTTTTGCTGTTCTTTCAACAGGATTGAAATAATCCTGCTCGGGTATTCCATTCCCTTATTTCCTCTTGATTACCCACCACAGAAAAGAAAAAGCCCTGTCAAGAGCCTTGCCACCATTGGTGGTGATTTGTAATCTGCAATTTTACGAGAAAGTGAAAATAGAATTTCCTGATGTCTTCGATTTAGAGGTGCCATGAAATAAATTGCTCCATCAATCAGTTCGGCTCGTTGTCCGTCAGGTAAATTATAGATATCTTCTAATGTATACATTTTTTGCTCTGCGATTTCCATTATGAATTAAACTGTGCATATTTTTCGGAGAAATCCCCACGGCCTTGGTAAAAGCCTTCAGGTAGTTGCTGTAATCGTTAAACCCACACGCTTCACAGGCTTCATTGACGGAGTACCCCTGACTGAGCAGAGACTTGGAGATCGTAATGCGCTTTGCGGTAATGTATTTGTTGATGGTCGTCCCGGTAGTGGCTTTGAAAATACGGCACAGGTAGGAGCTGCTCAAAAAGAAATGGCAGAGAGTTCTTCCAGTGTCAGATTTTCACTGATGTGGGTATTAATATAAGAAAGAATCTCATCTACCTGGGCATGATAGCCGGGGGTTTTTGGTTCCTCTTCTGCGGAAGAGCGGCATCGTTTATCAAATGCATTGTTGAGAAATACCATCAGTTCCAGAAATGTGGCACGATCCAGGACGTCTTCTCCGAATCCGGAATTGGAGCGCAGTTTATGAATAAAATAGATAAACCGGGTCTGTTCTTCTGCGGAGAGATGGAGCTGATGCGGCATATCGGTCCCGCGGAACTGAAAACAGTGATTCAGATCCGTCTTCTCTGTAGAATTTGTTTTAAATACTCCGGATCAATGGACAGAATGATCCGTTCATGTTTCTGCTGATCAATCTGTGTCAGATAATGGCTCTCAAACTGGTTGATCAGAAAAATGTCTCCATCACTGATATCATAAAAATAGTTATCGATCAGAAACTGTTTTCCGCCGGAAATCGAGTAGTAGATTCATAGCAGTCATGGATATGCATATCCATCGCTTTCTCATCATTATATAAGTGCGCAAAAGCAAATGTGTGTGTATCCATGCACTGCCGCATGGATTCTTTGCAGGATATACATTCTTTCATGAAGAATCGCTCCTTTCGTTTTTTCAAAATCGTCCTGTTTTGCTCATATTATAGTTCAGAAGTTCAAAATTTTTCAATATTTACAGCAAGAAAACACAAGAAATAGGGGAATAATGAATGCTATACTAAGTGCAAGAAATGACACAGATTAGTCAGTCAAAATAAGGGAAATCAAAAAACAGGAGGATTATCATGGAAGTAAGAACAGCAGCATCACCAAGAGATGTGAAACACTACACAACAGACAGATTAAGAGAGGAATTTCTGATCCAGGATTTATTCCAGGCAGACAAGATCAATCTGGTATACAGCCACATTGACCGTATTATTACAGGAGCAGCAGTTCCGGTCAATGAAAAACTGGTTCTGACAGCAGGGGATGAGCTTCGTGCAGAGTACTTCCTTCAGAGAAGAGAACTTGGAATCATCAATATCGGTGGAGATGGAATCATCACAATCGATGGACGTGTTTATGAAGTAAATGCAAGAGACGGAATGTATGTTGGAAGAGGAGCAAAAGATATTTCATTTGAAAGCAAAGATGCTTCCTGCCCGGCAAAATTCTATATGAACAGTGCACCGGCACACGTATCTTACCCGACAGTACATATCAAACTTGAGGGAGAAGCTGAAGAAGGCGTTGTGATCGTAAAAGATGAGAACAAAGTAGAACTCGGAACACTGGAAGATTCCAACCACAGAATCATCAATAAATATATCGTAACAGGGCAGGTAGAAAGCTGTCAGCTGGCGATGGGACTGACAAAACTTCTTCCGGGAAGCGTATGGAATACAATGCCATCTCATACACATGACAGACGTATGGAAGTATATCTGTACTTTGATATGGATGATGATTCATTCGTAATGCACTACATGGGAGAACCACAGGAGACAAGACATATCATCATGCACAATGAAGAAGCAGTGATCTCTCCAAGCTGGTCTATCCACTCCGGATGTGGATCCAAAGCGTATACATTCATCTGGGGAATGTGCGGAGAAAATCAGGATTACGGCGATATGGATACAATTGCAAACAAAGACCTGAGATAATTGATAGAAGAGAAGGAGAAACAGTTATGGTAAATTTTTCACTGGAAGGTAAAATCGCACTGGTAACAGGTGCTTCTTACGGAATCGGATTCGGAATCGCTTCTGCATATGCAGAGGCAGGTGCAACAATCTGTTTTAACGACATCACACAGGAGAAAGTTGACTTAGGAATTGCAGCATACAAAGAAGCTGGAATCGAAGCTCACGGATATGTATGTGACGTAACAGATGAAGCACAGGTAAAAGCAATGGTTGCAAAGATCAACGAAGAAGTTGGAATTATTGATATCCTGGTAAACAATGCCGGAATCATCATGAGAAAACCAATGCTTGAAATGGAAGCAGACGAGTTCAGAAAAGTAATCGATGTAGACTTAAACGCACCATTTATTGTTTCCAAAGCAGTGATTCCGGGAATGAAAGAAAAAGGACACGGAAAGATCATCAACATCTGCTCTATGATGAGTGAACTTGGACGTGAGACAGTATCTGCATACGCAGCAGCAAAAGGCGGACTGAAAATGCTCACAAAGAACATTTGCTCTGAGTACGGTGAGTACAACATCCAGTGTAACGGTATCGGACCTGGATACATTGCAACACCGCAGACAGCACCACTGCGTGAAGTGCAGGCAGACGGAAGCAGACACCCATTTGATCAATTCATTATTTCCAAGACACCTGCTGCAAGATGGGGAACACCGGAAGACCTTCAGGGACCGGCGGTATTCCTTGCATCTGATGCATCAGACTTTGTAAATGGACATATTCTGTATGTAGACGGAGGAATCCTGCATATATTGGAAAACAGCCGTAAGAAATTGAAAAATAAATAATAACAGAGGAGATCAATATGTTAGTAGCAGCGAGAACACACGACTATGGAAAACAGCCGGTGGATCATCTGGCAAAACTATTGAGATCCGAGAGTATTGAGCAGCACAGCTTGTGCTGCCAAAAGCATTTTCGGAGATCAATTCTTATGACGAGGTAACACCGCGGCTGGTGGAACAGATTCGAAGAAACTTTGAGGAAGAAAACATTAAAATTCAGATTCTGGGATGCTATATGGATCTTGCAAATCCGGATGATGACGTGCGGAAAATGCAGTAGATACATTTAAAAAATGTTTGAAATTCAACCAGATATTGGGTGCAGCCATTGTAGGAACAGAAACTGCGTATCCGCGTCTGAGCCTGGAGGAAAAGAAGATCTGGCATCCTTATATGATGGACAGTGTTGCCAGACTGGTAGAAGAGGCAGAGCGGCTTGATGTTGATATGGCATTGGAACCGGTCTACTGGCATCCGTTGGAGGATCTGGAGACAACGGTAGAAGTGTTTGAAAAGATGAACAGCAATCGTCTGAAAATGATCTTTGATCCGGCAAACGTGTTGGAATTCCCGGAGATTGATCAGAATGCTTACTGGAAAGAATGGCTGGGAGCACTGGGACACAAGATCGAAGCAATCCATATGAAAGATTTTGTAGAAGGTCCGAACAAAGAGTATTGTCCGGTCTGTCTTGGTGAAGGTGTGATCCGATACGGGGAAATCGTAAAATGGATGAAGCAGCACAAACCGGATATTGTCGTTGTCAGAGAGGAACTGGATCCAAAGACGGCGCAGAAGGATATTGCGTATATGAGAAGGTTGTGGATGGAGAGTGTTTGAAAGAGAATATCTAAACATAAGAAGAAAAAAGATGGTTGGTGTCAGCCATCTTTTTTGATGGAATCAGAAAAATTGAAAAAATATTGCGGTTTAATATGTTTTGTTTCATAAAAAACAAAGAAAAATGCAGAAAAACAATCAGCATAACGTCAAAATGGAATTCGGCAATATGCATAAAAATGGAGTGTTAAATTTGTATATATACACAAAAGGATTGGGAATGATAAAATAATATGGAAAATTGATAAAATGAGCAGATTTGCTGTTTGAATAAAAATGAAATTGGTAAAATTGATAAAAACAACAAGATAATTTGAAAAAATGAGTTTGCGGACAAGATAGTATGAGAATCAGCTCCCTTCATGTGATACTATTTCACATAAAAACAAGGGCCCGAAAAAATAAAAACTGAATCTATGAACAGGAGAAGGAAACATGAAGGGAATGAAAAAAACAATAGGATCGTACTCGTGATCGCATTGATCGCAGTAGGAATTTATACCTTTGTGGCAGTAAAAAGCGAGACAAGCAGTGAAAAGGTGCAGCTTAGAATGGCACATGGACAGGCGGCAGATTCTGAGATCGGAGAGACGATCGAGTATTTATCAGATCTGGCAGCAGAAGACAGTTCCAAGAATCTGGAAGTGGATATTTATCCGAGTGGTGTACTTGGAGCAGAACCTTCTACGGTAGAGATGGTACAGGCAGGCGTATTGGATATGGCGAAAGTAAGCGCCAATACACTGGGACAGTTTGATGAGAGATATTCTATTTTCTCACTGCCATATTTGTTCCGCGATCAGGAACACTATTACAATGCAATGGCAAACAGTGAAGGAATTCAGGAACTGTTTGAATCTACAAGGGACAAAGGATACATTGCAATTGGTTATTATGCAAATGGTGCAAGAAATTATTATCTCAAAGAAGATAAGGCAGTGACAGATCCTTCTGTTCTGAAAGGAAAGAAAATACGTGCCATGGTCAGCAGTACTTCCATGGAGATGATCGAACTGATGGGCGGCTCACCGGTACCGATGGCATCCAGTGAAACGTACACGTCTCTTCAGCAGGGCATCGTAGATGGTGCGGAAAATACAGAGCTGGCACTGACAGTTGACAAACATGAAGAGATTGTAAAATCTTATACATACACAGAGCATCAGTATTCACCGGATATTTACATTATCAGTACGAAAGTCTGGGACAGCTTAAGCAAAGAACAGCAGGAATATTTTAAAAGAGTGTCTTGTGAAATTGAATGAGAATTTTGTTTCAAAATATCAGCAGATGATGGATGATGCCATTGAAGAAGCACAGGAGCATGGTGTGACTGTTTACAGAGATATTGATAAGAGTAAATTTATCGAGCAGTTCAGCCAATGCATGAGGCGTTTTGAAAGTAAAGGGGACGCTTACAAGAGCCTCTACGAAGAATATTCAAAAATATGCCGTTGCAGAAGAGGAGGAGAAGTAATGAAGATCATAAAATAAAATTCTGGGAACAGTGATCTCCGTACTTGTTGCGGTCATGGTTCTTGCCTGTTGCTGGCAGGTTATCACACGATTTCTGTTAAATGATCCAAGTCAGTGGACGGAGGAATTTTTGAGATACGCACTGATCTGGATGACGATGCTTGGGGCACCGTACGCTTATGGAAAAGATCAGCATTTGTCGATTCGTGTGCTGGTGGATAAATTTCAGTCAAAGAATCAGATCCGAACAAAGATCGCAGTAGAGATCATCGTATTGATCTTAAGTATTGCAGTATTTATTGTAGGTGGAATCATGGTAACTGCAAACTCAGCAGGACAGATTTCAGCCGCACTGAAACTTCCGATGCAGGTTTACTATGTATGTATTCCAATCAGTGGATGTCTGATGGTGCTGTATTGTTTGGTAGCGTTTGAAAAGATGGTTCACAGAATTAAAGGAGGGAAAATAAATGGAAATTCAGGCAGCAATCTTACTTGTAATTGTATTTTTCCTGATGCTGGCATTTAGTGTGCCGGTGTCGTATAGCATCATTGTTTCCGCGTTGGTAACAATCGTTGCATTTTTGACACCTGGATTTGGTGTGTTTGTTTCTGCGCAGAAGATGGTCAGTGGAATTGACAGCTTTTCCCTGATCGCAGTACCATTTTTTATTCTGGCAGGTCTTTTGATGAACAGCGGTGGTATTGCCAAGAGATTGATCAATCTCGCACTGTTGGTTCTTGGAAAAGTACCGGGATCTTTGGCACTGACAAACATTGCGGGAAATGCGATGTTCGGTTCAATTTCCGGTTCCGGTATTGCAGCGGCAACTGCAATCGGTGGAGTTATGCTCCCGTTGGAAAAAGAGCAGAAGTATGATGAGGGATTTGCGGCAGCAGTCAATATCGCAACGGCTCCCGTTGGACAGCTGATTCCTCCGACAACAGCGTTTATCGTATTCTCGGCAGCAGGTGGTGGTGCTTCGGTAGCGGCACTGTTTATGGCTGGATGGATTCCGGGACTTCTGTGGGCTGCATGTTGCATGGTAGTTGCATTCTTCTATGCAAGAAAGCAGGGATATGTAATTAAAAGAGACAAACTGACTGCAAAAATCGTAGGGAAGACAATATGGGATGCAATCCCGAGTTTATTTCTGGTCGTGATTATCATCGGTGGTATTTTATCTGGAAAATTTACGCCGACAGAGGCATCCGGTGTTGCGGTTGCATACGCCTTTATCCTCTCCGTGTTTATTTACAGAACGATCAAACTGAGTGAAATTCCGAAGCTGCTGGTGGATGCAGCAGTTATGACAACAATCGTTATGCTGATCATCGGAGCATCTTCTGTATTGTCATTTGTAATGTCCTTTACAGGGCTGCCGGCAGCAATCAGTAAACTGGTTCTTGGAATTTCAAGTAATAAATATGTGATCCTGCTGATCCTCAATATTTTCCTTCTGATCGTGGGAACATTTATGGATATGGCGCCGGCACTTTTGATCTTCACACCGATCTTCCTTCCAATCGTACAGAGCTTTGGAATGAGCCCGATCCACTTTGGTGTCATGATGGTTATGAACCTTTCTGTAGGAACGATCACACCGCCGGTTGGAAACGTACTGTTTGTGGGATGCAGTGTGGCAAAACTGCGGTTGAGCAGGTTATGAAACATTTGATCCCGCTCTTTGTGGCAATCTTTGCAGCATTGATGATGGTAACCTACATTCCGGCACTCAGCGAATGGCTCCCTACTGTTTTGGGGCTTCTGGAGTAATCTTGTTTTTGTAAGTAATTCCGTTTAGGGTTTTGCGATACTTTAACGGTGAAATACTCATGTAGGTTTTGAATACTTTTTCAAAATAAGTAATACTTTCATAGCCGACCGTACCGGCAATCTCGGAGACGCTAAGAGTGGTCTCCTCAAGGAGCTGTTTGGCTCTCTTTGTACGCAGGATATTGACATACTCGTTGACGCCGTAGCCGGTGACTTCTTTAAATGAGCGGCTTAAATAGAACTTGCTCAGATAGAAGACTCCGGCGAGGCGTCTAAAGAGATGGATTCTGCGTAGTGATCAGAAATGTAGTCGGCAATGTTATAGATTGTCTGATACTTGCTGCTCTTATGAATGGCAGTTTCATCTTTGATCGGAGTCAGCTCCGGGTTGTCTCTGATAAAGTCAATAAAATAGTGGATGATTTCCATCTCGATCAAGGCTTTGTAGCTGCGGCTGCGGTTGGAAAATTCAGTCTTTAGTACTTCATACATATGTAAAAATTTTTCCTGCTGCTTCTGCGTCAGATTATAAACTCCATAGTGTTCGCGAAAAAAAGGAACAAGATTGAGGTGCGGAAATTTTTCATCAAACTGCTGCATTTTGAATTTATCAATATACAGAATGATTCGCGTGTATCCGGTTGTGTCATCCTCCGGAGCATGTGTCATATGGATCAGATTTGTATCCACCAGGATCAGGCTGCCTTTTTTCACCTGATAGGCACGGTTGTTGAAGAAAAAGAGGCGCTCTCCTTCTGTGAGAAAGTAAATCTCGTATTCATTATGAAAATGATTGGAACGCATATCATAACCACTGGAACGTTTTAAATGTTCCAGAGAAATTCCTTCCATTTCTGAATAATAAATGATAGTATCCATACAGTATCTCCTTTGTTGTGAGCAGCGTGTGCTTTGTTAAAACTATTATAAGATAGAAACCGTAAAAAAGCTATATGAAAGGATTGGCATAAAATGCCGGAAAAGAAAATGAAGAATATAAAAAGAGAATTGATCGAACAAAAACTGAATCTGGTCGTAGAAAAACTAATGAACCTTGGCGGTCCGGAAAATGAAGCTGAATTAAAAGACGGCGGAGAGGCAATCGGCTTTTTTAAGCGTGACTTTGGGATTGCAGAGTGGGACTGGCCGCAGGGAGTGGGGCTGTACGGACTTCTCAAAATGATGAAAATACAGGGAAATGATGATTATAAAACATTTCTGCACCAGTGGTTCAAAGGAAATATCGCAGATGGACTTCCGTCCAGAAATATCAATACAACAACCCCGCTTCTGACACTGGCAGAGTTAAATGAACAATATCAGGATAAAGAATTTGAAAATCTGTGTCTGGACTGGGCTTCCTGGCTGATGAACTGCATTCCGAGAACAAAAGAGGGCGGATTCCAGCATGTCACAAGTGCCAACGGTGACAGACAGGGTGTACGCTTAAATGAAAGCGAGATGTGGATCGATACTCTGTTCATGACCGTATTATTTTTGAATAAAATGGGGCAGAAATATCAGAAACAGGAGTGGATCGACGAGTCCATCCATCAGGTGCTGATGCATATCAAATATCTGTATGATACACATACCGGATTATTCTATCACGGATGGTCCTTTAACCGTATGGATAACTTCGGTGGTATTTTCTGGTGCAGAGGAAACAGCTGGTTCACACTGGGAATTCTGGACTATGTGGATATGTTCAAAGGAACACTCAATGCAGGTGTGAAAACCATCATTGTGGATACATACAAAGCACAGGTGAGAAAGCTGAAGGAACTGCAGAGTAAGAGCGGATTGTGGCATACAGTTCTGACAGACCCGGACAGCTACGAAGAAGTTTCCGGTTCTGCGGCCATCGTGGCAGGAATTCTCAAAGGAATCAAAATGGGGATCCTGGACGATTCATATCTGGAATGTGCATGGAAGGGTGTGCAGGCGATTCTGAAAAATATCGATAAAGACGGAACGGTATTAAACGTATCCGGTGGAACAGGTATGGGATATGATGCAGATCATTACAAAAACATTCTGATCGCGCCGATGGCGTATGGTCAGTCTTTGACAATTCTGGCGCTGGTAGAAGCACTGCAGCTGGCGGAGTAGAGTGCAAATAAGGACGCTGTTTTATATAAATAGCGTCCTTTTTTTACACTTTTTTATTTCATATAATAGAGTTAAATAAAGTGCGAAAGGGAGGCAGAAAATGGATAAATATTATTTGGCTGTTGACATTGGCGCATCCAGTGGCCGTCATATGCTGGCAAGTATGAAAGACGGGAAAATGCAGCTGGAAGAGGTATACCGTTTCCCGAATGGAATGACAGAAAAAAACGGGACTCTCTGCTGGGATGTAGAGCGTCTGTTTACAGAAATCAAAAACGGATTGAAAGTATGTAAAGAGTTGGGGAAAATTCCAGTATCCATGGCAATTGATACCTGGGCGGTAGACTATGTACTGCTGGATGAAAATGACAAGATTCTGGGGGATACAGCAGGTTACAGAGACAGCCGGACAAATGGAATGGATGAGAAGGTGTATGAAAAGATTCCACTGGGAGCTCTGTATGCAAGAACCGGAATCCAGAAACAGATTTTCAACACGATCTATCAGCTGATGGCGGTAAAGGAAAATTATCCGGAGCAGCTGGAACAGGCAGAATCCATGCTGATGATCCCGGATTACTTCCAGTTTTTGTTGACCGGAGTCAAGAAGATGGAATACACCAATGCGACAACGACCCAGCTTGTAAGTCCTCAGACAAAAGACTGGGATTACGAACTGATCGATCTGCTTGGGTTTAACAGGAAGATTTTCAAAGCGATTTCCATGCCGGGAACGGTTGTAGGAAACTTTACAAAAGAAATTCAGGAGGAAGTTGGATTTGACTGTACGGTTGTACTTCCGGCAACGCATGATACCGGATCTGCAGTGCTTGCAGTTCCGACGAATGATGACAATGCGATCTACATCAGTTCCGGTACCTGGTCTTTGATGGGAATTGAGAGAAAAGATGCGGATTGTTCCATGGAAAGTATGCGGGCAAACTTCACAAATGAGGGAGGATATGATTACCGCTTCCGTTTTCTGAAGAACATCATGGGGCTGTGGATGATCCAGTCTGTCAAGAAAGAATGGAAAGAAGAGCTTTCCTTTGCGCAGATATGTGAACAGGCATCCAAAGAGGAGATTACTTCTTTAGTGGACTGCAATGATGATTGTTTCCTTGCTCCAAAGAGCATGATAGAAGCAGTACAGACGTTTGCAGAGAGAGTAATCAGCAGATTCCGGAGACAATCGGGGAGATTGCGGCAGTGATCTACAACAGTCTTGCAAAATGTTATGGAGAGACGATTCGGGAGATCGAGGAAATTACA